>Ga0070754_10002656_pt1 | contig 13004 bp, 12 predicted proteins | sample VirMetDEL_Sep_01_FD_75181 | JGI IMG/M metagenome (GOLD analysis project Ga0070754, IMG submission 75181) | Aqueous microbial communities from the Delaware River and Bay under freshwater to marine salinity gradient to study organic matter... | ecosystem: Environmental > Aquatic > Marine >... | reverse complement strand
TCCCACTGCCCGAATATAGGCGAATGCTGGTCCAACGGTACCGCCACTATCATGTTGATGGGCTCGGTGTGCACCCGCGCGTGCCGCTTCTGCGCGGTGGATACAGGCAATCCCAACGGCTGGCTGGATCAGGAGGAGCCACAGAACACCGCCAAGTCGGTGGAGCTGATGGCGCTGCGCTATATCGTGCTGACCTCGGTGGACCGCGATGATCTGGAAGACGGCGGTGCCGCACACTACGCCGCCTGTGTGCGCGCCATCAAGGAGCGCACCCCACAGGTGGTGGTGGAGGCCCTGACCCCGGACTTCGACGGCGACCTGCACGCCATCGAGTGCGTAGCGGACTCTGGCCTGGAAGTATTCGCGCAGAACGTCGAGACGGTCAAACGCCTGACCCATGAAGTGCGCGACCCCCGCGCCGGCTACGAGAAGACCCTGCGCGTGTTGGAACACGCCAAGCGCCATCGTCCAGAGATGCTGACCAAGACCAGCCTGATGCTGGGCCTGGGCGAAAGCGACGAGGAAGTGCTGCAGACCATGGATGACCTGCGCGCCATCGGCGTGGACATCCTCACCCTCGGCCGGTATTTGCAGCCGACCCGCCACCATCTGCCGGTCAAACGCTGGGTCAGCCCGGAGGAATTCAATCGTTTTCGCGATATCGGTTTAGGGAAGGGCTTTATGGAAGTCGCTGCCGGCCCGCTGGTGCGCTCCAGCTACCGAGCCGACCGGGTGTTCGAGAAGAACAACCTGGGCTTGTCCGCCCCGGTGCCGGTGCCGGGCCAGCCGTTCGACAGCAGCCTGATCCCGGCGCTCAATCTGACCTAATCGGGCGGAACAACGCCTGCCCTAGGCTTCACCTGGGAGCAGGCGTTTTATATCCGCCATGCCCCACGCCCACACTGGATAAACAAGCGCCCGGCTTAGCCGTCTATTGCGCCCGTTAGCGCCTGCTGCTGCGCGTAGCCGAGGTGCTTGACCAGCTGTTCACGCACGCGGGCACTGACCTCGGAAAACGTCATCGGCCCAGCGACCAAATCGGCCATCTGGGTCATGGTCATGCCGGCGTAGCCACAGGGATTGATCCGTCGAAACGGCTCTAGATCCATATCCACGTTAAGCGCCAATCCGTGGAAAGAGCGGCCATTACGAATACGCAGGCCAAGCGATGCGATTTTCGCGCCGTCGACATAAACCCCCGGCGCGTCAGGCTTGGCCAATGCCTGCACATCGTAGCTGGCAAGCAGATCGATCAAGCTCTGTTCGATACGGCTGACCAACTCGCGCACTCCGATGCCCAGCCGCCGAACGTCCAGCATCAGATAACACACCAACTGCCCGGGACCATGGTAGGTAACCTGTCCGCCGCGATCGGCCTGCACCACCGGAATATCGCCAGGTAATAACAGATGCTCGGCCTTGCCCGCCTGTCCCTGAGTAAACACCGGTAGATGCTGCAGCAACCAGATTTCATCATCAGTAGCCGGGCCGCGGCCATTGGTGAAGCGCTGCATGGCCTGCCAGACGGGCTGGTATTCGACCAATCCGAGCTCCCGCACGCCGAGCATAACCGCATTCATCGATGCATACCCAAGAAGTACGAATTGTATACATGCCGCAATGTGATCGCGCGAAGCTCAAATAAGGAAGCACTCATCAGAGCACCATATGCACGCGCCCAGTAGCCCGTAGATCGACGTGAATCGCCTGCAGCTGCTCGACGCTGGTAGCCGTGATCAGCACCTGCACGGAAAGGAAACGACCGTTGCGACTATCGCGAGTCACCAGTGTTGTTTCGTCAAAATCCGGCGCATATCGACGCATCACTTCTACGACCGCCTCGCTGAAGCCCTCACCAGCGTCACCAATCACCTTGATTGGATAGCGCTCGCAGGGAAACTCTATTTTGGGCGGCTGTGTTTCGCTTTTACTTTCGGTCATGGGGAACGGACTCGTGATCCGCAAGCGCGCCCGGCCGGATAGCCAGGGCGCACGCAAGAAGTTATCAGTTGAAAAGATTGAAGAAGAACAGCTGAATGCTATCCCAAAAGCGCCGGAACAGCCCACCTTCTTCCACGGCTTGCAGGGCAATCAGATCAGTGCTCTGCAGCACCTGACCATCGAGGCTGACCTCGACCTTGCCAATCACATCGCCCTGCTGGATCGGTGCTATCAGCTCAGGATTGAACGTCATGCCCGCCTGGAGCTTGTCCATCTGCCCGCGCGGCAAGGTCATGGTCAGGTCGTTCGCAAGCCCGGCGCTGACTTGATTCTGCTGGCCTTTCCAGACTCGGGAGGTCGCCAGTTCGATGCCCTTCTGGTAGAAGGTGCGCGTCTCGAAGAAGCGGAAGCCGTAGGTCAGCAGTTTCTGCGTCTCGGCCGCGCGCGCCTGCTCGCTATTGGTACCGAACACGACGCTGATCAGCCGCATGCCGTCGCGCACTGCCGATGCCACCAGGCAATAGCCAGCTTCTTCCGTATGGCCGGTTTTCAGACCATCGACGGTCTTGTCACGCCACAAAAGCAGGTTGCGGTTCGGCTGCTTGATGTTGTTCCAGAAGAACTCTTTTTGCGCGTAGATGCCATAGTGCGCCGGATCCTCATGGATAATCGCGCGGGCCAGCTTGGCCATGTCGGCTGCAGAGGAGTAATGCTCCGGGTGCGGAAGTCCCGTGGAGTTCATGAAGTGGGAGTTGGTCATGCCCAGCCGCTGAGCAGTGCTGTTCATCAGGTCGGCGAAGGCTTCCTCGCTGCCGGCAATATGCTCGGCCATGGCCACACTGGCGTCATTGCCGGATTGAATGATGATGCCGTGCAGCAGGTCCTCGACGGAAACCTGAGTGTTGACCTGAATGAACATCCGCGAACCGCCTGTACGCCAGGCCTTTTCGCTGACGGTAACCATGTCGCTCTCGGAGATCTGACCTTTTTTGATCTCCAGCGTGGCGATGTAGGCGGTCATTAGTTTAGTCAGACTGGCCGGCGGCAGGCGCTCATCGCCCTCGTTCTCGACCAGCACCTTGCCGCTAGCGGCGTCCATCAGAACGTATGATTTCGCCGCCAACTGCGGCGCTGACGGGATGATCGGCTCGGCCCAGGTTACCGGCGCTACCGCCAGCAAAGTGAGAAGAAACAGGCGGTGCACGAAGGTGGTGATAGTCATTGCTCTCTCAGAAATTGGTGTGGGCAAAACAGTTCTTGTGAATCAGCTCATCCCGAGCATGGCGCGACCATGGCGCGACATCAATCGGCACGCACCCGCCGAGGATTTCCCAGATTGGCGAGACGCACGCTTTGTTCAAGTTGCGCTGCCTCATCCAGGGAGTCGATCGGCCCAAGGCGGACCCGGTGCAGAATCTGTTCCTGATGAACCACTGAACTGACGAATACCGGCGCAGCAGTCAAATTGCTGAGCTTGTCACGCAGCAGCTGGGCGGCGTCCGGATTGGCGAACGCACCTACTTGCAGGAACACTCCGGCAGCGGCAACCCTGTCGGCGCCGCTGACCTGGACCGGCACCGTCGCCCCCGCATGCTGTGCTGGCGGCGGCGTGTATTGCTCGACGGGCTGTGAAAGCGAGGTGCCAGCGGGCTTGCTGGCAACTTTCTGCGGTTGGGCCAAAACCATTGGTGCCGGACGGCCTCGTTCGGCCCACCACTGTTCGGGATCGATACCCTCGACTTTGACCCGGGCAGTTCCCGTCTCGGCGTACCCCAGTTTTTTTGCCGCAGCGAATGACAGGTCGATAATCCGATCCGAGTAGAACGGGCCACGATCATTGACCCGCAGCACGACCGCCTTGCCATTGTCGAGGTTGGTCACTCGAACATAGCTGGGCAGCGGCAGTGTCTTGTGCGCCGCGCTCATACCGTACAGATCGTATTTCTCGCCGTTGGCGGTAGGCTGGCCATGAAACTTGGTGCCGTACCAGGAGGCAGTGCCTGTCGCTTGGTAGTTGCGTCCGTCGCCGATCGGATAGTAGGTCTTGCCCAGTACCGTATAGGGGTTGGCCTTGAACGGGCCGGTATGCGGCGTCGGCGTCGCGTCAGGGATGCGCGAGACGTCGACGTCCCACCAGGGCGCACCATCCTTGTGCGGGCGGGAGTAGCCATCGGGGCCGCTGATGCCACCGCTTTCAGCAGGCGCAGGCGATTGCGGAGTCGGTGACGAAGAGCAACCTGCGATCAACGCAACGGCGGCTGCCATTGCAAGCAAACGGACCATCATTTTGCGCCCCGTGCTTCGGCAAGCTGCGCGGCAAGCTGGTGTACGGCCATGGCGTACATCACGCTGCGGTTGTAACGCGTAATGACATAGAAATTAGGCAGCCCCACCCAGTATTCATCACCTTCGGCACCGTCCAGGCGGAAGGCTGTCACCGCAGTGTCATCCGCGATTTCCGCCTCTGTCTGCCAGCCCAGCTCACGCAACTGCGCGGCATTCTTGACCGGCTCCAGGCCCTCGGTAAGGCCTTGTTCATGCTGCTCACCCTTGACCGTGGCCCGTGCGACGACCGGCTCGCCGGCTACCCAGCCATGTTGCTTGAAATAATTAGCGGCACTGCCAATGGCATCGACTGGGTTCTTCCAAATGTCGATATGACCGTCGTTGTCGAAATCAACCGCGTAGGCGCGGAAACTGCTCGGCATGAACTGCGGCAGGCCCATGGCTCCGGCGTAAGAACCGGTAAGTTTCAGCGGGTCGACCTGCTCTTCACGGGCCAGCAGCAGGAATTCCTTGAGTTGCTGACGGAAGAACGGCTGGCGCGGTGGATAATCGAAGCCCAACGTCGACAGCGCATCGATGACCCGGTAGCTGCCGGTATTGCGCCCGTAAAAGGTTTCGACACCAATGATCGCAACGACCACCTCGGCCGGCACGCCATACTCTTTCTCGGCGCGCGCCAGCGCAGCCTCGTTCTCGCGCCAGAAATCGACGCCCTGCGCTACTCGCGAGTCGGTGATGAAGATCGGCCGATATTCCTTCCACGGCTTGACGCGCTCTGCAGGTCGCGAGATTGCGTCGAGGATCACCTGCTTGCGCTCTGCCTGAGCCAGCAGCTCGACCAACTGCTCACTGGCAAACCCGTAATCCTGAGTCATCTCGCGAACGAACTCAGCCACCTTTTCGCCCTGGTAATCGGCAGCGAGAGCCGCCTGAGTACCGATGAATGCACCGAACAGACCCGCTCCGCAGAACGCTCGCGCCAACCAGCTATGCCGTAATGGGTTCAAGAAATTCACTCTGTAATCAAACCTGTGCGATCCACTTACGATGGGTGTGGACCGACATCAAAACCCCGAACCCTGATAGCAGGGTCACCAATGAAGTTCCACCAAAACTGATAAAGGGTAACGGTACCCCCACTACCGGCAGCAACCCACTGACCATGCCGATGTTGATGAAAACATAAACGAAGAACGTCATAGTAAGCGCGCCGGCGAGCAGCTTGCCAAATAAGGTTTGTGCTTGAACCGTAATCGCCAGACCACGCGCGATCAACAGCAGATAAATCAGCAACAGCAAACAGACGCCGACCAGGCCGAACTCCTCGGCCAAGACCGCAATGATAAAGTCCGTATGGCTTTCGGGCAAAAAATCCAGGTGCGACTGAGTGCCGAGCAACCAGCCCTTGCCGAACACCCCGCCCGAGCCGATCGCAGCTTTGGACTGGATGATGTTCCAACCAGTGCCCAGCGGATCGCTTTCGGGATCGAGAAATGTGTGCACGCGCTGTTTCTGATAGTTGTGCAGGACGAAATACCACATGGCTACAGCGATAGGTACGAGCGCAGCAATCGCACCCAGAATCCAGCGCCAGCGCAGACCCGCAATGAAAAGCACGAAGGCACCGGAAACCAGTACCAGGAGGGAGGTGCCCAAATCCGGCTGTTTTAGAATCAGCACGAAGGGCACCACGATCAGACCCAAGCTGACCATGGTGTGCTTGATACCTGGCGGCAACGCGCGAGCGGACAGGTACCAGGCGACGGTCATCGGCATGATGATCTTCATGAACTCCGACGGCTGAAAGCGGATTATCCCAGGGATGCTGATCCAGCGGGTCGCGCCCATCGCGGTGTAACCAACGAAATCCACGGCGATCAGTAGCGCCACGACGGCCAGATAGCCGAGCGGAACCCAGCGCGCCATGAATCGCGGTTCAAGCTGCGCGATGACCAACATCGCGCCCAGGCCGATACCGTACGAGGTCGCCTGTTTGATCAGCAAGTCCCAGTTCTTACCCCCGGCCGAATAGAGAACGAACAAACTGCCTGCCGCCAGCAAAAGCAAAAGCAAAAGCAGCACACCGTCGATATGCATGCGCTGCAGCAACGTTGCGCGGCGGCGCATCACATCGGTAGTGGAAAGCGTGCGATCGAATGTCCCGCTCATGGCTTGCGCACCTCCGCTGCTAGCGGCGGCGCATATTCGGCTTTCAGCTCGCCTTGCTCGTTCAACAACCAGGCATCCATGATCTGCTTGGCAACCGGGGCCGCGACACCGGAGCCGGATTCGCCATTCTCGACCATCACCGCCACTGCGATCTGTGGGTCATGCACCGGCGCGAAGGCAATGAACAATGCGTGATCGCGATGCCGTTCGGCAAGTTTGTCACTGTCATAACGCTCGCCCTGCTTGATGGCCACGACCTGTGCGGTGCCGCTCTTGCCGGCAATGCGATAGTTTGCCGCATCGCCAATCTTCTTCGCAGTGCCGCGAGGCCCGTGCACGACCTGCTCCATGCCGTTGATGGCGGCATCCCAGTAACGAGGATCGCGCAGCTGGATATCCGGCATCGGCTCCGGATCGACCGGTGAAACACCGTCGATACTGCGCGCCAGGTGCGGTCGAATCCATTCGCCATGATTCGCCATCAGCGCCGTCGCCTGGGCCAGCTGGAGCGGGGTAGCCTGCATGTAACCCTGCCCGATACCCAAAATGACCGTCTCACCCGGATACCAGGGCTGGCGGTAACGTGCACGCTTCCACTCCCGGGATGGCATCAGACCGGCGGTTTCCTCGAACATATCCAGCGACACACGCTGACCGATACCGAAGCGCGTCATGTAATCGTGCATCCGATCGATACCCATCTTGTGGGCCAGATCGTAAAAATAGGTGTCGTTGGAGCGCATGATCGCCTTCTCCAGATCTACCCAGCCGTCGCCACCCCGGTTCCAGTTGCGGTATTTGTGTTTCACGTTCGGCAACTGGAAGAATCCAGGATCGAACACCTTGCTCTCTTCGGTGACGACACCGGCATCGAGACCGGCCACCGCCATCATCGGCTTGATGGTCGACCCTGGCGGGTACAAGCCGCGCAGAACGCGGTTGAACAGCGGCTGATCGATCGAGTCTCGCAGCTCACCATAAGCCTTGAAGCTGATACCGGTGACAAACGAATTGGGATCGAAACTCGGCTGACTGACCATTGCCAGCACCTCACCGGTCGCTGGCTGTAACGCGACGACAGCGCCGCGCCGGCCGGCCAGTGCTGCTTCGGCCGCTTTCTGCAGCTCCAGATCAAGGGTCAGGGTGATGTCCTTTCCCGGTATCGGATCGGTGCGTTTGAGCACTCGCAACACCCGGCCCCGAGCATTGGTCTCGACTTCTTCGTATCCCACCTGCCCGTGTAGCACGTCTTCGTAGAATCGCTCGATGCCGGTCTTGCCGATGTGGTGCGTGCCGCTGTAATTAACCGGGTCGAGCTGTTTGAGTTCCGCCTCATTAATCCGGCCGACATAGCCGACCGAATGCGCGAAATGCTCGCCCTGAGGGTAATGCCGGACCAACTGCGCCGCGACCTCTACACCAGGCAGGCGGAACTGATCCACGGCGATGCGAGCGATCTGATCCTCGGACAACTCGTACATGATCGGCACCGGCTCGAACGGCCGCCGCCCCTGCAGTACGCGCTTCTCGAACAGCTCGCGTTCCTCGGCCGACAAATCCAGCACCTCGACCACCGTATCAAGCGTCTTGCGCCAATCCTCGGCGCGTTCGCGTGTGACGGTGAGGCTGAAGCTTGGGCGATTGTCGGCGATGATCTTGCCGGTGCGATCGAAGATAAGCCCCCGATTGGGCGGAATGGGCTGGACGTGGACGCGGTTGTTCTCGGAGAGCGTCGAGTGGTGCTCGTACTGCACGACCTGAAGGTAGTAAAGGCGCGCAATCAGTACCCCGATCAGCAGCAACACCAAGGCGCCGCCCACCAGCACGCGCTGACGCACCAGGCGGGCATCCTTTTCATGGTCCTTGAGGGGAATCGGCTGGGACATCTTGGGCTTTGGCTGTACTACTTGTGATAAGGGTGACCCGACAGCAACGTCCAGGCGCGATAGATCTGCTCGCCGATGAGAATGCGCACCAGCGGATGCGGCAGCGTCAGCGGCGACAGCGACCAGCGCTGCTCGCTACGCGCACAGACCTCCGGTGCCAGTCCTTCGGGACCGCCAACCATCAGGTTGATGTTACGCGCATCGAGCCGCCAACGTTCCAGCTCGACGGCCAACTGCTCGGTGCTCCAGGGCCGCCCCGCCACTTCCAGCGTGACGATGCGCTCGCCGGGCTGCACCTTGGCCAGCATGGCCTCGCCTTCCTGGCGAATCAATCGCGCCACGTCGGCATTCTTGCCGCGAGTGTTGAGCGATATTTCGTGCAGCTCCAAGGGCAGCTCGGACGGCAGACGCTTGGCATATTCGTGCCAACCATCCTCGACCCAGCGTGGCATCTTCGAACCCACTGCAATCAGCTTGATCCGCACGGATCGACCTTATTCCTGCTCGCCAGCGTGCTGTGCACGGCTCTGCTCGGCGCCCTGCCAGAGACGCTCGAGGTCATAGAACTGGCGCGTCGGGACCTGCATCACATGCACCACTACATCGCCCAGATCGAGTAACGCCCACTCGCCGCCGTCCAGGCCTTCGCTGCCCAGCGGACGGACGCCTTGCTCCTTGACCTTTTCGAGTACGTTATCGGCCAGCGACTTCACGTGACGGCTGGAGGTGCCGCTGGCGATCACCATGAAATCGGTGACGCTGGTCTTGCCGCGCACATCGATGGTGGTGATGTCGGCGCCTTTCAGATCTTCCAGGGCGCTGATGGCCAGCTGGACTAAAGAATCATTTTGCATAGCTTGAAACAACCTCAGTTCGACGCCCGGTAGAGTCCGTGCGCGTTGATATAAGCCAGTACGGCGTCGGGCACCAGGAAACGGACCGACCGGCCGCTGGCCAGAAATTGACGAATTCGGGTTGCAGACACCCCGAGAGGAGCCTGCCAGACGAAGGCGATTTGCCCACCACTGCCGGCAAGAGCCTGCGGGTCGTGCGCGCTGCGTGCCGCCAGCAAGTCCCGCAGCGCTTCCGGCGCCTCGCTATCGGCATCCGGTCGCTGCATGACGAGGATATGGCAATAATCGAGCAGCTCGTCCCAACGATGCCAACTGGGCAGCCCGCAGAAGGCGTCCCAGCCTACTATCAGGAAAACCTGATCATCGCCGGCCAGCTCGCTACGCAGCGATTCCAGGGTGTCGATGGTGTATGACGGTTTGTCGCTCTCCAGCTCGCGGGCATCGACCGCCAACGACGGCAGGTCCTGCACCGCCAACCGGACCATCGCCAAGCGGTCCTGTGCGGAGCTGTTGGGCGTCTCACGGTGTGGCGGGCGGAAATTGGGGACCAGGCGAACCTCACCGAGCCCAACCATCTCCGCCACTTCCAGCGCGCCTCGCAGATGGCCGATATGCACCGGATCGAAGGTGCCGCCGAGAACGCCGATGCGTCTTGGAGTACGAGTCGAACTCATCAAGTACGCACGTGGCCGTCGCCGAAGACCACGTACTTCTCGCTGGTCAGACCTTCCAGGCCAACCGGTCCGCGTGCATGCAGCTTGTCGGTGGAAATGCCGATCTCCGCGCCCAGGCCGTACTCGAATCCATCGGCGAAACGGGTGGAAGCGTTGACCATCACCGACGCGGAGTCGACCTCGGTGATAAAGCGACGGGCATCGGTGAAATTCTCGGTAACGATCGCATCGGTGTGCTGCGAGCCGTAGCGGTTGATGTGCTCTATGGCCGCGTCCAGCGAGTCGACTATGCGAATCGACAAAATCGGCGCGTTGTATTCGGTCGCCCAATCCTCTTCGCTGGCTGCCAACACCTCATTACCCAGCAGCTCACGGGTGCGCAGACAACCGCGTAATTCGACGCCTTTGTCGCGATAGATGGCAGTCAGCGGTGGCAGTACGCGCCCAGCGATGGCGGCATGCACCAGCAGCGTTTCCATCGTATTGCACGGCGCATAGCGTTGGGTCTTGGCGTTGTCGGCGACACGGATGGCCTTGTCGATATCCGCCGCTTGGTCGATGAACACATGGCAGATGCCGTCCAGATGCTTGATCACAGGCACCTTTGCGTCGCGACTGATGCGCTCGATCAGGCCCTTGCCACCGCGCGGCACGATCACATCGACGAACTCCGGCATGCTGATCAGCGCGCCGACCGCGGCACGGTCTGTGGTTTCCACGACTTGCACCGCAGCGGCCGGCAGTCCGGCCTCCGCCAGTCCCAGTTGGATGCAGCGGGCAATCGCCTGGTTCGAGTGGATCGCTTCGGAGCCGCCGCGCAGGATGGTGGCATTACCGGATTTGAGGCAAAGGGCGGCAGCGTCGATGGTCACGTTGGGTCGCGACTCGTAAATAATGCCGACTACGCCGAGCGGTACGCGCATCTTGCCGACCTGGATACCCGACGGCAGGTAACGCATGTTGCGAATCTCGCCGATGGGATCGGGCAGGGTCGCGACCTGTCGCAGCCCTTCTATCATGTCGTCGATGCGCGCCGGGGTCAGCGCCAGGCGGTCGAGCATGGCCTCGTCCAGACCACTCGCACGCCCTGCCGCAAGGTCCTGCTGGTTGGCATCGGCCAGATCGCTACGCGCTGCGTCGAGCGCTGCCGCAGCGGCCTGCAGCGCTCGATTCTTCTGTGCGGTGGTGGCACGCGCGAGCACGCGCGACGCCTCGCGCGCGGCGCGACCGAGGCGGGTCATGTAATCGAGAACGGACTCGGTCATGGGCTGGCTGGCCTGGCTGAAGGGAAAGCGGCTGATTATAGCCACCCACAAGCCTCGCGCACAGCGGCACCGGGCGAATGGCTGAAAAGCGCATCGGTTGCGGATGCGCAGCGATCGTCGTGCGACGCAGCGCTTAGCCGATCGTCCAGGCTATCGATCAACATTCTGTCGCAAATGCTTCCAGCGTTATTATCGCGGCCATTGAAACCGGCGCGCTTGTCGCCGAGTCGAAAGCCGTCTCGATTCAAGGAAAGCACCATGCCCGAATGGCTCGTCGCGCTCACCAGCTGGCTCGCTGAAAACCCGCGGTGGCTGGGCCTGAGCCTGTTTCTGGTGGCCTGCCTGGAATGTCTGGCCGTGATCGGATTGCTGATGCCCGGTACCGTGCTGGTGTTCGCGATCGCCGTGCTCGCCGGCAGTGGCGTCTTGAGCCTCGGCGAGACGCTGCTGCTCGGCTACCTCGGAGGCCTGCTCGGCGATCTGTTGTCCTACGGGCTGGGGCGACGCTATCACCAGAACATTCGCAGCATGCGCGGCTTGCGCGATCATCCCGAATGGCTGACTCGGGCTGAGCTGTATGTCGATCGTTACGGCATCGCGAGCCTTCTTGTGGGCCGCTTCATCGGCCCTTTGCGACCCATGCTGCCACTTACCGCTGGCATGCTCGACATGCCGTTTGGGCGTTTTCTGTTGGTCAGTCTGGTGGCTGCAGCTGGCTGGTCGATGGCCTACCTGCTGCCGGGCTGGACCGCAGGAGCCGCCGTGCGGCTGCCGCTACCGGAGGGCTTCTGGGGCGAGGCGGGAATCGTCCTTGTCGCATTGTTGCTGCTCGTCGGTGGCGTCGTGCATTGCAGCCTGCGCCAGCTGCGTTGGGTCACGCCGCTGGCGGCAGGCCTCAGCGCGGTCATTCTGCTTGGCCTGTTCTTCGGCTGGCCTTATCTGGTGGAGTTCGACGAAGGGCTGATGGAAGTGGTCCAAGGCGAGCGCAGCCCGATCTTCGACCACTTCATGGTCGTGGTGACGCGTACCGGAGATTTCCATACGCAGCTGTGGGCCGCAGTCCTGTTGAGCCTGCTGCTGATTGTCCTGAAGCAGATGCGCGCGGCAGTCTTCGCCATTCTCACGCTGCTGGGTACGGCGCTGGCCAATGGCGCGCTGAAAGCGACGTTTGGACGAATCCGGCCGGAGATTCTTCTCGAACCCTTGCACAGCTTCAGCTTCCCCAGCGGCCATAGCTCGGCGGCGTTCGCCTTCTTCCTCACCCTCGGGGTCCTCGCTGGACGAGGACAGCCGCCGCGCCTGCGCCTGGCCTGGGTGCTGCTGGCAGGACTGCCGGCGACTGCCATTGCGCTGTCGCGGGTCTATCTCGGAGTGCACTGGCCCACCGATGTGATCGCCGGCGCAGTGCTGGCGAGCACGATATGCGCAGCGAGCCTGACCATCGTGCAATGGCGCACACCGATGCAGGCGCTGTCACCCAAAGTGTGGTGGTTGATTCTGCCTGCGACCCTGGGACTGATCGGCGCTTTCGCGATCTGGGCGTTGCCGGGCGCTACCCTGCTGTATCGCTATCAGTAGCTATCCAACCGTAACTGTTGCGCAGATGGTTATTCGAGTGCATCGCCCTGCAACTGTTCGAGCCAGCGTTGAATGCGCTCAAGCTGCAACTGCGGATCGTCCAGCTGCAGCAACTCGACCTTCTGCTCCGGCTGAAATGGCAGCAGATAGGCCAACCGATGGGCCAGCGAGCGCTGCCCCTGCGCTGCGCCACCCATCCCCAGCGTCTCGACCATCGGGTGCTGCCCAAGCGCTTCCAGCAAGATCGCCAGCTCGGCGTGCTCGTCCGCCAACAGCCGATCTTCGCCTTCGTCACGCCAACTGACTTCGGCAACGGTCAGCTGATCACGCTGCACCTCGGCTGACAGCACG
>Ga0070754_10002654_pt1 | contig 13011 bp, 9 predicted proteins | sample VirMetDEL_Sep_01_FD_75181 | JGI IMG/M metagenome (GOLD analysis project Ga0070754, IMG submission 75181) | Aqueous microbial communities from the Delaware River and Bay under freshwater to marine salinity gradient to study organic matter... | ecosystem: Environmental > Aquatic > Marine > Coastal... | reverse complement strand
GAAAAGGATTGTACTTAGCTGATAAACAGAACACAGAAGAATGGGGACTTTATCAATTAGAAAATAGTTACAAAGTAGAAAACCCTTTAGATGAACCTATAGCATATACATACATAGTAGATACTAGTAATTCAATTACAGTTAAAGATGGGTATCTTGCTTTTAATGGTGATGATAATACTGTAGAAAATATAAAAGACTACGATGTAGTTATAGAAGAACACCCTAAACATGGTATAGCACAACTAGTAGTCAAAGATATGTCTAAAGCTATGAGATTAGGTAGCAAGGAAGATTTAGAAGGTTTTAGCAATTATGTAAATAACACAGCCAAAACAGAATTTTCGGAAAGACAACAAATAGAACAAACTGCAATAAAACAAGTTGCTGAACAAAGGTTAATAGCTGTACATAATTTAAGCCTAGACAATCTAATAAATGTGGAAAGGCAAGGAGGACTAGCAGTACCTAGTTTAGCCATAATAGATACTAATAATCCTTTTACAAGTTTTGGGGAAATAACATTAGTAGCAGACAAATCTCTCATAGACCCAGCAAGTAGTTCTAGGAATAAAGTTTTTGCTTCAGATAGTTATTCTGTAAGGTATCCTAGTGTAAGTTACTTTGTAAACTACAACAAAGTAAAGAAGTGGAACGAAAAAATAGCAGAAGAATTACCTTACTTGGCAGATAACTTTAATGATTTTTTATCCAATTTTGAACAAAGTGGTAGAGAAGATTTAATTAATAGTAATGCAGTAAAGCTTTTGTTTTTAAAACAACAAGGTAAAGAAAAAGATTTTGTATTTAACAAACCTTCCATAGACAAAAGGTATTTAGACAGATTTGAAAAGTTGCTTGAAAAAACAAACGATGTCTTTGATTTCACAAGAGAAGGTAAACAGGTATATGATGAGTTTAAAAACATTATAAGAGACAAGTTTGTATCAGAGATAGAAGACAATGAGTTTACCGAAGAAGAAATAGATAGAATAACTTCTCCAAACAGAAATCATTACTATGATTTTCGACAGTCTTTAGCAGCAAGTAAAAGAAGTGAAGTAAACGTATATGAAACATTAAAAAAGCTACAACCAGACACACAACAACAGGAATATCAAAACCTTGTTGATGAAATATTTGAAGATTTGGAAGTAGAAGAAAAAGTTTTTCAAGGATTTACTGCTTCTGGAAACAAAAAGTTTATACCTCACACATTAGAAAATGTAGTAAGGTTAATGAAAGGTAAATCCAGAAGAGGAGAAAACTTCTTTTATGGGGCAGGGAGCGTAAGAGCAGGGATAACCAAACAATTTAAGTCACTAAAACAAATAAAAGACTCCAGAGATAAATTAGTTTCCAAAGAACAGTTTGATAAATTAAAGGAGGAAATTAACAGCGAATACATAGAAGTAGCTGATAAACTAAAACCATTTTACAAATATCAGACAGATGGTTTTGGGTATTATGATGATGTGGGAGAAGGTTTAATAGAGTTTTTCAGCAGAGGATATTCTAATGATTTCCGAACCCTCGATAATGAAACAAACGACATTGTAAAACAATTTTTGGATAAACTGTATAATCTACCAACCGAGTACTTTGAAGCAAAGCTTGAGAGAGAGGTAAGTTTGAGTGAGTTTAAAGGGGCAGTAGTTCCAGAAGATACACCACAAAAAGCCATTGATATACTAACCAGTAATGGTTTAAAAGTAGTTAAATACTCTGGAAAGCAAAGAGATTTATCAGCTTTTAATGATTTAAGGTTTAAGCAAGACAGAACCGAAAGACAACAAATAGAACAAACTGCAAAACAAAATGGAACTTGGTTAAAAGCACCAAATGGAAACAAAACAAAACTAACTGAACAACAATGGATAACAGTAAGAACCCAAGCATTCAAAAACTGGTTTGGAGATTGGCAAAATGACCCACAAAATGCATCTAAAGTAGTTGACAGTCAGGGAGAACCTTTGGTGATGTATCACGGCACTAATGCAAACTTTACAGTATTTGATACAACAGAGACAGGTGAATTAGGTAGGCAGGAAAATGTATGGGATGCTGATTATCCAGATGGTTACACTTTTTTTACTAGTTCCAAAGAAGATGCTAAATATTATGGTAAAAACATAGTTCCAGTTTTTTTGAGCTTAAAAAATATTGTAAAAAGGAAAGTAAAAAAGGGGGAATCTTTAGTTAAACAGTTTGATGATTACGGGTTGGCTTTTGAGGGGGATGCTTTAGTTACTGATGGTGAAAACTTCATTATTGGTACAACAGATGAATATGCTATAAAATCCGCTACGGAAAACACAGGTCAATTTAGTCAATATAGTCCAGACATAAGATTCAGCGCAAGAGTAGATGGAAGGCAAGTACAAATTGGAGTAATAAACCCAGAAAATACTAGAAATCCACAAGTAGTTGTATATGCAGATGATTTAATTACACAAATAGCAAAACTTGAACTAACAAACACTTCTCCAGTAAACATGGACGAAGCTATATCAGATATAGAATCAAAATTTGGAGTTGACATTGATTTTGATTTTTCAGACAATGTTATTACCTTAGAGGATAACTTTGGAAAGATTGATTCTACTTCCCCAGCAGCAAGTGCGTTGGTGGAAATAGTAAACATAGCTAATGAGCAAGGACTTACAGTAGTAATTGACCCGAAGAAAAACAATGTAGAATACTTGGAAACAGAAACATCTTTTGAGCAAAATGAGGAAGGTATTTTTATACATGAATCTAAGGATGTAAACTTTCAAGATTTTAACGCTGTAGAAGGAGAGGGTTTTTCCGCAAACCTAGCTACAACCAGAGACGAGTTTCAAAGAAACCGATTAGGTACTAACATGTATATGATTGCTTTTGAACAGCTAGGTAAACCAATTTATTCTGGAACTTCTGTTTCTGACGCAGCACATAATATGTGGAACAGGTTGGTTAACCTTGGAGTTGCAAAATCTTTTATGGTTAAAGGTAAACAAAGATACGTACTTTACCGTTCTAAACCCATACCCCCCGTAAACACACAAAACATATATCAAACTATTGATAAAATGATAGCAAGTGGTGAAATTGAAGCTACTTGCAAACTTTAAAAACCAAATATGAGTTGCAGATACAAATACGATAATAGAGAGTTTAACACAAAAAAGGACTTAGCCGATTACTTAAAAGGTAAAGGGGTTGAAGCTAACTATGATACTAACTCTACATTAGTTGAGATTAAGTCTAACTACGAAGACCCCATTTTATACCAAAGTCAGATAGAGCAACAAGTAGAAGACATAGCTGGCTCTTTGGAACAAATTTCATTTGATGGTAGAGGTTTCAAAACATATGCAAACATAAACCAAAAGCTTTTAGATGAACAAGCAGGTACTGTAAAGATTTTCAGAGACGATAATGGAAATGAGATAGAAATTGATGTAGCTGAAGAGTTTGAGAAGTATAGAAAAGGTGAACCTATACAGCAGGTAGAAGGGCTTCTTGATGAGATAGATAACTTAATTGCAGATAAGTTTTACCAAGACACTATGGAAAACATGTCAGGTGCTGGTAATATGAGACAGGAATCTCTTATGCGGAGATTAACTGACTTTGCAAATAAGTTAGGCATATCTACTCAGAAGATGGAAGATTACGTGAAGCAATATCAGCAGAGAAACGGTGTTCCTGCATCAGTAGAAGCTCTGGCAGATATGTTTAATAAAATAATTGCTATTTCAAATACAGGAACTGTAGAAGACTTCACAGAAGAAATAGCTCACTTTGCAGTTGAATATTTCAACGGTCAGGAGTCTATACAAGATATGGTAGACAACGTAGATAAAACTGTTGCATACAAAACATACGCAGAAACATATAGGAATTTATACTCAAAACAAGGACTTACAGGAGAAGCTTTAGAGAATAAAGTAAGAAGAGAAATAGTAGGTAAAATACTAGCCCAAAAAATACTTGACAATTTTGCAGAAAATGAAACAAATTTATCTGAGAGAGGTATATTTTCTGTACTTAGAAAACTATTCGGTCAGTTTTTAGATTTATTTGCAATAACAGACTCTAACCGTCAGTTCTTTGTGGAGTTTGGTCAAACACTAGATTACATAGCTCAATCGGTAACAGACGATACCATGTTTTCTAATTTCACCCCAAGAGAAAGTAAAGAAGTGTATTATTCCGCTACCAAAGAAGACAAGGTTATTAAAAGGAGTTTGGAAGCCACTCAAAAGGAATTAGAAGAAAAATTTAGACAGATTCTAAGAGGGGGAGAGGTAAACCTTAAAAGCTCCAGATTAAAAGACTTGGAGAGGATAGCCCAAAAACTGGGAGATAATGATTATGCAGGAGCGTTAAAAGGTTATATAGACTTTTTGTATATGGAAATTCAGAAAAACGATGACCAAATAGAAAAAGCAGTAGCCGACTCCGAAGCAATACTTAGAAACAGAAGACTAAGCTCAGAAGACTTAAAGTTAGACCCAGACGGTTATACAGAAGAAGAACTCTACCAAGAAGTAGCCAGACAATTAGATGTAGATGCAGCTAATCTTATAGTGTTTAATTCTGACATTGATATGATTGTAGAACATTTAACAAACCAAGTTAACATGGTTAAAAGTAGAAACCCGAACCTACCAGTAAACTATGTTAGAAGCCTAAACAAAAAAATTGATGTAATCCGAACTAGGTCTAGAAACACTAAGAATCACACTACACCTCTGGCTAAAAACGTAACCATCCGTGAAATAACTAGGGGCTTGGAAAAGCTAGGGCTAACTGAAGAAAAAATACAAGAAACTTTAGATAGAATAAATCAGTACAACGACAGAGATATAGACTTTTGGACAAAGCTCTTTTTTGCAGCTTCTACCGTTGGAAACCCTATTGTAAGGTCGTTAGTGACACTACTTAAAAAAGCCAACAACAGAGCACAAAAAAGAGCTAGAGATTTTGCTTTCAAACTTGCTAGGAAAGCAGAGCAATTAGGTATAACAAACGGGGAAGCAAAAAAGCTTTTTGAAAAAACTCACATGATTGCTCCTTGGGACGTAGCTAGATTTGAGCGTGATTTTAACAAAGCTATTGAAGATGCAGCCCAAGATATAAACAATAAAATAAACGAATTAAGTTATACTGACCCTGACTATTTAGAGAAAAGAACTAAACTGGAAGCATCTATTGATGAAGCACAGCAAAAAATTAGAGAAGAATGGTTGGAGAGTCAATTTTCTAATTATAATTCCAAAAGAGTGGGAGAGTCTACTAGTGTAAACCCTATCACAAAGCAAAAGACACGTACACGGGCTGCTCAACAAATTATTAGAGACTTAGGTAGAAACAGAATTGAAATAACTTCTAAGTACGGAAGGGGAGAGTTAATGTCTGTTAGAGACCAAAGAGCACTACAAACAGTAGTAAATAAAAGAAAACAGTATATGTCACTATATAATAGTGATGGCACTATAAAGGATAAGGAAGAGCTGGCTATTGCTTACGACTTAAGGGACTACTACAGCTTTGATGGTGGTAGCGGAGTAAGTGCAAAGGCATCACTCGACTTTCAGCTAGAAAGAGAAAGGGTTAGAAACAGATACGGTTCTACCAGTGTGGAGTACAAAAGATGGCTCTCTCAATATGCCTATTTAAAGTACCCAGATGAGTATTATGAGGGTATTAGTTTTGAAGTAGAAGTAGACGAAGAAGAGACTTTGGCTAGGCTTAGAAAAGCAGGTATTGGCTTGGATGAAATAAGAGAGCTTGTTGTGGATGGGGGCAGTATGAATATTCAGGAGCTATATAATGCTTTAAGAGATAAAAAAAGACAACTTACAGACCCATACAGAATAAGAAATAAGTCTGGAGAAATAGATGGTATAGCTTTAGAAAGAGATGCTATTTTGGTTTCTGCTATTGACGAAATAACAAACTACACGAAGTATTTTAGTCTTGAGGATAGTAAAACAGGGTTTGTAGCAGAGCCAAATGATGCTTTTACTAAAAAATACTATGACCTTTTAAAACAAAACGACCCAGCAGCCCTTAATCAGTGGCTCACCAAGCACCAAGCTGAAAAAAGGCAAGGAGCTGTTCCGCTACCTAAAACTTCTTACTACAGGAGATACACTTCAAAAGATGAAAATATTCAAAGAGATTACGAGCCTACTATACAGTGGCAAATGGAATATGAGGACTCTTTAGAGGTTAATTCAAATTTTAAACAAGAACTAAAGGGTAAAGCACTACAACCAAGTGCTGCAAAAATGAATGAGTATAAAAATCAAAGGTATTTTGATTTATTTGGTATTAACCCCAATGACCCATTTAGTAACAGTCCTACCAGAAATCAAAAATTATATGAGTTGCGTGAATTTCTTTTGACAGAGAAATACTTCATGGATAAACTACACGGACAAAAGTATGCCTACTTACAACTTCCACAGGTAAGAGCATACGCTAATGAAAATATTACATCCACAAGTAGAGGTCTAAAGGACAGGATAGTTAGAGTGATGGAGGATGCTGTTATTATAGACAACTTAGAAGATGAATTTTCTTTGGAAACTACTAGAGATAATGATGTTTTCATTAAAGGGAGAAAAGGGAGAAAAATAATTCCAAAATTCTATACCAGACTAGTTCCTGAAGGGAGGGAAGGAGAATTAACAGAGGATATTGCATATATGTATGGTAAGTACGCAGCTATGTCTTACAACTATGATGAAAAAGCTGCTGTTCTCCCCAAACTTCACGCTATGAGAGATGCGTTACTAAGTGTAACCAATAAGGACAGTAGCGCAGGTCAAGATAGGAAATTGAGTAACACTATAGACATGGTAGATGAGTACCTTGACTCCCATTTATATGGAAACCAATACAAAGATTTAGGAGGTTATAATTGGGCAGGGGTAGGTTATATTTCTCTAACCAAAATAATTAATACTATATCCAAGTTCACAAGAAAAAAGAACCTTGGATTAAACACCCTTGTCTCTTTAACTTCTTCAATGGTAGCAACTTTGGAAAGAAGGTCGGTTGCTTCTGAGAATGAACACTTATCTCATTCTTCTATTAACTTTGCCAATATGAAATTAAAAGCAGGAGCAGACCTTATTCAAATGGTAGGAGAAACTGCTTCATTAAGACCTAATAGTACTTCAAGACAATTACTAGAGTATACTGGAGTAGGTATAGGTTTAGATGATGTTATCCAAGGAGGTATTATGAGTAGAGGCGGAAGAGCTATTGCTCAAGCAAGCCCCTTATTTGATGCAGTAGGATACAAAGTAGTAGGAAGGATGGTTGCTTCTGTAACTGCACTATCAGTTTATGATAACTACCGACTAGTTGATGGTCAGTTTACAAACTACAAAAACTTCCGAGAAAAAAATTCAAGCAAGCCAGATTCCCAAATAGAAAAAGAATGGAATGCTTTAAGAAACAAGTCTTTCTTCAGTTATCTTAAAAGTGAGGATAATAGAATGGTCATTAACGAAGAAAAGTTAAGACAAGATGGCTTTATGGAGGATGTGGAAGACCTTGAAGATAGAATGAGATTAATAGTACAGGAAGCCAACGATTATGTTGAAGGACAGGTTAACTTTATGGATAAAAACTTGCTTTCCAAACACCCTTTCCTAGCATTTGTTCTTATGCTCCATAGAGGTTACTTTCAAAGGTTTATAGAAAACAGGTTTAAGGCTAAAGGAATAAATCCTTTAACTGGGTCAGAATCAGAAGGTCATTATAGGACAGTTTTAAGACTTATGAAAGATAGATTAAAAAACGAAAATGGTGAGATAAAGATAGGAAGTCCAGAGTTTATGATTGGTGCTTTGAATGTAATAATTTATGCTTCAACTTTTGGTGTATATACAAAAGGGTTGGATAACAGCAACTTATCTGAGACGGAAAAATCAAATTTAAGAAGGATTAAAACTGACCTTTTTGTTTTTCTATCAGCCTTTGCTTTCTTTGTTCTTATGAACCTCAAGGCAGATGATGATGATGACGATGACAAGTTGAAAGAGTATTTAGCCCTACTTTCGTCTAGGGTTTTGGTGGAAACCTCTTCTACCAGATATAACGCATTAGGAGGATTACAGTCCACTTTCGATATGCTTGAATCACCTTCGGCAGGGTATTCTGCTTTTGAAAGCTTACTTTCTTTTAGTGATTTGTTATTTACTGCTGGAGACACTATTAAGTCTGGACATTACAAAGGAAAGTCAAAGTTTTTCAAATCAGCAGTAAAAGCAACACCTTTCAAGAACGTATACGAGCCTATTATGGGTAACCCAAGAAACTCAAATATGTTCTACCGCAGCCGACTAATCAGTCAACCTGCTTACATAATGTATGAAAAAATAGAAGAGTTGGTTAATGAATAATTCTCGATTCGCGAATCGCAAATCACGAATCGTCATGCTTGGACAAGCCTCTTTCTACTTATAAATGTAACCAAGTTTTGATTTCACCTAATGGGTAAAACACCTGTAGGTGACATTGGTGTAACCCTACTCCCCTCTATGTTCTATCGTATATTTTGTCAAGTTTTTTGCGCAATTTACTGGACATTCCTAATTTAATGTGAATTGTTTGTAATAACACACAGAACCCACTATATTTGTTCGGTATTTCACAAGTTATTGGGAATTAGACATTAAAAAAGGCTGGATTTCTCCAGCCTGTCTTTTGTTGGTATGTCATAGTTACTACTCTTCAGAAGAAACTGGCTCACCACTAGCATCTACTAGCTGAGAACTATTTTCTTCCTGCTCTGCCATCATCGCATTAGCGTGGAGAGTTTGCATTTGTTTTTGGTACTCATCAATAGTTACCAGACTACCTTCTTGGTAGTAACGCAAAAACATTGAATGCATAACCATTTGGTAAATACGTTGGATAGGCACTGCGTTAGGAGCTACACCTTGACCAATTGGTTTACCTCCTTCATCGTAAACTGTAATTGAGTTTTCTACAAGGTAATTGTACAAATCTGCCCGAAGCTTGATAAGCTCTTGGGCTGTAATCTGATACGTCTGCTCCATACTTGGATACATACCTTCAATCATTTGAAGACTTTTTTGGATGTCTTCTGCTCCGTTGTTCTGCTTTTCCATTTGTTTTAGGTTTTTTGCAGGTTAAATAAAAATATTACATTCTTTCATCAAGTAGGTCATCTACTTTTTTTGTATCTCTTTTTACTATGGGTGCTTTCTCCACATCAAATAAATTCTCAACCCATACCTCTTTGAATCCTTCCATATCATCCATATCCCTTACTTTTGTTGCGTGAAGGAATAAATTTCCTGCTGGGTCAAAATGATTCCACTTCTCACCTCCATCAATAATAAAGGACTCATCAATGTAGGTAAACTTATTCTTAGTGAACTTCATGTACTTTTCTTGGATTCCAACCTTATATGCGTTGTAGATAGCAATTACACCATCACTAACTTGGAATAACTGGTCAGAACCATAAAAGTCAGCTTGTTGTGGGTGGTGGCGAAGTAAATCATCTGCTCTGCTCAAAATGCGCTCCCTATGCATTTGTATTAGTGGTAAAAACATTACAAAAGGATGCATCTTTTTAAGCAAGTTCATCATTTCAAACAATCCATCAATAGAAGTCTTCTCACGCCCTTTTACAAGTCCAACGTGGTCTATGCTTATAAGAACCTTTTTATTGGTGTGAGCCTCTAAAAAAGCACTTACTTCGTTAAAAAAACCATCTGGACTACTAGGCTCTTCCATGTAATACAATCCATCCCTTCTTTCTTGGTCACAGATTTCTTTTATGGTGGTCAATCTTTCCCCTATAGGTCTTTCATACAACAATTCAGTAAGCTTTGCACCAGTCTTTTCCTTCATCTTACGAAGTAATAGTTTGTAGACGGGGCTTTCCCAATTACATCTAAGCATTACAATATCATCGTATGTATCCAGTATTGAATTTTCAATTGACTGAAGAAGGTGAGTTTTACCATGATTAGACATACCCCCAATAGTAAGTATTGTGGAAGGAAGCAAACCACCAAGCATAACTTCATCTATCCAAGGGTTACCAGTAGATACAGGCTTTATTTCACCACTTTGAAACCTACTAATGTTTTGTACTGCTTCGTTTGTTTTTTCCTTAGCACTAATTATTGGCATGGTATTCTTTTACGATAGTGTATAATTTTGATTCCGAAAGTTTGAACTTGGAAGAATAGTGATTTGCTGGCTTAAAAATAAGCTTCTCAAGCATAGAAGTATACATTTCTGGAGTATCATCCAAATACTGCTCAACAGCAGCTACTATTAAATCACTATCAAAATCAGTCTCTGCTACAAAATTAGCTAAGAACTTTAGTGCATTTTTCTGATTACCGAGCTTACCTTTTCTATTACTTGCTATGTAAGCATCTTGTAGTCTAACTAGAAGACTATTTACTTCATCAGATATATTAGCTACTTCTACTTCTCTGAGGATTTTTCTGCCTTGTTTAGTAAGCTTGTAACCTTCTTTAGACTTGAGCCTTTCAATATACCCCTTCTCTCCAAGACATTTAAGACCTTCATCAAAGGATTCATCACAGTGATGTATAAAGGAGGACAAATCCTTTTGATTAACAGCAACAAGGATAATAAAGTCAGTATAATCAAGTTCTTGCTTGTTTAGGTATTCAAAGTTTATGTACATTATTCTTAGTTTTTTGTAAAGTTACAAAACCTTTTTGTAAAAAGCAAATTTACTCGCTATGAATTTTAGCTATCATCACAGCAAGTGCTGTAGCATAGTCGTTTCTGAAATCTTCGCTCCACAGTAACTCATAGTCATACTCATGGTTCATAAAAGCTACTTCCAAAAGCATTGCAGGACAGTTTGTTTCCCGAAGGATTTTGTAGTTTGCTTCTTTTATTAGGTTAGTAGGAGAAGCAGGTCTCCATTTCAAACCCCCTATACCTTTTACATACCCAGCAAATCTGTCTGCAAGAATCCTGCTTTCTTCTGATGCCTCTGGATGCACAAAAATCTCTCCACCTGTACCAGTGTTATCATTTTTTGCTGCATTGGCATGGATACTAAGCAAATATGTATCTGAATTTTCCGCATAAATCTTATTTGCTCGGCTAACTCTTGTACCCAAAGATACATCAGTCAGCTCAGGGCTAATATTATAGTATGGAACTTTAAACCCAACAGCACTACTGACAGACAAAAGATTAATTACTCTGTTTACAATTGCACGATTAAAGTCTCCTTCGTACAAAACTCCTTTATCCCAGTCAGGACTTCTTTTTCCTTTAGTTTGGTAGACCCCATTAATAACTCCACCATGTCCATTGTCTAAAATTACTGTTTTTCCCATTGTTTTAATATTTTTCGTTATTGAAAATGTTTTCAATGCTTTTCTTCCTAAACCAATCTTCCATATTGATTAGTTTACCCCCCTTCTTCTTTAGGTGATTTTGGCTTCATTGCAAGTCTCTTTTTAGGCTTCTGTGTTTCTTCTCCGTTTTTCATGTGTTAAGTTATTGTATAACTTATATCCATTAAAGTTAATGCGAAACTTTTTAACTGCATCAACAGAAAATGTTTCATAGATTCATAACCTTGTTCGTCATCAAAATCCCTACCGTCATCTTCGCTATTCCAAAGAGTATAACCACAAAAATCAATTGTAGAGCAGTCACCGATTGTTCTGTATTCAAAGAAAATATCAAAGTCATTGTAGACATCTTGAATATCGTAATTCAGTTCTCTAACTATTTGTTCTAAGTTTTCGTTTTCCATCATATATTTTTTAACTCGTCAACAAGATAATACTTTTTGTTGGGAATTGCAACATCCTCACGCCAATCTTTTAAAAGAACAAAAACTGGAATACCTAGATACCAATATTTGGAATAACAATGTAACGGAGACTCCTTCGTACTTGGATAAATTTTTGTAGGCACATCCCAACTATCATCACATGCAGGAAGCTTTTTGGATGTTGGATGTATCTTATGAATACTACCAACAGTTACTTCCTTTTCTGTTTTTCTAATGTAAATCATAGTTCCTTCACAAGCATGAACAAATCCACATCTTTCAAGCTCTGAAACAAATTCAGCTAGTTCCAAATCACTTTTGGTTATAAGTTTTTCTATGTCTTTATGAACTTGCATGGTTTAGTCAACATATATCTTTACTTTTTAAGTAGTTTTGTCAAGCTATGGCTTTACTTTTTGCTTCATTTTGTAATACTACAGTGTTACAAATATATCACTTTTTCGGTAAAAACCCAAATTTTGTTACCTATTTGTAACTTGCTGCTTCAAATATTCCATAACACAAACTTGGAACATCTTAACTGCTTCTCTAAAAGTTTTTCCATAACCAGTAATATCTGTTTCTGGGTGAAAGACAACATACATACCCTCTTCCCCTTTGTAAGATACTACTTCAAATCCTACGTCTATTAATGTTCTATTGTTCATAATTTAGTATTTTACGACTCTTACAAGTAAATTCTTTTCTTTAGCCAAATCAATCATATGTTTTGTACCTCTACTTTTTCCATCCCAAAAAGCAATTAATGCGTCTGCATATTCAGCCATTTGTTTGTTTCTTTTGTAACCAGCACTCTTTCCATATTTATCCCAGTCGGCAGGAAATTGTTTTATATCATATGCTTTCTCGGAAGCATACTGTTCTCCCAACTCATCAGCACCTCTTGCCGCACCAGAAACAATTTCAACATTCTTTTTGTTCTTTAAGATTACATTACACTTGGAACAAAGCAAATCATAATCATTAAAATCTCTTCCACCCGCAATAATAACTTTAAACATCATCTTCTCTTAACTTTATCTTGCTGATTACACAACTTTACATAATCCATTGCCTTTTTAAAACAACCAAATTCGTGAACTTCATACATGGGATAACCATCGTGTTCGTACTGAAAACTCCACACTTCCCAAAGCCCAGTTTCTTCATTTTTAGTTGGTCTTTCCATT
>Ga0070754_10002652_pt1 | contig 13014 bp, 13 predicted proteins | sample VirMetDEL_Sep_01_FD_75181 | JGI IMG/M metagenome (GOLD analysis project Ga0070754, IMG submission 75181) | Aqueous microbial communities from the Delaware River and Bay under freshwater to marine salinity gradient to study organic matter... | ecosystem: Environmental > Aquatic > Marine >... | reverse complement strand
ACGCAGCCATCGGCCTCGGTTCCGTTCGGCGTTTCAGGATCCAGGTGAACCACCTGCGTGCCGTGGACCTGACGCAGGAAAACGGGGCGCGCGGGCGCGGTGAAGGCGGCAAGTCGCTCCCGGTTGGCCACCACGGCCAGAGGCTCGTCGCGCACGTGGTCGCCCAGGTTGAAGCTGTCAAACGGCGGCACTGAAACGCCGCCCGCGCGGGTGGTGAACACCGAACGCACACCGGGCGGGGCCGGCCAGTCCGGCACGATGCCGTCGGCCGCCAGCAGCATCAGGCCTCGGCGTCGGGGCAGGCCGACGGCTGGCTCTTCTGAAACGCCTCCAGCTTCATGCACGCCTCAAATGCCGCCATGGTGCGCGGCAGGCCGCTGAAGTCGGCGTTGAAACGCTGGCCATTGAAGATCTGCGGCACGAGGCAGCAGTCGGCCAGGGTCGGCGTGTCGCCGAAGCTGTAGGTGCAAGCCGGCACCTGCGCGAGCTGGCCTTCGTAAGCCTGGAGGCCGACGCGGACCCAGTGGCGGTACCAGTTGTTTTTCGGCTCCTCGTCCACCTTCAGCTCGCGCGTGAGGTACTTGAGCACGCGCAGGTTGTTGATGGGGTGGATCTCGCAAGCCACGATCTGTGCCAGCGCGCGCACGCGGGCCCGATCGACGAGGTTGGCGGGCACCAGCGATGGCGTGGGGTGGACCTCGTCGAGGTACTCGATGATCGCCATCGACTGCGTCAGGCGGGTGCCGTCGTCGAGTTCGAGCACCGGCACCAGCGCTTCCACCGAGATATCGCCGAATGAGGGCAGCTTGTGATCGCCGCGCGCGATGTGCACGGGCACATAGTCGTAAGGAATGCCCTTGAGCGCGAGCGCAATGCGCACACGGAAGGACGCCGAAGAGCGAAAGTAGTTGTAAAGCTTCATGGGCACCTAGGATAAACCCGTGAGCGCAGATTCACGCTGCCTTGAGGCTCGGGTAATCGGTGTAGCCCTTTTCGCCACCGCCATAGAACGTGGCGCGATCCGGCTCGTTGAAAGGCCCACCCTGCTTCAGGCGTTTCACGAGGTCGGGGTTGGCAATGAAGAGCCTGCCGAATGCCACGAGGTCCGCGCCTTCCCGCAGGGACTTCTCGGAAAGCGCCAGGTCGTAGCCGTTGTTCACCATCCAGGCCGCACGTCCGCCTGCTTTTTCGTAGCTCTGGCGCAGGGCGGCGTAGTCGAATGGGCGGTCGGCGATCTCGCGCGGCCCGCCGGTGGCACCTTCGATGAAGTGCACATAGGCCAGGCCCATCGGTGCGAGCTGGCGCATGACGTGATCGAACAGCGGTTGCGGGTCGGCGTCGAAAGCGTCATTGGCCGGCGTCACGGGAGACAGACGAATGCCCGTTCGCCCACCGCCGATGGCGCCCACCACCGCCCGCGTGACTTCCACGAGCAGTCGCGCGCGGTTCTCGATCGGACCGCCGTAGGCATCGGTGCGCTGATTGCTGCCGGTCTTGAGGAACTGGTCGATCAGGTAGCCGTTGGCGGCGTGGATCTCCACCCCGTCGAAACCCGCTTCGATGGCCGCCAGCGCGGCGCGGCGGTAGTCTTCCAAGATGCCGGGCAATTCATTGAGGGCCAGCGCGCGGGGCTCGGACGTTTCCACGAAAGTGGGCACGCCCCCCTTGATAAGAACGGTCTTGGTCTTTGCGCGGATGGCCGAGGGAGCCACCGGTGCGCCGCCGCCGGGCTGCAGTTCGGTGTGCGACACGCGCCCGACATGCCAGAGTTGCACCACGATCTTGCCGCCGGCTTCGTGCACGGATTGCGTGACGCGTTTCCAGCCTTCGATCTGCTCGCTGGCATACAGGCCCGGCACGTCGGAATAGCCCTGCCCCTGGTGGCTGATGGCGGTCGCTTCTGTGACCAGCAGACCCGCGCTGGCGCGCTGGGCATAGTAGGTGGCCATCAAAGGCGTGGGAACCGCGCCAGGAGCGCGGTTGCGAGTGAGCGGCGCCATGACGATGCGATTGGCAAGCTGGAGGCTGCCAGCGGTGGTGGGCTCGAACAGGGTGGTCATGTGGGACGTGGAGTGAGTTCAAATTCAAAGCGGCCCGAAGGCCGCCGCTGCGCCCCATTGTGCGCAGCTCAGGGCATTGAAGGGGCCAGCGCGCGCAATGTCCCCGCCACCACAGGGACGATGCTCACCGCGTTGCTCGCGTGGGAGATGCAGTCGGTGCTCCAGATCTCGCGCACGCCGGCCGCGCGCACGCGCTGCACGGCCCCCGGCGCAAAGAGCGCGTGTGTCACTGCCACGTCCACCGAGGTCGCGCCGGCGCCCAGCAGCAGTTCGGCCGCTCGCGCCAGCGTCTGGCCCGAACTGGCCACATCGTCGATGAGCACCACGACTCGCCCGCCCACCGGCATGGCGGGCAGCTCGATGTCGACCTGCTGGTCGCCATGGCGGGTCTTGCGGCAGACGGCGTGGTCCCAGCCCTTGCGCTGCGCCGCTAGTGCCACCCATTGGAGGGCTTCCTCGTCGGGTCCGATGAGCAACACGTCGGCGCGCTGGGACGCAATGTGATCGGCCAGCAGCGGCGCTCCGCTGAGCGCAATGGCGTGCTCCAGCGGAATGGCCTCGCCCAGGGTTTCGATGCGGTGCAGGTGCGGATCCAGGGTGATCACGGCGTCGAACAGTCCAGCGAGGAATCCACCCACGATGCGCTGGCTCACCGCCTCGCCAGGGTTGAACGCCATGTCCTGGCGCATGTAGGCGAGATACGGCGCCACCAGCGTGAGGTGCTTCGCCCCCAGTTCTCGCGCGGCACGGGCGGCAATCAGCAGCTCCACCAGTTTTTCGTTGGGCTGGTGCAGGCTGCGCCAGAGCACCACCCGCCCGGGGAGCGACCCGGGCAGGCGCAAGCGCCATTCGCCATCGGGAAACCGGTGGCGTTCAATCAATGCCAGCGCGAGACCGGCCGCCTCGGCGGTGGCACGCGCAATGCCCTCTTCGTCGTCAAAGCACAGCAGGATGCCCTGCCCGGTTCCGTTGTTCATGCCCGGCACGATACACCGGGCGCGGTGTCACCCCACCACGAGTCGAATGGCAGGCAGGACGCGTTCGGAGTCCGCGCGGCGCTCCAGAGCGAGGCGCATGTTCATCTGCGCCACCTCGGTGTGCTCCACCGCCAGCGCCTGCGCACGCGCGCTCTCGCCGCGCACCAGCGCATCGAACAGCATGTGGTGCTGGCGGTGGGCGTAGAGCATCCAGTCGCGGTCCATGGCGAGCGTGCCCTGCATGGGCAGCATCGCCGAAGCCGGCGCAAAAGGCAGCTTGTCGTTCAACGCCACCGCGCGTTGCAGGGCGCGGTTGCCACAAGCTTCGAGCAGCAAGGCATGAAAACGGTCGTTCATCACCGAATAGGCCGCATAGCTTTCGATCGTCAATGGGTTGTCGGCCAGCAGCCTGTCGCCTTCTTCCAGACAACCCTGAAGCTGGCCCTGCAGCTGGCGCGAGACACCATGCTCGGCCACCAGCCGGGCCGCCATGCCTTCCAGATGGCCACGCACGGCAATGGCATCACGCACCTCCTGAGCGGTGAACTGCCGCACCAGGTATTTGCCGGTGTCGTTGGCCTCCACAAGACCTTCCTGCTCGAGCGTGACCAGCGCCGCACGCACCGGCGTGCGCGAGGCGCCCAGGCGTTCGGCCAGTTGCTGCTCGGCCAGGCGTTGGCCCGGCTCGAAACCGCCGCTCAGGATCAGGTCGCGCAACTGCATCAAAACGGTTTCTTGCAAGCTCATGGCGCAAACTGTACACTGAAACTTTAAAACGGGATACCGTTTGATCTCGAAATGGAGCCTGCAGATGAAAGCCGACCTCAACCAACGCATCACCCAGGTGGGACCAGGCACGCCGGGTGGCGAATTGTTGCGCCGCTACTGGCAACCGGTCGCCCTGCTCGACGAGTTCGATCCCGCCCTGGACCCGCGCATGGCGGTAAGGCGAGTCAAGCCGGTGCGCCTGCTGGGACAGAACTTCGTGCTGTTCCGGGATGCCCAGGGGCAATACGGCCTGCTTGATCGCGATTGCCCGCATCGAGGCGCCGATCTCGCCTTCGGCCGCAACGAGGGCGACGGCCTGCGCTGTCCCTTCCACGGCTGGAAATTCGATACCACGGGTCAGTGCATCGAAACCCCGGCCGAGCCCGCAGGCAGCACGCTTTGCACCCGCATCCGCCAGCGCAGCTACCCCCTGCAAATCGCCAGTGGTGTGCTCTTCGCGTGGCTTGGGCCAGAGGGCCAGACGCCGCCACCGCTGCCCGCGCTGGACTGCTTCACCGCTCCCGAATCGCACACCTTTGCGTTCAAGGGCCTGTGGCACTGCAACTGGCTGCAATCCTTTGAAGTGGGCATCGACCCGGCTCACGCGTCGTATCTGCACCGATTCTTCAACGACGCTTCACTCGAAGACAGCTATGGCAAGCAGTTCCGCGGCGCCAGCGCCGGCGCCGTGGGCGGCGAGCGCTGGCCCATGACACGTGTGATGCGTGAGTTCGGCCAGCCACAGATTTCGTTTGAGCCCAAGCCCTACGGCCTGCAGCTCACGGCGCTGCGCCCCATGACGGACGAGCTCACCCATGTCCGCATCACCAACGCGGTGTTCCCACAGACTTTCGTGATCCCGCTTTCGGAGACCATGACCATCACGCAGATGCATGTGCCTGTGGACGACACGCACAACTACTGGTACGCGTTCTTCACCAGCTTTGACGGGCCGGTGAACAAGACCGCCATGCGCAACCAGCGCCTGACCGCCGTCACCCTGCCCGACTACATCCCGAAATCCGGTAGACAGAACGATTGGGGCTTCAACGCCGAAGAACAGCAGACCAGCACCTACCTCGGCATGGGCGAGGACGACATCAACGTTCACGACCAGTGGGCCTGCGAGAGCATGGGCGCCATCCAGGACCGCACGCGCGAGCACCTGGGCACCACCGACCGCGTGATCATGGCCAACCGGCGCCTGCTGCAACAAGCCATCGACACCGTGGAACAGGGCGGCACACCGCCCGGCATTGCCGACGCTGCCCTGCACGACGCGATTCAGGGCCCGGACACGGTCGACGGCATCGCTCCGGCGAAAGACTGGCAGGCGTGGTGGCAGGAATCTGTTCGGGCCAAACGCGAGGGGGCACCCTGGCACACCGCACCCACCGTTCGAGATGAACCATCTTCCGTTCGGGCTGAGCCTGTCGAAGCCCACCCCCATGTGCTCGCGAGCACTTCCAAAAGCTCCGGGCGAACGGAGATCATTTGATGACGTTCGCCGAACGCTGCGGCGTCCACACCGCCGCGCGCGAGGAAGCCTGCCTGCGCATGGCCAGGCTCATCGAGTCCAGCGGCATCGAGTTGGTGCGCTTTGGCTGGTGCGACACGCACGGCATGCTTCGCGGCAAGACCCTCACCGCCCCGGCGGCGGTGCGCGCGCTGCGTGATGGCGTGGGCATGGTGGGCACGCTCATGCTCAAGGACACCGCCGACCGCACGGCGTGGAAAGTGTTTGAACCCGGCGCGGCCGACGATCTGCCGGGATTCGCTGGCGCCGCCAATCTCATGCTGGTGCCAGACCCGGAGACCTTCACCACCCTGCCCTGGCTGGAGCGCACCGGCTGGCTGCGCTGCCAGCCCTGGTTCGCCGACGGCACGCCGGTGCCGCTGGACACCCGGCGCGTGCTGCAGACCGCGCTGGCGCGGCTTGCCGACTCGGGTTTCGGCCTGAAGACCGGGCTCGAAGTCGAGTTCCACATCTACCGCATCACCGACACCCGCCCACAGCTCGACCCTGAACTCGCGGCCTGGCCGGGCCTGCCGCCCGCCGTGCAAATGATCCACCCCGGCTACAACCTGCAGGCCGAAGCCATGACCGATCTGGCCGATGAACCCTTGCGGATCGTCCAGCGCACGGCGCAGGCGCTGGGTCTGCCCCTGCAATCGCTGGAGATCGAACTCGGCCCCAGCCAGGTGGAAGCGGTGTTCGACGCCACCGACGCGCTCACCGCCGCCGACCAGATGGTGCTGTTCCGCAACGGCGTGCGCCAGGCGTTGCGCCGCGCCGGCTACCACGCCACTTTCATGTGCCGCCCGCCTTTCCCGAACATCATGTCCAGCGGCTGGCATCTGCACCAGTCGCTGGTGGAACAGGAGAGCGGCGGCAACGCCTTCGTGCGCGCGGTGGCCGCTCCTGGCACCACGAAGGCCGACGCCACGCACGCCCTGTCGGACACGGGGGCACGCTGGCTCGCCGGGCTGCTGACGCATGCACGCGGCATGACGGTGCTTTGCACACCCACCATCAACGGCTTCGCTCGCTTTCGCCCCAACGCGCTCGCGCCGCAGGCGGTGCTATGGGGCCAGGACAACCGGGGCGCCATGCTGCGCGTGGTGGGCGCAGCCGGCGACGGCGCCACCCGCATCGATAACCGCGTGGGCGAGCCGGCCGCCAACCCCTACCTCTACATGGCCGCACAGATTCACGCCGGGCTCGATGGCCTGGCGCGCGGCCTCCATCCACCACCGGCCTGCGAAGCGCCCTATGCAGAAGGCGGCGAGAAAATTCCCACCACGCTGGCCGAAGGCATCGCCGCGCTGCGGTCCGACCCCACGCTCTGCACGGGCCTAGGCGAAGACTTCGTGCGCTACTACGCCCGCATCAAGCAGAGCGAGATCGATCGCCATGCCCAGGCCGACGACAAGGCCGACTTCGAGCGCCGTGAATATTTCAGCCGAACGTGACACCCCACCCATGATCAACATCCGATTCATCCACGCCGACGAGCGCGTGCAGGACATCCAGACCGAAACCGGACAAAGCCTCATGAAGGCGGCCGTGGACGCCGACGTCGCCGGCATCGAGGCCGACTGCGGAGGCTCGCTGACCTGTGCCACCTGCCACGTGATCGTGGCAGCCGAGTGGGCCGCCCGCCTGCCACCGCCTGTGGCGGACGAGGTCGACATGCTGGACTTTGCAGCCAGCCCGGTGCAGCCCGAGAGCCGGCTTTCGTGCCAGATCCGGCTGGTGCCGGAACTCGATGGCCTCGTGGTGCGACTTCCGGCCACGCAACACTGAGTACACTGACTTCCTGTCCTTCCCTGGCGTCACCCATGACCGAACCGACCTACGCCTTCGCCCCTCCAGCAGTCGTCAGCGTGCCCGTGCTGGGCAGCGCCGTGCGCTTCCCTGTGCACCGCATCTACTGTGTGGGCCGCAACTACGAAGAGCACGCGAAGGAGATGGGCTTTACCGGCCGCGAACCACCCTTCTTTTTTCTCAAGCCGGCCGACGCCATCGTGGTGGCCGGACCAGGCCAGACCGCCACCATTCCCTACCCCACGCTCACCGCCAACCTGCACCACGAGATCGAGCTCGTGGTCGCCATCGGCACGGGAGGCAGGAACATCAAGGCCGCCGACGCCGCCAGGCATGTCTACGGCTACGCCGTGGGCCTGGACATGACACGTCGAGACCTGCAATCCGACATGAAGAAGCAGGGTCGTCCATGGTGTATCGGAAAGGCCTACGACCAATCCGCCCCCATCGGCCCCATCACGCCGGCCGCGCTGGCCGGCGATGTGAACAACGCCGCCATCTGGGTGCAGGTCAATGGCACGGATCGCCAGCGCAGCACAGTGGCCAAGCTGATCTGGAACGTGAGCGAGTCAATTGAACACCTGTCGCAGGCCTGGGAACTGCAGCCGGGCGACCTGATCTACACAGGCACCCCCGAAGGCGTGGCTGCGGTGGTGCGCGGCGACAGGATGACCGGTGGCGTCGACGGCCTCTCACCGATCTCGGTCAAGGTCGCCTGAGTTGGTCCTGCCATCACACTGAGGGTTAGACCTCTCAAGAATCCCCTGCGCCCCGGCGTATCCTTGCTCCACTTTTTTCACAGTACTTCAGGAGAACTTCACCATGATCCAACGCAGAACCCTGCTCCAGTCCGGCGCCGCCGTGGCCTTGGGCGCTCCCGCTTTCGCCAGTCTTGCGCAGCAAAGCGTCACGCTCAAGTTCCACACCTTCATGGCCCCGCAGTCCAATGTGTGGCTCAACATGCACAAGGCCTGGATGGACAAGGTCGAGAAGGACTCCGGCGGCCGCATCAAGTTCGAAGGCTACCCCGCCATGCAGCTCGGTGGCTCGCCTGCCCAGCTGTACGACCAGGCGCGCGATGGCGTGGTCGACATCGTCTGGACCCTGCCGGGCAACACGCCCGGCCGCTTCCCGCGCATCGAGGCGTTCGAACTGCCGTTCATGATGAACAACGCCGAAGCCACCTCGAAGGCTTACTGGGAATACGTGCAGACGGTTGCCAAGGACGAGTTCAAGGACACACACCCCATCGCCCTGCAGGTGCATGGCCCGGGCATGTTCCACATGCGCAGCAAGCAGATCAAGACCGCTGAAGACCTGCGCGGCTCCAAGGTGCGCGGCCCGACCCGCCAGATCACCAAGATGCTCGGCTACCTGGGCGCCACGCCCGTGGGCATGCCGCTGCCGCAGATTCCCGATGCGCTGTCAAAGGGCGTGATCGACGGCTGCGTGATCCCCTGGGAAGTGGTGCCTTCGGTCAAGGTGCACGAGCTCACCAAGTTCCACAGCGAATTCGACCCGGCCGGCGGAGCGCTCTACACCACCACCTTCGTGATGGCCATGAACCGCAACAAGTACGCCTCGCTGCCGGCCGACCTAAAGGCCGTCATCGACAAGAACTCCGGCCTGGAGACCTCCGGCTGGCTGGGCAAGGTGCAGCAGGGAGGCGACGGAGCGGGTCGCGAGCAGGCCGTCAAGCAGGGCAACAGCATCTACACCATCTCTGCTGCAGAGGCCCAGGAATTCAAGCGAAAGGCGCGCCTGGTGGAAGTGGAGTGGGTGCAGGACATGGACAAGCGCGGCTTCAACGGCAAGGAATTGCTGGAGACGGCCAAGTCCCTGATCGCGAAACACGGCAAAAAGGCATAAGGCTTGAGGCCCCCACGCTCCGCCGCTGCGCGGGTCGCTGCCCCCGAGGGGACTGACCCGCCTTGGGGCGGCCCGGCGGCGGGTCCGTTGGTCCCATCATGCCGGGTCTCAAGCCCGGCTTTTTTTGTGCCCGTAAACTGCCACGATGCTCCGCACTCCCGCCAAACACTGCCGCAATTGCGGTGCCGCCGTGCAACTCCGGCTGCCGGACGATGGCGACACCCGTCCACGCGCCGTGTGCCCGGCGTGCACCACCGTGCACTACGACAACCCGCTCAACGTGGTGGGCACAGTGCCGGTGTGGGGGGAGACCGGGGAGTACGTGCTGCTGTGCAGGCGCAACATCGAACCGCGCTACGGCAAATGGACCTTGCCCGCCGGCTTCATGGAGTTGGGCGAAACCACCGCAGAAGGTGCATCGCGCGAAACCGACGAAGAGGCCGGTGCACAGTTCGAGCTGGGCGACATCTTCACGCTCATGAACGTGGCGCGGGTCGGCCAGGTGCACATCTACTACCGCGCCCGCCTGCTCAGCGACCGCTTCGATCCCGGCCACGAGACGATTGAAGCCCGGCTGTTCACCGAAGATCAGATTCCCTGGGACGAGATCGCGTTTCGCACCGTCAAGGAAACGCTGGAACACTACTTCGAAGATCGGCGCCGGGGCTCGTTCAGCTTCCACGCCTTCGACATCGGCTAGCCGCCCTCTCCAGGCGCCGGCCAGTTCAACAATTCGGCCAGGCGCGTGATCACCCAGGTGGACTCGCCCGCCGTGACCACCGCCGGCTCCACCCGCAGGCCCTGCAGGCATCGCGTCAGCACGTCGGCTTCCGTGATGCCCAGACCGAACTCCATGTTGCGGGCGGTGTCGGTGAGCATCTGCGCCAGGTCTTCACACAACTCATACCGGGCACCCAGTTCGGCGCGCGGGAGTGACGGCTTCTGCCGGCCGGGCGCCAGATAGAGCGCCATGAAGGACGGTGGAATTTCGATCTGGGATTCGTCGGACATGCTGCACTGTATTGCACCCGCTCTGCGCTTCGGGCACCATGCAGGTCCTCACCCCACACAAGGCGACCCCATGGGCATCTGGATGGAACTCGGCATCTTCCTCGTCGTGCTGGCTTTCGGCTTCTGGCAGCTGTGGGATGTGAAAAAGGCCAGAGCCGAGCGAATCGCTCGTGAGAAGGTGGACAAAAGCTCGACCCGCAACCTCGCCGACTGAAGATTTCAGGGCGTGATCCGATATCGAGAGGCATGAGGAACGACGGGCCCCTATCCGCAGATGCCTCCGACAAAATTCAAACACCGCCATGAGAAAACAGGGAACCGTGGTGCGCTGGGACCGCGAGCGCGCGTTTGGCTTCATCCGCAGCCCGGACACCGCCGCCGACGTCTTTTTTCACACCCGTGACTTCAGCGGCCACAACCCGCCCGCCGAAGGCATGGAGGTCATGTTCGACGAGATCCACGTGGGCGGCAAAGGGCCACGGGCCCTTGCCGTGGAGCCGATGCGCAACGCCGTGGCCTCGCCGCTGGATGCAATACCCCTGCCCCTTGCCCCAGAAGCCGAGATCCTGCCCAAAGCCCGGCCCGCGCAGCGCTCACGCACGCCGCGCGAGAAGCGCCGCGAAGAATTGCCGCTGTGGATCGGTCTCGGGCTGATCGCCCTCTGGCTGCTGCTGTGGCTGCTCGGCATCGTGGCGGGGCGCTTCCCCTGGGTGATCCTCACGGCCGTGGTCATCGTCAATCTGGCGACGTTCTACATGTACTGGCGCGACAAGGACGCCGCCGTCACCGAGAGCCCGCGGGTGCCCGAAGACTGGCTGCACGGCCTGGGCCTGGCTGGCGGCTGGCCCGGTGGCTGGTTTGCGCAGCACATCCTGCGGCACAAGACCGCCAAGACGCGTTTTCAACTGATGTACTGGGGCACCGTGGCCCTGAACTTCGCCGCGCTGCTGGGCTGGATCTGCTGGCCCCTGTTCATGGGTCCGGCCGAAGCCTGACCCCCGCATCAGCGCGGCTTGCGCTTGCCCGCACCCACCGGCGATCCCGGCCGGCCCGCACCCGTGGCGCGAGGCGGCAACCCGGTGTGCAGCGTGAGCAGACGCCCCTTCGATGGAGCGGTTCCCGTCGGTGTACTGTTCTTGCGGCGCGCGCTCTGGTAGCCACCGTCGGTGAGCGGCTGAAACGTGGGTATGAGGTGGTGCTTGCCGTTGCCGATGAGGTCGGCTCGGCCCATGGTCTTGAGCGCATCGCGCAGCAACGGCCAGTTGTTGGGATCGTGGTAGCGCAGAAACGCCTTGTGCAGACGGCGGCGCTTGTCGCCGCGCACGATGTCCACGCGCTCCCCACGCTCGTCCCGGTGAATCCCCTTGAGCGGGTTCAGGCTGGTGTGGTACATCGCCGTGGCGGTGGCCATGGGGCTGGGGTAGAAAGTCTGCACCTGGTCGGCGCGGAAGCCATTCTTCTTCAGCCACACCGCGAGGTTCATCATGTCTTCATCGCTGGTGCCCGGGTGCGCGGCGATGAAGTATGGAATGAGGTACTGCTTCTTGCCGGCCTCTTCGCTGAATTTTTCGAAGAGTTGCTTGAACTTGTCGTAACTCCCGATGCCGGGTTTCATCATCTTGGAGAGCGGCCCGCCTTCGGTGTGCTCGGGCGCAATCTTGAGGTAGCCCCCCACGTGGTGCTGCACCAGCTCCTTCACGTACTCCGGGCTCTTGATGGCGAGGTCGTAGCGCAGGCCGGAGCCGATCAACACCTTCTTGATGCCGCGCAATTCCCGCGCCCGCTTGTAGATCTTGATCAGTGGACCGTGATCGGTGGTGAGGTTGGAACAGATGCCGGGGTAGACGCAACTGGGCTTGCGGCAGGCGGCTTCAATTTCCGGTGTCCTGCAGCCCAGGCGGTACATGTTGGCGGTGGGGCCACCGAGGTCGGACACCACACCGGTGAAGCCCTCCACCTTGTCACGGATGTCTTCCACTTCCTTGATGATGGATTCTTCCGATCGGCTCTGGATGATGCGGCCCTCGTGCTCGGTGATCGAGCAGAAGGTGCAGCCGCCAAAGCACCCACGCATGATGTTCACGCTGAAGCGGATCATTTCCCAGGCGGGGATTTTGGTGGCGCCGTCGTGCCTGCCGTGTTCGTCTGCGTAAACCGGGTGCGGGCTGCGGGCGTACGGCAGGTCGAACACGTGGTCCATCTCGGCCGTGGTCAGCGGAATCGGCGGCGGGTTGATCCACACGTCGCGCGCGGTGGCACCTTCGCCATGCGCCTGCACCAGCGCGCGCGCGTTGCCGGGATTGGCCTCGATGTGCAGCACGCGGTTGGCGTGGGCATAGAGCCCGGCGTCGCTCTTGACCCGCTCGTAGATGGGCAGGCGGATGACGGAGCGGTCGCGGGGGGGAGGTTTGCGTTTGCTCTGAAGGGCCGGGTTGGGCATGAACTTCAGCGTCTGGATCGCGGGATTGACCTCGGTCATGGGGCCATCACCCTCTTCTTTCGAGCAACTCTGCCCCTGCGCCTGGGCCTGCTCGCTCGTCGTGAGGTACGGGTTGGTGTGGCTCTCGACGCGGCCGGGCGCATCCACCTCGCTCGAGTCGATCTCGATCCAGCCTGCAGCGGTCGGATCGCCCGGCCGCCGCACGAAAGCCGTGCCCCGCACATCGGTGATCTGTTCGATGGGCTCGCGCGCCGCGATGCGGTGCGCCACCTCGACCAGCGCACGCTCGGCATTGCCGTACAGCAGGATGTCGCACTTGCTGTCCACCACGATGCTGCGGCGCACCTTGTCGCTCCAGTAGTCGTAGTGGGCGATGCGGCGCAAGCTGCCTTCGATGCCGCCGAGCACGATGGGCACGTCTTTGTAGGCTTCGCGGCAGCGCTGGCTGTAAACGATGGCGGCGCGGTCTGGCCGCTTGCCGCCCACGTCGCCAGGGGTGTAGGCGTCGTCGCTGCGGATCTTGCGGTCTGCTGTGTAGCGGTTGATCATGGAATCCATGTT
>Ga0070754_10002651_pt1 | contig 13015 bp, 12 predicted proteins | sample VirMetDEL_Sep_01_FD_75181 | JGI IMG/M metagenome (GOLD analysis project Ga0070754, IMG submission 75181) | Aqueous microbial communities from the Delaware River and Bay under freshwater to marine salinity gradient to study organic matter... | ecosystem: Environmental > Aquatic > Marine >... | reverse complement strand
TCATCGGAGCAACCAGTCTGACCGATGCGGCCATTCAAGTCGTCAAAGCCGCGGAGGGCAAATAATGAGCGTCCTGATCAACAAAGACACCAAGGTTATCTGCCAGGGCTTTACCGGCTCGCAGGGTACCTTTCACTCCGAACAGGCCATCGAATACGGCACCAAGATGGTCGGTGGCGTGACGCCGGGCAAAGGCGGCACGACTCATCTCGGCCTGCCGGTGTTCAACACCGTCAAGTAAGCCGTAGAGGCGACCGGCGCTGAAGCTTCGGTCATCTATGTGCCTGCGCCGTTCTGCAAGGATTCGATTCTGGAGGCTGCGTTCGGTGGCATCAAACTGATCGTCTGCATCACCGAGGGTATCCCGACCCTCGACATGCTCGAAGTGAAGATCAAGTGCGACGAGTTGGGTGTGCGTCTGATCGGCCCGAACTGCCCCGGCGTGATTACTCCCGGTGAGTGCAAGATCGGTATCCAGCCAGGTCACATTCATTTGCCTGGTAAGGTCGGTATCGTCTCGCGTTCCGGTACGCTCACCTACGAAGCGGTCAAGCAGACCACAGACGCCGGTTTCGGCCAGTCTACCTGCGTGGGTATCGGTGGCGACCCGATCCCGGGATCGACCTTCATCGACATCCTCACGCTGTTCCAGGAAGACCCGCAGACCGAAGCGATCGTGATGATCGGCGAAATCGGTGGTTCCGCTGAGGAGGAAGCTGCAGCCTTTATCAAGGCCAACGTCACCAAGCCAGTGGTTTCCTATATCGCTGGCGTGACTGCGCCTGCCGGTAAGCGCATGGGTCATGCTGGTGCGATCATCTCAGGCGGCAAGGGTACTGCTGACGAGAAGTTCGCCGCGCTGCAGGATGCCGGCGTCAAGACCGTCCGCTCCCTTGCCGATATCGGCAAGGCGCTTGCGGAATTGACCGGTTGGGAAGTTAAGCAGAGCTGATTCGGCCCTGCGATACAAAATGCCAGTCAGGTAATCTGACTGGCATTTTTATTTGCGCGACCTAACGGCACTCATAATAGGCGCGCTTGATATTGGCGCCAGCTACCGGAAAACACTTGGGTGCGTTCGTCGTACCAGAACTTTGCTGCAGTGGTGAAAAACCGATGACTCGCTTGAAAGGCCTGGATCTCCTGGCCCTTGGATTCATGACATTCGCGCTGTTCCTTGGCGCCGGCAATATTATCTTTCCTCCCAGCGCCGGATTGGCTGCGGGAGAATCTATCTGGCCCGCGGCGGCTGGTTTTCTTCTGACAGGAGTCGGCTTGCCGTTGCTTACCGTGGTTGCGCTGGCAAGAGTCGGCGGTGGCATGGATCGGTTGACGGCACCTCTTGGCCGCGGTGCTGGAACGATTCTGGCGGTTGCCGTGTATCTCGCGATCGGGCCACTCTTCGCCACGCCTCGTACTGCTGTGGTTTCGTTCGAAATGGGCGTGGCACCGTTCACCGGCAACTCCGCAATTCCTTTGCTCGTTTATACCGCGCTGTTCTTCGCTGCGACTTTGTTTCTAGTGCTCAATCCCGGCCAGCTGGTCAACCGGATCGGTAAATTCATCACCCCTGTACTGCTTGCCGCCTTGTTGGTTTTGGGTGGGGCAGCGCTCTTCGCACCGGCCGGTGAAGTGGGTGCTACCGCCGAAAGCTACCGCAACGATCCCCTGCTCAAGGGGTTTCTTGAAGGTTATCTGACCATGGATACCCTTGGCGCGTTGGTGTTCGGTATCGTGATTGCGACGGCCATTCGTGATCGGGGTGTGTCGGAACCCGCCTTGGTAACGCGCTATTCGATGATCGCCGGAGCGATTGCAGCTATCGGGCTATCGCTCGTTTACCTGGCCCTTTTCTATCTCGGTGCCACCAGCCAAAGTATTGCAGGCGATGCGCAGAACGGTGTGCAGATCCTGACTACCTACGTGCAGCACACGTTCGGCGTTACGGGCAGCCTGTTGTTGGCCGTGGTCATTACCCTGGCCTGCCTGACGACTGCGGTGGGGTTGACTACCGCTTGCGGAGAGTTTTTCGGCAGTCTCCTCCCAGTCAGTTATCGAGCCGTGGTAATCGTTTTTACGCTGTTTAGCCTACTGGTGGCGAATCAGGGGCTCACTCAACTGATCAGCGTTTCGGTCCCGGTGCTGGTCGGGCTCTATCCGCTGGCAATCATGCTGGTGGCGCTGAGTCTGCTTGACCGCTGCTGGATCTCGTCGAGCCGGGTGTTCGTTCCGGTGATGGCGGTGACGCTTGTTTTTGGCGTTGCGGATGGTCTCTCCGCTGCTGGCTTTACCGATCTGGTGCCGGGATTTTTTAAAGGATTGCCGCTGGCGGCCCAGAGTATGGGTTGGCTGGTGCCGGTGTTGGTCACCTTGGTAATCGCATTCGTTGTAGACCGATTGCTCGGTACACGTCGGATCGCTACATAGATCGGACGCCGCAGCAAAATACGCCTGGGAATCGGGCCGTCAGATTTGACTGGCTATAATCAGGCGCCTGTACCGAGGGGTTTTTCATGTCGATTCCGAGCGATCTGCTACCGCACCTGATTGCTGTCGTCTGGTTCATTCTGTGTTGGGTAGGCTATACCCGCTATGCAAGTTGGCGTGGCAGGGATACCGCTTGCCTGGCCAGCGTTCTGCATCTGTACCGTCAGGACTGGATGCGCCGCATGCTGCTGCGTGACAACCGGATTGCCGATGCAAACGTCATCGGCAATCTTGAGCGCAACGCAGGATTTTTCGCGTCGAGCACGTTGATTATCCTGGCCGGTATTCTCACCGTGTTGGGAGCGTCTGACCGAGCCATGTCATTGTTGGCCGATCTGCCGTTCGCCCAGCCAGTGAGCCGAGGACTATCCGAGATCAAGCTGCTCGGACTAGGGGTGGTCTTCGTTTATGCGTTCTTCACCTTCAGCTGGTGCATGCGGCAGTACAATTTCGCGGCTGTGCTGGTTGCATCCGCACCGATGGCGGGCGAGCGCAACGTGAGCGACCAGGAGCGCAAGTCATTCGCCGAACGCGCAGCACGAGTAATCTCGATGGCTGCCAACCAGTTCAACTTCGGCCTGCGTGCGTACTATTTCGGTATGGCAACGCTGTCCTGGTTTATTCATCCCTGGTTCTTCATGGGCGTAACGGCCGGCGTCGTGCTAATCCTTTATCGTCGCGAGTTTCATTCCGATGTGCTCAAGGTAATGGTATTTACGCCAACGTTGCCTATCGAAACTCCCAAGCAATAAGGAAGATATCGCGGGAGGGTTAAGATGCTCGGCTTGATTCGGTCTCGAGAATTCGCATGAGCGATAGTCTGATATTGGGGCGTACTCAGCACTTCCTTTCCTTGTTACGCCATTGTCAGATTCTTGGCATGAGCGTCGAGCACGCTGATACCAAAGGGCTCACGCTGCGCCTTTCCTGCTGCGAGAAAATTGTCAGCAATCCGGAAAACGGACTCGTCCATGGTGGGGCGATCACGATGGCAGTTAACGACGCTTTGCACGTTTAGCTGCTATTTTTTCAGAACCATCGATATCACCGTTTGCGAGGTTGCGTCGGCGCGTAACTTGGGAAGACAGCCCTCGCGGTAGCCATCAACGAAATGCCCAAGCGTCGAATCATCCGCTTGTTTAGAGGAGGCGCAGCATGGACCGATTCACAGGCGGCTGCCTTTGCGGCAACGTCCGAATTGCGGCGTCGGGGCTCCCATACCGGGTCGGCCTTTGTCACTGTCTCGACTGCCGCAAGCATCACGGGGCGCTTTTTTACGCTTCCGCAGTGTTCCCTCAAGACGCGGTGACGATCGATGGCGAAACACGTGACTACGCCGGGCGATTTTTCTGTCCCCGCTGCGGCTGGTCCGTTTTTGCACGCACCGCAGATGAAATCGAAGTGAACCTGGGATCCCTGGATGCCCCTGACCAACTGATACCCACCTACGAAAGTTGGATCATCCGTCGCGAGGCCTGGTTGCCGCCGTTTCCGCTCACGAGGCGATACGAGCATGATCGTGACCCCTCGGGTCGCTTTGAAGACTAGTTGGCCGAACGGTTCGGTGTTCTACCTGCGCACTTGCTGTGCGGGCAGCCCTTTCGCTGGAAAGTAATTACGTTATGGCTAAGCGCTTTCTGCTTAAGGGCTACCCGGATATCTGAATTCCAGCCCATTGCCTCCAAACATTAGGCTCACATCAAGATCTCGAAGATCCGCTGCGATGGCACTGGCTGTCGCTCAGGCTACTAGCGTGATTCGGCAACATTTATAAAATTTTCGAGCTCGTCAAAATTGATGGGCTTCACGAAATGTGCATCAAACCCTGCGGCCATGGACCGGTCCTTATCGGACTGTTGGCCATATCCCGTGATAGCGGCGAGCACCAGTTTTGCGCCGAGCGGTGCCTGGCGAAGCCGGCGTGCGATCTCGTAGCCATCCATGCCAGGCAAGCCGATATCGAGAAGGACCACATCAGGAAGGAACCCATCGATTTTCGACAATGCGGTCGGCCCATCCGTCGCTATGGACACCGCATGGCCGAGGTCTTCGAGAAGCAGCTTCATGGTTTCGGCAATATCCTCGCTGTCTTCCACAACGAGGATTCTTTTCGTTTCAGGTAAAGCGTCAGGGCTGCCTGGATGTTCCGATTGTCCGTTTACCGCATCTACCAGTACGGGCAGCGAGACGACGAATTCAGAGCCCCGGCCGGGCCCCTCGCTTCGGGCCTCTACGGAACCGCCATGCATAGTGGTCAGCTGCTTGACCATGGTCAGTCCGACTCCCAAGCCGCCTTGTGATCGGTCGAGTTCGCGGTGCCCCTGAACGAACAGTTCGAAGATCGAAGTCTGTTCGTCCTCCTGCAACCCGATGCCATCATCCTTTACCTGCAGTTTCGCAATGCCGTCCTGTACGACGATGCTCACATGAATGCGTCCTTCAGGACCGCTGTAGGTAGCGGCGTTCTCGATCAGGTTGGCTAGTATCTGCTCGATGCGTACCGCGTCGCCGTTGATCCAGACCGCTGTGGCCGGCAGTGCTGCTTCCAGCATCTGCCGTTCTCCAATGAGCCCAGCCTTTGCGCTCGCCACGGAGTGCGCCACGATCTCGACGAGGTTTATGCGGGCCAGCCGCAGTGAGACCCGGCCGTTGGTTGCCCGGGACACGTTGACCAGATCGTCTACCAGTACGCTCAGGGCATCTATCTGACGCTGAAGGATGCCTAGCGCATGGCTATCGTCGCGTCTGGAATGAAGCACCGTGACCGCATTGCGGACTGCGGCGACTGGGTTGCGCAGTTCGTGCCCGAGCATGGCGATGTATTCGCTCTTGAGGCGGTCCTTCTCAAGCAGCCGAACATTGGCTAAGTGACGGGCTTCTTCAGCACGGGCACGTTCTACCGCCTCCCAGGTTCTCTCGGCAGTTTCCTCGATTCGCGCGATTTCGCTCGCGGACCATGAGCGCGGTGATGCCTGGTGAGCGACGAGTACGGCGCTGGCTCGGCCTTCCTTGAGTATGGGTACGATAACGTAGGCCAAGATATTGAAGCCCAGCGTAGCGGCTCGCTCATCAGGACCAAGACGGGTGTCCGAAGGTACGTCCGTAATCACCAGCGTTTGGCCTGATGGTATCTGCCGCATCAAGCGTGGCCCGAAAGCATCGAGGCGGTGATAGCCGACGGCGCTGGCGACGCCGGCGTGGTAGTCCGCCGCTACGTGAACGTGGCTACCATCGACACTTATCTCCGCATAAAACACCCGGTTCGCCTTCAGATGCTCGCCAAGCAGACGAGCCGCCTCGAGCTGAATCTGCACCGAGTTCGCCAGTGGTCGAATCGCTTCATTGAGCTGCAGGCGATAGGCGCTCGCCGCGGCATTGGAGCGCTGTAGCTCCTCAGCAAGTTTCATTGCATGAATGTCAGTGGCCGTGCCAAACCAGCCGGAAACTCCAGAGGGTTCGGTGAACAGGAATGCTCGGCTCAAATGCCAGCGATACATTCCGGTTGCCATGCGAATACGGTGTTCGATCTCGTACGTCTGTTGCGTAGCAAGCGCGGCGTCCCATGCCGCCACGCTTCTTTCCATGTCGTCAGGGTGCAATACCTGCTCCCAGGTCCAACTTTGATCCGCCTGACGCTCGAAGCCGCTGTATTCAACGGAGCGTGCGTTGTAGTACTCGACAACGCCGTCTGTGCTTGCGATCCATACCAGTTGGGGCATGCCGTCAGCCAGATGACAGAAACGAAGCTCCCTCGATCTGACTGCGGATATGGAGAGGTTTTCTGCAACCTTATCGCTGGATAACTGCTCGTTCGCCCGCTGTTCCGAGACTTCGAGCAGCAGCATATTGTTTGCGACCGGGACTGCTCGGAAGGTTATTTGGCGGAGGCTGCCCACACTGTCGCGAATAACACCGCAACCTGAGCCAAGGTCCGCATCCTGAAGGTGCTGCCTGAGCAGCTCGGCTCCCTCGACGTTGCCTGCCGAATCCCGAATTTCAAGGATATCCAACAGCGACTGTCCTTTTAACTCGTCCAAACCATATCTCGCCAATGCAAGCGCGGCCGGATTGGCCGAAAGACATGAGAACTCGGCGTCAACAACAAAAAGCCCCACTGATGTTTCTAACCAAGCCTGATGGAGAAAGGGTGAGGTTGTTTTACTCGTCATCGGACTTCCCTTATGCTCCGTTGCCGCATTTGAACTCCGTTAACTGACACAGAACAATCCAGGTACGTTTAGCCATACAGTCTCTGACCACGGCTATGCGTAAACGATGGCGTTGCGGCGAAGTTAAAGGCCAACGGAACTACTACTTGCAGGTTGCAGTACGGCTCGATTAAAACTGCCGCCAACATTTTATCGCTGATAACCAGGAGTATCGGATGCTCGCTCCTTTGAACGTCCTCATGTTGGAGGATAACCCAGTTGACGCTGAGCTGGAGATTCGGGAGCTCCGCCGTGCAGGTTTCGAGCCTGCCTGGGTTCGCGTGCAGACCGAAGCGGAATTCGTCGCGCAACTCAGGCCAGACCTCGACCTCATCATTGCGGATTATCAATTGCCGCAGTTCAACGGTGTACGGGCGCTTGCCTGTCTGAACGAGGCCGGTTTGGACGTTCCGTTCATAATCGTTTCCGGTGCGATCGGCGAGGAGCTGGCGGTCGAATTAATGCGCGAAGGCGCCACCGATTACCTGTTGAAGGATCGGTTGGCACGGTTGGGTGAATCGGTAAGGCGCGCGCTGGATCAACGAGACGATCGGCGTGTCAGAGCTGAATCGGAGCGTGAGCGTCGTCGCCTGGCGGAGCGGGTGATCTATCAAGCGAAGACCTTCGACACGCTGCTGTCTGCGGTACCCGACCTGATGATTCTGATCAATGCAGACCGCCGCCTGACCTACGCCAATCAGGCGGCGCTTACCGGCTGGGATACCGACCTCGATAGCGTTGTTGGCAAGCGAATCGAGGATTTGAACTTGCCGGCTGAGGTCATCGCCAGGCTTGAGGCGGGTATCAATGACGCGATGCAGGGTAAAACCGTTCGCAACGAAAGCTCATTTCCAGCTGCCGATGGAGTCACTCATTATCACGAATATATCCTTACGCCCGTAATTGGGGCCGATGGAGCGGTGTTCGCGATTGCCTGCGCTGGGCGCGATATAACCGAGCGCACGGCGACCGAGGCCAAACTGCGAGAAGAGCGGGAGCTTAGAGAGCTGTTCAACGCAACCCTTTCTCACGACATGCGCACGCCGCTTACGGCGGTAAAGCTGAGCACCGAACTGTTGATGCGCCGAGATCGCGGCGAGGCGATGGCCGCCACGTTGCACAGCCGGATCATCCAGAATATTGACCGGGTCGACGGCATGATTCAGACCTTGCTCGACGCCGATCTGGTTCGTGCAGGTGGCCGCCTTCCGCTTATGTTGGTGCAGTGTGGCTTACGCGATACGGCCCAGGCGGTCATTGATGAAATGGTGGTTTTGCACGGTGACCGTTATCGGTTACACGCGCCGGTCGAGATAGAGGGCCGCTGGGACTGCCGATTGGTCCGGCGAATACTGGAAAACCTACTGGGCAACGCGCTTAAACATGGGGATTCGGTCAGCCCGATCACGATAGTAATCGAGGCCCAAGGGGCCGAAGCCATTCTTCGCGTCCACAACGAGGGGGAGCCGATACCATACGAGGATCAGGCCGACCTGTTCGAGCCGTTTCGCAGAGCTTCGTCTCAACGCAATCAAGGCCTCGCCGGTTGGGGCTTGGGACTCACGATGGTGCGCGCGGGCGCGCAAGCTCATGGCGGCACGGTCAGCGTCCAGAGTACGCACGCTGAGGGCACTGTTTTCACGGTACGATTGCCGCTGAATTTGTAACCGGCACGAACCGCGTCGAATCCTCTTTCATATATGCATCCGAGCAGCTCGCTCGCAGGCGTTCAGGGCAGGAAAACAATTGCCTATCTACAACAAGTCCTGCCGTCTGGCAGTCGTGATATCTGTCAGCGCAGCACTATTGGCGGGACACTCCGTCGCGCAAGAGGCGCCGTCGCACCTGCTCGACATGTCGCTCGAAGAATTGGCAGCCGTCGAGGTCACGTCCGCATCCCGGCGGCCGGAGCCCTTGTCCGGCGTCGCGGCAGCCATTTTTGTCCTATCCGCTCAGGACATTATCCGATCTGGCGCCACCAGCATTCCGGAGGCTTTGCGCCTGGTGCCAGGACTTCACGTAGCGCGAATCGACAGCCGTCGGTGGGCGATTACGAGCAGGGGATTCAATGGTGAGTTCGCCAATAAGCTGCTGGTCTTGATCGATGGCCGCACCGTTTATACGCCGGTGCACGGAGGCGTCAACTGGGACGTTCAGGATGTTTTTCTCCCCGATATCCAGCGCATCGAAGTGATCCGCGGACCGGGTGCGGCGCAGTGGGGCGCCAATGCCGTAAACGGTGTGATTAATGTAATAACCAAGTCGGCGCACGACACGCATGGCGGCGTGGCGTCAGTGACCGCCGGCAACGAATACCAGTCCGCCTCCGCCCGCTGGGGCGACAACATTGGCGAAACCGGAAGTTATCGGGCATATGCAAAGCACTCGCGTCGTGATGATTCGCGCATCGGCTCAAGCGATGGGGGCGATGAGTGGACACAGGAACGCGCCGGCTTCAGAACCGATTGGGCGGCACAAAGCAGCGAAAAATTTACCCTGCAGGGCGATTTATATCAGGGCGAGGTGGGTCGGCTCTTTCCGGTGGTCTCGTCACCGACTCCGCCGTATAACCAGCCAGTGCTTATAGAGAACCGCGCACGTGGAGGTAACCTGCTCGGCCGCTGGACCTCTACCCAGTCGGTCGACAACGAGATGTCTCTTCAGACCTATGTTGATTGGTACGAGGCGCGGCCTCTGCAGATTGAAGAAGAAGTCTTTACCTTTGACCTGGATTTTCAGCATCGGTTGAAGCTGGCAGACCGGCATCAGTTGGTCTGGGGCGCGGGCTATCGGCATATACGTGACTCGTTCGCTAATAGCTTCACGGTTGCATTCGAGCCGGACGAGCGAACTACAGAAGTATTCAACGCCTTCCTGCAAGACACGATCGAGCTGACCAAGTCCTTTTCATTCACGCTCGGAACCAAGGTTGAACACAACGATTACACCGGCTTTGAATTCCAGCCTTCGGCTCAGCTCAGCTGGACACCGAATGACCAGCATACGCTCTGGGGTTCGGTTTCACGGGCGGTTTCCACGCCCAGCAGGGCCTATACGGATTCGCGTTTTCAGGTCGTTGTTCCGCTCCCGGTTGGTACCGCCCGAACTGTGATTTCTGGTAACTCGTCACTCCAAGCAGAGGAGCTAACGGCCTATGAAGTGGGTTACCGGGTTTCTCCAGCCACCAATCTATTCGTTGATCTCACCCTGTTCATGCATGAATACGACGAATTGCTCGGCACGCAGTTCGGTGCAGCATTCATCGATGGCAACGGCCAACTCGTCATTCCTGCCACCTTTGCGAACGGCGTGGACGGCCACGCCTGGGGCACCGAGCTGGCAACGCGTTGGCAGGTGAGCCCGTCCTGGCGGCTGGACGTCGCGTATAGCTTCATGGAAATGAACCTTTCCGCTCCGCCGGAGATGGCTGGCTCTGAGGCGTCTGAAGATTCGTCGCCTCAACATCAAGCGAGCATTTTTTCGCGATTCGATGTGAGCGAAGCTTGGGCATTGGATGGCGTTTTGCGCCATGTGGACAGTCTCGAAGCGTCCGGTATAGACGCATATACCGAGCTGGACCTGCGCTTGGGTTGGACGCCGCGACCCGAATGGACGGTCAGTCTGGTCGGCCAGAATTTGCTGGACTCGCAACATCGCGAATTTGCCGATATCGGCGCTGAAATCGAGCGCGCCATGTACGTCCGCGCGACGCACCGGTTCTAATCTGATGTTATTACCGCCTCGTCAATCTTGGGCGCGCGCCTTGTTCAGTGCGTTTGCCGTGTTCGCATCGGTGTCGCTGACCGGTTTCGCGCTTGCCCAATCGGCGCAAGAATATGATCTGAAAGCGGCGTTCCTGCTCAACTTCGCTGATTATGTCGAATGGCCGCCCGAGGCCGGACTCGCTGCCGATGCCCCAGTACGAATCTGTCTGGTGGGCGATGACCCTTTCGGTGATCGTATCGATCACCTGCTTAAAGCTCGGCCTGCCAGCAAGCGGCCGCTGATCCTGCACCGTATGGAGTTGGCCAGCGCGGCGCTCAACTGCCACATCGCCTTTATTCATCGATCCACACCCGATGCACTTCGACAGGACCTGCATGTCCTTGCCGACAGTGTCGTGCTCACCGTGGGGCAGGGGCCGCAGTTCGAAAAAGCTGGAGGTATCATCTCGCTGGGGATGCGCGAAGGTCGGGTCCAATTGTTCATCAACCTGGCCCAGGCTCAACGTCATCAGCTCACGATCAGTTCCCGACTGCTGTCTCTTGCCGAGGTGAAGCAGTAGCATGAAGCGCTTTTTTCGCAATCTACCCATCGGCACCAAGCTTGCAGCGGCGATACTCCTGGCGAGTACGGTTTCCCTCATCGGCGCGGCGCTGGTAATCATCGGCTACGAGGCCGGCACCGCGCGTGATCGCGTCGCTAATGAACTCGACAGCCTGGCCAGGCTCCTGGCTGTGAATACCGAGGCCGCGCTGCGGTTCAACGATCCAGACGCCGCGACCGAAAACCTCAACTCGCTCTCCGCCCAGCCGAATATCGTGACCGCCGCGGTCTATTCGCAAGACGGGGCGCTATTCGCCCAGTACTCACCGGATGCTCAGGCGCTGCCCGGTCAGGTGCCCAATCCGGGCGAGCGCTTTACTGGTAATCAGCTCGAACTGGTCCATCCCATCGGTGCTGTAGCCGCTCCCAGTGGCTTCGTGTATCTAAAGACGGATCTGTCGCCACTGACGACGTTTCTCAAGCGCTACGCCACTATCGTGGGAGCGATGTTTGCGGCTCTCTGGCTCGGCGCTGCATTCCTGGCGGCGATACTGCAGCGTGCGATTGCGGCGCCCCTGCTGGGTATCGTCGAAGTGGCGCGAGCCGTGACCGAAAAGTCGGACTACAGCTTGCGTGCCGAGAAGCACGGGGAAGATGAGATCGGCCTGCTTTCCGATGCGCTGAACCAAATGCTTGCGCAGATCCAGCAGCAACATAACGAGCTGCAATCGGCTTATGCGGAACTTGGACAGAAGCACAGCAGTTTGCTCGTGCACATGAACGAGCGCCGTAAGGCCGAAGAAGCGCTGCGCTCACTCAACGCAGAGCTAGAGCTAAGAGTCGCTGCGCGGACGACCCAACTGGAGGACAGTAACCGCGAGCTGGAGAGTTTCAGTTATTCCGTATCTCACGATTTAAGAGCGCCGCTGCGCGGCATCGATGGGTTTAGCCGAATCCTTCTGGAGGAATACGGCTCGCAGCTCGACGCCGAAGGTCAACGTCTGTTCGATGTCATCAGGCGCAACTGCTTAAGTATGGGTCGCCTGATCGATGACTTGCTGGCTTTTTCGCGATTAGGCCGAACGCCGCTCGCCACGCTGGACGTTGCCATGGGCAATGTCGTGCAAGAAGTTATCGCTGAGCTGGCTGCGGTGCCTGGCGATGTCATCCCGCCGTTAGACGTGGGGCCGCTACCGAGGGTGAAGTGCGATCCGTCGTTAATTCGCCAGGTATGGAGCAATCTGCTTGCTAACGCAGTCAAGTTCAGTGCTGGTAGCGAAGCGCCGCACATACGCATATGGGCTGAGACGCGTGCGGGCGAGTACGTTTTCGCCGTCTCGGACAATGGCGTTGGTTTCGACATGGAATACAGTGACAAACTTTTCGCGGTGTTCCAGCGCCTTCATGGTAATGATGAGTTCCCAGGCACTGGAATAGGCCTGGCCACGGTAAAACGGATCATTGTGCGCCATGGCGGTCAGGTCTGGGCAGAGGGCCATCCGCAGCGGGGCGCGACTTTCTTTTTCAGCTTGCCAGACAGGAATGATGATGGACTCTAACGACGTTCGCATATTGCTAATTGAAGACAGCTCCAGCGATGGCGAACTCACCATTCGAGCCTTGGCCAAGCATAATCTCGGCGATCGAATTATCTGGCTCCGCGACGGAGCAGAGGCACTGGATTTTCTGTACCGCTCGGGGCCCTATGCTGATCGGCCTGATATCCCGCGACTGCTGATACTGCTGGACCTCAAACTGCCCAAAATCGGCGGGCTAGGTGTACTTGAACGCATCAAGTCGGACCCGGAAAAAGCCACGATTCCCGTCGTTGTTCTGACTTCTTCCGCCGAAGACCGAGACCTCAACGAAGCTTACAAGCTCGGCGTTAACAGCTATTTGGTGAAGCCTGTCGATTACCAGGCCTTCGTCGAAGTAGTCGGTCATGCCGGCCTGTATTGGGTGTCGGAAAACCGCCTGCCGTGAGGATGGCCGCTTGTAAAATATTGATGCGTCGGATGACGGCGTTTCCGTACAGCTCTTCACATACGCAGTGG
>Ga0070754_10002647_pt1 | contig 13027 bp, 6 predicted proteins | sample VirMetDEL_Sep_01_FD_75181 | JGI IMG/M metagenome (GOLD analysis project Ga0070754, IMG submission 75181) | Aqueous microbial communities from the Delaware River and Bay under freshwater to marine salinity gradient to study organic matter... | ecosystem: Environmental > Aquatic > Marine > Coastal... | reverse complement strand
TTAAAGATCAAACTGATCCTTACGAATTAAAAAAGCAAGGCTTAATACAATCTTTAATTAATGCTAGAGGAACAGATTCTGGAACAGCATTAGCTGCAGGAGAAAGAGCAGGACAAACATTTGATGCTAAGCAAGATGCTTTACAAAGAAGTATGTTAGAAAAAGTGTTAAGTGAAGAAGAACAGTTTGATGATAAGTCTCAACAAATCCGTGTAAAAACGTATGACGCGTCAATAAAAGCATTGGAAATTGCATCTAAAGAAAAGACTGCAGGTAAACGTTTATTAGGCGATATAGCACTTAATTATGATAAAAACGTTAGTGAAAATGCCACTAGATTGCTTGAAACAGACAAGAGCAATATAAGAAGTATAAATGCACAAAGAGCTATTGAAATGGAAGCTGTAGTTGCTAACGTAAACAATGGCGTTAAAGTGGCAGTTGCTAATTTAGAAGGTGCATTGGCTGAACAGAAAAATCTTATAACTAAGTCTTATAATGATGCAATGGTTAATGTTACAGACAGAAAAGCTGCGCAAGACTCTTATGTAAGAATAAAAGATTTTTTAAATGACGCAAAAACAAAGTATGAGAAATTATTTACTGATAAATTAGAAGTATTTTCTATGATGGCGCCTAAAGATAGAAAAGAGTTGTTTGGCACTGATGATTTAAAAACAATAAAAGCAAGATTACAAAAAGAACAACAACAAGCAATTACTACTTCCACATTGTCGGTTCAAGATATGTTAAATAATTTAGAAAAAAGATTAAATGTGCCACAATCAAAGAGTCCTAAAACGCCCGTAAGTTATAAAGATTATTTAAAACAAAATACATAGGGTTTTATAATGCCTCTTATTGAAATGCCAGATGGAGCGGTAGTAGATTTTCCAGAAGATACCCCTAGAGAAGAAATTGCAGCTTTAATTAATAGAATAGCTACAAAAGTTAATGCAGAGCTTCCATCTTTACAAAAACCTAAATTACAAGAGCCAGAGTCCACAGGGTTTGAAACTAGCAACCCTCTTGCAGGTGCACTAGATAGACTTGCCGAGTTACCATCAGATTTTCTTAAAACTATAAATGTAGCAGGGGAAACCACAGACAGAGAACTTAATATGCCTGTAATTAAGTTTGGTAATGATAAAGAAGGTTTTCAGTTTGATGATTTAATTCCACAATTAATACCTTATGAAGACATAAACAGGGAAGAATATAAAGATCAGGAGTTGTTTAACTCTATACAAGAATATGTAGATGTACCTAAAAATTTGATTGACTATAAGCCGTCTGTTAGTTGGCAAGAAGTAAAAGATAGTGTTACAGAAGGAGATCTTGCTTCAGGTCCTAAGTTACTGAAGTTTATGACTGAGCGAGCTATTACTTCTTTACCAGACATGGCTGCGGCTATGCTTAATGCCCCTGCTTATTTTATCAGTTACATAGGTAAGATAGCAGAAGATAGGGCTAAGAATGATGGTGGTAGAGATGTAACACCTCAAGACATGTTAATAGCCACAGTTGCATCGGGTGCTATAGCCACAGCAGAACGTATTGGTGCAAAAGGTGTATTTGGTGCGTTCGGTAAATCAGCTAGCAGACGTATTGGTTCTGCTATAGCAAAAGAAGGTCTTACTGAGGCAATACAAAATCCAATAGAAGGTGCAGCTAGTGCTTTAGGAACTAAAAAAGGATATACCTTAGCAGAGGCTCTAGATCAGTCTTTAGAAGGTGCTGTAGCAGGTGGCGGTGCAGGTGGTGGTATAAGAGGAACTGTTGAAGCAGGAAGTAAAGTTGTATCTTTGTTTGATAAGGATGCTACAGAAACTACAGAAACCGAGCCCGCAGTTACTACAACAAAAGAATCTACAGCAGACGCTATACAAACAAGTTTGTTTCCTGTTAACGAGCAAGATAAAATTGTAAAGGATTTAAGCAAAGAACTCGGTATTAGTGAAGCAGAAGTAGCTAGAGAGCTAAGTGGTCTAAAAAGCATAGTAGAAGGTGACGCTGTTGTAGACACACAGCAAGGCACAACAGATCCTAATCAACTTGATATAGTTGACCAATTAGAAACTAAACAACTAGAAGAAATGATCGCAGAAGATGCAAGAATAAAAGATAAAGAAACGCAAAGACAAGAAGCAGTAACTGATCCTAGCGTTCGTGCTGAGTCAGAGTTTGAGACTGCAAGAGGTACATTAGAGGCGTCGCAACAAAAGACTTCAGCTGATAGACGTAACGCTATTTTACAAAACGTAGTGACAGAAGCATCTAGAAATCCAGATAAAAAGAATATAAATAAACTAAAAAGAGATTTTGCTAAAGCATTAGCTAAAGAAGGCATTGTAAATACCACTCCAACAGAGATTGAGTTAAATACATTGCAACGTGCCACTGATGTATTAACGGCTGTAGAATCTCAATATGATATGGCTACACAGATGGAAATGTTCCCAGGAGCTACAAAAGTACCAACTACTGTCATAGACGAAAATTTTGATACAAGTCAAAAACTTAGTGATTTTGTTGCTATGGAAGCAGCTCCTGAAAGAAGAGAAGGGCTCACTGCTACCACATCTCAGGACGTTGTACAACAAGAGGCAGACCCTAATCAGTTAGATCTTGATTTAGTTGCAAGAGAAAAAGAAACACCTGCTGTAGAACCTACTGTAGAGCCTGCTGTAGAACCTGTTGAAGGAGAAACTAAAGAACAATTTGGGGAAAGATACAGAAAAAATTTTGCAAGGCGGTCTTTTCTTTCGGCAAATAAAAGAAAGAAAGAGTTAAGTGATAGATTATCTAAAGTACAAACGGGTAATGATAGAGGTCAATATGGCGTATTAAATAGACAATTAGATGAGTTTATGAAAAATGACAAGTCTATTATTGATAACGGACTTCAGATAACTAACAAACTAAATGAGATGGAATCTTTTGTTAAGGACAGAGAGACTGGAGTTACCCCTAAGAAGCCTGTGGATAAAGTTACAACTGATGTAACACCTGAAAAGAAGTCAACACGTGTTACTAAACCTAAAAGCACCAGGAGCGACGCAGTAGCCGCTATAGGTAGAAAACTCGGCAAAGGTCCTAAAATAAAGCGTGCAAAGAAAGAAACTAAAACAAAAGAAGAGTTATTAAAAGAAAAGATAAAACAAGAAGAACCTCAAAAAATAGACAAAGGCACAGTAAAAAAAGCACTTGAAGATGTGTCTAAGCAACAAGAACAATCTTTGAAGTCTGCAGAAACTCAAAGAAAAAAGAGAGAAGCAGAGAAGAAAGAGGGCAAGAAAACATTAGATGATGTAGCAGATAGTGTAATAAAAGTTAATAAACTAACTAAGAAGACAACTAAAAAAGGTGCTTTTACATTAGAAGAAAAAGCCGAGCAAAAAATAGCTGTTGATCGTGATGAGGCTGCTACCTTTGTGGCTCTAGACAAGTTTACAGGTACAGAGGAAAAGCCATCTAAAACAAGACAAGAAGCTGACGATCTTAAAAACTATACACAGCCATTTAAAAGCGACGATATAGATATAAAATTTACTGATGCTGAAGTATTAAAAATTTATAATTTAGTTAATAATCCTCCTAAAAGTTATTTATTAAAAGAACCTAAAAGAGATCCAACAGGACGAGCAGCTGCGTATATTTATTTTAGTAAGCACGAGGCTCCCAAAGACGTATTGCCTGTTCTTGCTTATGATTTGGTGTTTTCTGATAAAACCTATACTTCTACCACAGGAGAATCTAGAGCTAGTAGGCTGTATTTTTATAAAACAGGGCGAGAAAATGCCGAACTTGCAATAAAATGGTTAGAAACTAATTTTGGCATTTCTAAAGTTGATATAAAAACTAAAAAAGGAGAAGTAGATTCTGTTAAACAATCTAAGTCTTTAAACTTTTTAAAACAATTAATTGAACGGGAAACATACGAACTTAGTAAAGTTAATGCAAAAGAAAGCCTTACCGATACTATAGAGAAACCTTCTATTGATAATTACATCGTGTCAGGCGTAGTTAAGAAAGCAAAGTTACCTACAACAACCATTGTAAAAGAAGGAAAAATATTAGGTCCTGATGGAGCTCTTGGAGCACCTGCTACTGTAGAAGATTTAGCCTCGATGCAAGGCATAACTGTAGAAGAAGCGAAGAAAAAATACGAAACTGTACCGACTGTTAGAGAAGAACGTTTCAGACAAATAAGTTATTATTGGATGGAGACAACTGCGTTAAGTGAATTAGACAAACCAGTACATCCTGTGATACGTAACTTGTTAGAACAAGGTAATTTAAAAGAAGCATTGATTGCACTCAGTGCTAATGTACAGAACAGTCGTCTGTCTAAAATAGCTTTAGGTTATTCTAAACTAGTAGGGAACACAAAGGTTAAGTTTGCTGACTTTGTAGTTAATGAAGAGGGTAAAACCGTATCAGGGTCTTTTGATCCTAAGACCAATACGATAACATTAGATAGAGAAACTGGTTTCAACTCACATACTATACTACACGAAATGACACACGCACTAACAGCCGCTGAGTTAGCTAACCCGAATAGTACCTCTACAAAACAACTTAACACAATATTTGAAGCCGTTAAGGATAACTTAGGCACTGTGTATGGAGCAAGAAACTTAGATGAGTTCGTAGCAGAGGCAAGATCTAACCCTGCATTTAGGCAAAGACTAGCACAGATGAATCCTAAAACTGGAGGGTCAAATTATTTAGAACGATTTAATAATGTATTACTTAATATTATTAGGCGTTTACTTTCTATGCAAACTAAGACTGTAGACACAGCACTTAACGCAACTGATCGTTTAGTGGAAGGAATATTATCTCCGTCTCCAGAATCTAGGAATGCAGATAAGTATTTTATGGACAATAACAATTTAACAAAGTCTATAAGTGCTAAAATAAAGTCTGCCCCAAAAGCAGGTTATGAGGCGTTAGATAGAGCCATAAGTGGTATGACTGCTAAGAATTTTAAATTATGGAGTAAAGAAATATTTTACGGTTTTATGCCGTTGTTTAACTTTGTAAATTCAAAGGCAGTGCAAAGCTATATACCTATGGCAAAGAAAGTATATGAACTATCTAATAAAAGAGCAGGTAAAATACAAGCTATAAATAATAAAATAGAAAATACAATACAGCCAATGGTTAAATGGGCAAAAAGCAATATTAAAAATGGTAACTACAGAAAACTCAGCAGTCTTATACTTTCTAGTACTATTGCAGAAGTAAAACCTTTCTTGTCCTTGGCAGAAGCTAAAAAACAATACACAAATCCAGAACAATTAGATGCTTATCTAAGACTACGTGATGATTATAGAAGTTTGGATTCTGAAGGACAAAAGCATTATAGAACTACTATTACAATGTTTAAAGGTATTTATGATAATTTAAAATCTGCAATAATGTCTAAAGTAGACACTGCAAATCTGTCTCCAGAAGCAAAAACTAAAGTAGTTAATAACGTATTTGAGCGTATGTTTAAGTCAGGGGCCATTGATCCCTATGCACCCCTAACACGTAAAGGTGGTTTTTGGCTAATATATAATGCTAACGACCCTGTTACGGGCAATTTTGAAAGGTTTGTTGAGACATTTGAAGATTCTGCCACCAGAACAAAAGTTATGGCTGACATAAACGCTTACACAGAAATAGAGTTTGCAGATGAGATTGCCAAGGCTGTTGCAGGTGGTATGTCTAAAGAAGAAGCCATACAAACTATGAACGACATGCAGGAAACAGAACCAGCAAAACCTAAAAATTATAAAGATGCACCTAGAGGCAGTTTTATAAATGATGTGTTAGAAATATTACAACAAAACAATGTAGGAAAAGACGTAGAAGAATCAATAATGAATATGTATATAGACTTGTTGCCAGAGTCTTTTTTTGCAAAAGGATTTCTTAAACGTAAGAAGGTTCGAGGCTTTGATGGTGACATAGTACCTAGACTAAATGAGGCTAGACCGAGCGTTGATATATTTAGAGCTTATAGAATAAAAGCTTCTAGCCTAGCAAGACAAATAGCTCAAATGGAATACGCTACTGAAATAACGAAACTTAATAAAGAAATAGATGAGCACGTAAAAACTAAACATCCTAATGATGTAAAAGCACGTTTCTTTCAAGATCAACTAAAAAAGTATTCTGATTTTATTGCAAATGAAAATGTGCAAAGTTTTGCTAGAATTGGAACTGCTTTTGGGTTTCTATATACATTAGGGGCTAACGTATCTTCTGCAACTATGAATACTGGGCAGTTAGCTTTAAATACTTATCCTTATCTATCTGCTAAATATGGGCACAAAGAAACATTTAATTCGATAAGTTTTGCTATAAAATTATTTATGAAAAGCGGTAGAAAAAAAATATCTGAGGTTTATGGGCCTGATGCTGTTAATGATGTTGCAATGACAGATCAAGGATATGCAGGTAGAAGTATAGACAATTATGATTTTGATGATCCAAATTTAGCTAATAAAATTAAAGAATTTGATGTGCTTGCCCAGTTAGCAGGGGAGCATGGTCAACTACAAAAATCTATAGCTCAAGAACAACTAGATTTAAACTACTTATCAGATGATGTAACTACTAAAGGACAACAAGTTGCTGGTTATATATTTCATCATTCAGAAAGATTTGTTAGACAAGCAACACTTGCATCTACCTATTACTTAGAATTACAAAGATTAAAGAAAGAAAATGGTTTAGCTGAAGAAGGGAAAAACATAGAAGACGTAGTAATACCTAAACAACTAGAAAAATCATTAAAACTTCAAGCATTTAATGAGGCTATATTTTTTAATGAATTATCCAATGGTGGAGCTATAGCAACAGGTGCACCTCCTCTTGCACAAGGTAGAGATACTAAGACGGGCCTTATTAAAATAGCATTTTTGTTTAAACGTTTTGGAGTTACTCAATTTTTATACTTACACACAATAATGGATAGAACTTTTGTACGTGACAGCACTAAAAACAGAAAAGAACTCGCTAAGAAATTAGATATAACAGAAGAGAAAGCTGGAGAACAATTAATAAAAAACAGAAAGATTGCTAGAACTCAGTTAGTGTATACTGGCATATCGTTTGCTACCTTCGCAGGTGTTATGGGGCTTCCATTTTTAAGTACATTTGCAGATATTTTTGATTTGTTTATGACCGATGAAGATGAAGAAGATTTTAAAACTATGTTAAGAAATCAATTACATGCTCTACCTAGAGACGGTATTTTAAATTTCTTTCTTGGAGTAGACTTTTCCAGTCGTGTTGGTTTATCTGATTTTGTGTTTAGAGATCAGTTGATTGATAATAAAGACGATCCTCTTTATCAACGGATAGCAGACTTAATAGGAGGTCCTGTTGTAGGCGTTACAAATAACATATTTAGAGGTATAAAATTATTTGGAGAAAGTGAATTTGAAAAAGGTATATTAGCTATGATGCCTGCTGCATTTAAAAATGCTTATAAAGGATTAATTAAATATCCGAGAGAAGACATAAGAAACAAAAATTATGATTTAATATATGATACTAGTACCAAAGAAAACATAGGTCAGTTTTTTGGGTTTGCTCCCGTAGGTTACGTAAAGAGAATGGAGCAAGCTAATGCAAAGAAAACTAAAGAAGTAGCTATAAACAAAAGAAGAAGTAGGCTTTTAAGTAAGTATTACATAGCTTACAAACAAGGTGATGATGATTTGCAAAATGAAATAAGTGATGAGATTAAGAAATTTAATAACAAGCATCCTAAATTGTTTATTACAGCAGGTGATCTAGCAAAGTCTATGTACGTAAGACTAGAAACAAGTCAGCAGGTTGAGATAGATGGTGTGGCTTTAGATAAGAAACAAAGAAGTGATTTAAATAAAGACCTTGATGGGTGGGATCAACCTCTTACCATTTGGGGAAGTTTAGAAAATCAACTTAAAAAACCTAACTAAGTCGCCATACTCTGACGCCTAGCTTTTCATCCTCTACACGTATCTGCATTTGATATTTCCAGCCTTTATCGTTCATCACTTTTTTAATTTGGCTTAGTGCTTCCTGAGTGTTGACTGACAGGATGAACACAGAGGAACCTGCTACCATGGCATCCCACTTAACTATTATACGAACCCCGTCAGGGTTAAGATCATACTTCTTCAGTACTGCCATTTAATTTCTCTACAGAACAATCTACTATAATAACATCTGTCGGAGGCAGGTTCATGTGTGTGCCTTTACTTAACCGCATTTTAGTCTTACGTGCTCCTAGTTTTGTATTTAAATCATTCATAAATGAACTGTAATTTATCTGCTGTTCACCACACCATATCTTGAGTGGTTTTGGTACTAAGTATGCACGTTTTAAATCTGTTTCGTAACGGGCAACTAATTTACCTCTTGGCACTACTTCGGGAATAACTATTGAATCTACATCTGAGTCTTGCTTGCGTAGATCATCAGTGCTTTTTATCCATAAAATATTACCATAATGCTCGTTAATATAGTCATTAAGTATCTCTGATACGCTAACACTCATATCATCTACATGACGTTTATTTTGATTTATTAGCCATATACCCCACTTAAACGCTTTTTTGGGTTCATATTCAACAAGCCCTGCCTGCTTCGCAAGTATAAGACCCGTTACCGTGGCGGCCACAAATGTAGACCAAAATCTATTTTCAGCTTTTAAGTTTGCTTTTATGTCTATCTTTTCCTGCACCGAGGTTAATAGTTTTTTTACACCTTCTATATCTTGCATTATGTATTGCACATACTTTACCCCTGCATGACCGTAAGTTTTCAACATATCATTTCTGTATTCATGAGTTTCTTTTGCGGTGCTAAACGTTTGTTTTTTAACACGACACTCTAGAATACGTTGTGCTTCTGCCTTGGGCATAGATTTAACCATGCTAATCCGTTCTACTATGCTGGCGTTAGCTGTAGTTATTGATAATAGACTCCACGGATCGCCACGAAACCTTTCGGTATTGCTTCCACTAGACATACGTCCACGTTGCCTACCACCCGTAAGTTGATATGTAAGAACACTTAAATCTCTGCCACTGGTGTTGGTGAGTTCATCCATGACTAATGGTAAGTTATGATAAACCTCTCCTCTATTCATTCTAGCGTTAAGAGTATCTCTTTCATTTGTCATAAGTTCTTCAGGATTACCCCACAGAGTCAACCCTGTCTGAGCCGCAGTGGTCTTACCCACGCCCGTTTCACCATGCAAATGCAATCCAGCGGCATTTATTGGCGAGAAGTGCATCAAGATAGAACCAAAAGAGACACCCACCACAAATTGTTCCATCTCAAACCCATCACGATTGTAGAACGCCATCATTTCTTTCCATTCTTCAAATGTACCACTTGAATTAAATGTAGAAAATAAACCTGCCGTCTGCGTAGATGGAGGATTAAACTCTACTCTGTCTTTGTATATTGTTTGATTACCAAGAACAAACGAACTACCCTCATCATCTACCCAACCGAACTGTCTGTGTGCTTGATCTGCTACACTGTTAGCTTGTAATTCATTTACCCATGTTGTTGTATATTGCATAATCTCATCCATCTTTGTAACAGCTACGCCTTGCATAGACATTTGTTTACGAAAATCATCTCTTGACGTAACAGCAGTTAAAGGCAAAGTAAATTCTCTTACCCCATCTCTAGGCAAATGTAGTCTCATCACAACTGCCTCACCGACCTCTGCGTCCCGTAGCCTTCTAACAACATATAGGTCGTTATGATAAATAGCCTTTTCATCGGGATCACCCTCTGCATTTCGAGTCCTTATATACACACCTCCATTAACACCTCTAAAATATGGTTTAGGATAAGGAGGTATAGTGTATATACTATTCGGAGAATTAGGGAGGTTAACCGCAGGTGCCTCTACCACGTTATCCTTCTCCGTTGCCTCTTTCATTCTTTGTCCTAATAATATAGGAGACTTTATCTTACCCCAATGAATACAATCTTTACATATATTAGGGCTATAATCATCAAATGTATTGCACAAGTACGGACCTTTTATAGCCTCCACTTTTCTGTTAGTGTCTTCTTGTGTGTAGTCTGAGTGATGCCTGGACATAATATGAGTGGCTTCATCTCCGTCTATACAATACTTAGCAATAGACAAGCCTGCTCTCCATAGTGGCTCACTTATATCCTGCTGGTTCTTAATTATATTCTTTATTTGAGCACAGCCTTTTTTTGCTTTAGTTTTTGTAATGATATCTGCAAACACATTTTCTCTATCACTTGGAAAATTATCCTCGCTAGGTACATATCTCCTAGGTATATCTATCGGATCATCACCAAGCAGTTCGGCAAACTCATCAAAGTCTACTAATGGAGGGGCATCAAGGCCAAAAAAAGTTACCTCTGTAGGGGGATCTGTCTTGTGATTGTGCGTTGTAGGCACTCGAAGTACACGACATACGTCAGCCGTCACGGCAACATCTGCTAATAAGTTATGCTTTGCACAGAGACCTTTAAGGCGGGTAGCAATCGGTAACCAATTCTCTGCGCCTACGCTTTCCGTTAATACCCAATATACATGTACACCTCTACCCGAATTAATCTTTAAGGGATTAGGTAATTTTAATATGTCGCAAAACTTACGCAACGCATCAAGTGCGTCAGGCTGATTGGCATAATCTTTGCTCGGCCCACAATCTAGATCAAGAAAGAATGATTTAAGTTCTTTCACATTGTCTGCTTTTCTAGACCCGTCTTTATCATATGTAGCCAAGCCAAAGTAAGAATCGTAACCCTTCTCATCAAAGGCAACGGCTCCATTAATTAAATGTTCTATTGTAGGGTAAAACTTCTGTATTCTACCATTATCACTAGAACGTAGTGCTAACAAACCATACAGACCACCGTTTGCAAGCACACTTTTTAAAAATATATCTGTTTCCATATTATCCACCAAAACCGAGAGTCACCACGACAGAGGTGTCGGTACACACCTTTTTCGGAAATTATCCTAGTCGTGGTAAGGTTCTAGTGTTAGTCGTCATCCCAGTTATCGACTAAAGACGCCAAGTTATCTGCACCTTTTTTAGGTTCGGGTGCAGGTTTGGTAGCTACCTTTTTAGGCTCTTCTATAGGTGCGTCGTCTTCAAACGGATTCTCATCAGCTTCTTTAGCTTCAAACCCGTCAACGGCAGTAAATGGATTGTCTTCCTTCATAGGTTTTAAATCCACAACTTGCACTGCTCTTAATCTTAATGACACACCGTTATCACGCATATTGTACGGGACACAAACTACAGCAACGTTAACGAGGCTACCATTAGTTAACATAAAGTCATCAGGTAACTTAACGCCTTTCGCATCGTAGTGTGCAGGTTTTCTCGTAGCTTCATTACCATAAGCACCTTTTAATTTAGCCTTATGCGTATATGTACCGTCTTCTTCTTTCTTAAAAGGCATAACAAACTTCTCAGGCCAATTTGCTTCTTTCTTTGACTCATAAGCTAATTTCATTTGCTTATATAATGCCTTTGCTTGTTCCTCGGACATACGAAACTGCAATGTATATGCAGAGCCTTCATCGGTCGGATTACAAGGAACTGATCTTTGTTCCGTGCTATCGTACTTATATGTACGGTTTATTCGAGGCCACATAGCCTCCACATTATCAATCTTAAAATTCATAGTTAAGTTATTTGACATTCTAAATCTCCCTTATATGTCATCGTCAAAGTTAATAGCACCTGCTTCCATAAGCACGGGCTCCTCTTTTTTCTTCTCTGCTTTAGTTAGTGCATCCGCTACATCATCAATACAAAACCTATAAGTACTACCTACTTTTATGTAAGTGTCTTGTGGTATGTCTTGTTGACGAACCCATGCACGGATTGTTGATATGGAAACAGAGAAGTGTTTCGCCACATCTTCGATTGGTACGTATTTTCCAGTCATTATTTCTTCCTCACTACTATTGAATATTCCGTATCTTGATTCAACCCTTTGGGCATCAGATCGGGGTTATCTTCGAGGAACTGTTTTATGTTAGTTTGATTAAGACGTTTGTCAAAAAACTCAGGAACTTTATTCTCCATGATAAATTCGTACATGGATTCCCAATCACTTGTCCAAAACTTTGTCTTAGTCGTTCTAAAAAACGATCCCTCAGAAGTCCTTGCACTCTCAACGTTTTGCTCTGTGCAATAATCGAGTAGTGCTTGTCGGAGCGTATCTTGTTGTGCAACAAGAATGGCATCCTTCTCTTTAAACTCAGCAGATAAAACAGCACGTGCGTTTCTTATTTTTATAAACGTCCCAGTCAGTTTATCTACCGACACTTTGTCGTCTTCAGTCATATTATTCTCCCTTATGATACTGATACATTATATATAGTGACTATGTATTACTTAGTCAAGTATTTCTTTGTAAAGATCAGTAATTTTTGTGTGTATGTCTATTCTGTTATCTAACAGTCTGTAAACGTGTTTTTCTGCGTCAGAACCTTGTAGCTGCACAACCGTGCATTTATGCTTTTGTCCAGACCTGTGTACACGTGCGTTAGCTTGAGCATAAGTCTCTAACGAACTGACTGGGGACCACCACACTACTGTATTAGCGGCTGTTAACGTGACACCGTGTGCCGCAGAGGCTGGCTGTATTACCAAAACTCGTGGGCTCGATGCTTCCTGAAACTGTTTGAATATGTTTGTACGTGCCGATGCACTCACACTTCCCTGTATTATCTCTGTAGAAATACCGTCTTTTCGTAGCCTATCCGTCACAATATTTATTGCATGTTTGAACGGGACAAACACAAGAACCTTTTGACTTGACTCGTCAATGACCTCTTTCAACACTTTATATCTATGCTTTATATCAAACTCTAATGTGGCACCGTCATCTGTATATACTGCACCAGCAGATATTTGTAGTAACTTGTTCATACCCACTGCGGCATTTACGGCAGTTACTTGCTCTCCCGTAATCTGCAATATCAATTTCTTTTTTAGTTGCTCATAATATTTCT
>Ga0070754_10002644_pt1 | contig 13034 bp, 13 predicted proteins | sample VirMetDEL_Sep_01_FD_75181 | JGI IMG/M metagenome (GOLD analysis project Ga0070754, IMG submission 75181) | Aqueous microbial communities from the Delaware River and Bay under freshwater to marine salinity gradient to study organic matter... | ecosystem: Environmental > Aquatic > Marine >... | reverse complement strand
TAATTTATCAACTTCCAGTGAATTAATTTTTACAGACAACTTATCAAATACTGCTGAATATTTCCAGGGTGCTGGAATACGCTTTAATAGTTTTGATAATAAACTACAATTTATAACAGACCAGGGAAATGATGGAACAGCAGAAGTTCAAATGACAATAAATCGCATTGATGGATTTGTTGGAATAAAAGATGAAACGCCTTCTTTTGAATTAGATGTGAATGGAGAAATAAATGCGATGAAACAATATCATTATTATGGAAGTGGTATACCAATGATTATAGGTATAACATCAATTCATAGCGAGTTGGTTTCATATCATAGGTTAGGATATGGAAATGGTGCTGGGAACGGAGGTGGGAGCATAACAGAAAACACATTTTTTCAACCACATACAGATTTTAAAGTTGTATTCCGTCCATTTAGTTCAAAAGTATATATAGACATTAAATATATGATGGACCGATATTTCTCTGGAAGAAATCTCGTTTGGGCATTAGGCACATCATCATCTGCATCTTCAATAATAGGAAGAACAGTAACTTTTGCCAGAGCTGGTAATTCTGAATGGACTTCTCGACAGGAGAAAATAAGACTACACGACCAGGGATTTACGCCATATACAGCATATACGAGGTATATTTTTGTAAAAAGTATTTATCCACTTAGTGATAATACGATTGGTTCAACTGCGGGGAATACTGGATGGATATTATGGGGTGGTTGGGGTTCGCACAGCGATGGAGGCGGTCAAACAATAGCACACTATGAGAGCGACTCAACTCCTGAGAATCCGACGGATAGTGATAATTTTGGCCCTTTGGAGGCTGTGGTGTATGGAATTCCAGACACTTTTGCGACATCTGCTTCTACATCAAATCCTTTACAATATATTGGTTATTAAATATTTTACTATTATATATGAAAAATAATATTAAAAAAATAGATGAAAAAAAAAATATAATTAATGATAATAAAAAAATTATAGAATTAAAACAATTAGAAGAGGGTGTTTATCATGATGGTGAAAAGGTTTTATACGATACGCCTCCAGACAGAGAATGGAACTGTTTATGCATGAAAGGCGATAAAGAATTATGTGTTTTTTTATTTAAATGTGGGATTATGAGTTCCGTACTCGGATTCTGTATGATAATGCTTATGAATAATAATAAAGATGGCTTCTATATATCGACTCTGTCATTAATACTAGGCGGGGTTATGGGATCTGAAAATAGTAAAACAAATAATAATAATAATAAAATTGATAAAAATAAATAATTTATATATTTTCCTAAAACTCAAAAAAAATAAATTATATGTAGATATTATAATATATGAATTATACTTTAGACTCTATTAATACTACAAGTTTATTAAATAATATTTCTAGTGAATGTTATGGTAGTTATCTTAATTACGCACTAGGTATTTTATTATTTATTTCTGAAATATTACCTTTTTTAAAAGATAAATCAGATTGTAATAATAATGAAACAGCTCCTAACGATTTAGAACAATCCTCAAATAGAATTAGACGACCTTCACTAATAAATAATTCAAATGGACTATTGCACACCGGATTAAGTTTTTATAAAAAAATGAAAAAAAATAATAATTAATTATAATATAAATGAATACCCATAAAATAAATGACGATGAAAGAGATATAGATGATTTAGAAACATTAACAGCCACACATACCGCTCAATTGGCGAATACATCTGCTTCGGGTTTAAAAACTTCAATTGAAGCAAATACCGCATCTATAACAACAAATACAACTAATATAGCGACGCATGAAAATGAAATTAATGCTTTACAAACTTTAACAAATACACACGAGAACGAAATAACAACATTGCAGGGGATTTATACACCATTTTCAGATTTTGCTTATAACACATCATCAAATTTTTTAAATCTAACAACTTCTTATCAGGATGTCGATTGGAATGATGGGTTAAATTCAATTGTTGGAAGCGGAATTTCATATTCTGGCGGTAAATGGAGCATAACTACTAACGGATATTATTTAATTAATTCAACATTGAAATTTATAGCAAACGAAGGCGATGAGCCACTAGTGTCGGCAATTTTTGTAGGTGAAGGTACTGGAATGGGTTCGGGAACTCAATTATCAACAATATCACATTTAAAAAAAATAGATAATGATGCTTATACTTATCAACAAGTGACATTTAATTCTATAATATATTTAACTACTACAGCTGATCCTTTTAAAATACAGGTGAAGAGCGGGGGAGATGGAACAGGTAGTTTATCTTCGGGAAGTTATTTTTCAATAGCAAGAATAAAATAAAAAATATAATATTAATATAATATTAAATGGAATTAAATGAATTTGATTTTAAAACCTTGAAAGACTATAAAAAAAATATGTTTATAACAGTAAATGGAGCTTCGAAGTCGGGAAAGGGCTACTGGGTCAATGAGGCTATATATTGGAGAAATAAAGCTATGAAATATAAACATGCATTTTTATTCTCCTCGACCGCTCATATTCAATTACCTGAGCAATTCCCTTTTGTTCCTGATGCTCATCGCTTTACAGATCTAGAAAATATGGAAAAAATTATATCTAGGAGAATGAAATCTAAATCTCGTGATAATATACTAATTATATGTGATGACGTTTCCTCTATGACTGAATGTGGTAAAATGTTTAAGAATTCAGTATCTATGCGTAACCTAGCATGTTATTCCCGCCACTGCTCAATAGATGTATTTAATTTATTGCAGAGATGTCAAATGGCTTCACCTCTCATGAGGAATTGTTCCTCAATAGTAGTTAATTTTTTGCCTAAGAGTGCAAGAGATTTAAAAATGGTAAAAGATAATTACCTATCACTAGCTGGATCTAAACGTGATATAGATGAAGTATTTAAAAATATATTCTCTAAGTCATATCAGGCGTTAGTATGTAATCAAACTATATCAGGAACTATACAACTTCAAGACTATGCATTTAAATCCACAGCTCCTCCTAAATTAAGAAAATATCGATTAAAACTTTATCAAAATAAATCTAAAAAAACTAAAAAAAATAATGAAAATAAAAATCATTATAGAATATATATAAATGACAACAAAGTTTAATTATGTTAATGACGAACAGAAGCCATTCAAAGCTAATGCTATTTATAAGATAACTAAAATAAATCAGAATAGTGTAAAATTACCTAATAAATTACCTGGTGTAAATCATTATAATAAATGGGAACGAGGTTTATTTCCAAGAACAAAAGAATTTAGAGATAAGTCGTTCCATGTATATGAGAATACCTTTGTAGATAGAAATTACTCTGGGGGTAATGATGCAAAAGGATTCCATAAACATAAAGAAGCGAATCAATATAAATATAATTTTAATAAGACTAAACCACCTAAAGAAGCCGATCTAACTGAAGAAGAATTAGCTTTAGAGAAACAGAGATTAGAAGGAGGCGAGGTCAGAGGCTATGTCCGATTAGATATTAAAAAGGCGAAAGCATTAATTAAAATGAGAAATAAACCTAGAAATCAAGGAGACAACCATGGTAAGGGTATTTTCGGTGCAGGTTTGAGAAAATACCAGAGATTAGATGAAATTAATAAAAAGAATAATAATAAAGAAACGTATACAGAGACTGAAAATGAAGAATTTGGTGATTTATTTGAAGGTATTAAAAAGAATAATCTACAAGACCCAGATAATTTTAAAAATGCTACAGATGGTATTTAAAAAAATATTAATATTATTTTATATAATTAATATATATATAAATGGTTCTCTTCTCAATTCATATCAGACCTTTTGAAACTACCTTAGATATTAAATCACAAATTTCAGGCAGTGGTATAAATGCCCAGCATATTAGATTAAAATCTTATGCAGTATATTTAAAGAACGACAATGCAGGAGCTGTTATACCTCATGCTTTGTATGTTAGTTTAGATTTTTTAGGAAATCAAATCCACAACGGTATGGCTTCTAAAACCGATGGCGGTGACGACTATCAGCACAGTAATGCATTAATTTTACCCTTATCACACGAGCTACAAACTATAGTCAGTGGGCTAGACATAGAATTTTTAACTAGTGGAAAAGTGGATAGAAATATAACGGCTAGTGTTCGGAGATATGATACTAATAATAATTTAATAGAAATGGAAGCTAAAACGAGTGCTATTGCCGTTGATGATACGGTAACTTACCTAAGTGGTATATATTTATTCTTTGAATATGACAAGAAAGGAAATTTTTAAAAGAATTAAATAATATTTTATATTAATATAATATAATAATGGTATTAGATAATTTTTTTGAAAATTTATTTGGTTCAGGTGATTCACGTGAAACCTCCTCGCCTACGGTGTCTTTTAAAAAAAGGACACCAGTAAAGCCCCCTAAAAATATAGGAAGGGGTAGATATGTTCCGCAAGATACAATTCAAGAAGGAAGACAATTAAGAAACCCGAATAGAAATCCAAATGATATGCGATCTACAGGCGGTATTAAAGGTGAATTATCTGAAGAATCATCGGATAAATATGACCCCATGCCTAAGGGTCAGACTGATAAACCGATGTTTAGAAAAACTAATCAGGAGTTAATTAATGAGAAACAAGATTTAAAAGATAAATTGAAGAATGACGATCGTCCCAATTTAGATCAGATAAATAGTCAAATATCAGCTATTAATAAAGAACAGGATAAGAGAGCTAAAAAATTAAGAAAGGATTTGAATAACGAAGATGTAACTTTAACTGATATAGCCAATAAAATAAATAACGATGACCCCCAAGATACTAGCGTATTAACACCAGAAGAACGAGCTGAACTACGGGACATTCTTCAGGGAGGTCGTGCTACTTTTAAAGGTGAAGAAGAGTTAGGGGACGATACTATAGGGTCAGGTAACATAGCTCAACAAGCAATCGATAAGCTCTCAGAAGAGCAATTGCCCACACCTGAAGATTTTTTGAGAGATAGAACTACACCAGAGCCTGAATTAAGTTCTGAGCCTCCTGAAAAACCTCCAGTTGAAGAAAGCCATCCTGCTGAACAGAATATTCATGACGATTCAGTATTAGATATTAGTACAGAATTTGCGGACCCTACTACTAATTTATCTTTATTAGATAATACAATAGCAGAACGTTTAATTCAATCTTATTTTTTTACAATTATAGATAAATTAGTAGAAACTAATTTCGGTGAAAATATAAATAGTAAATCTATTTTAGATAGATATTTAGTTCCAATAGCTCAAAGTGATTTTCAAATATCAGAATTTTTAACAAGGTTAAACCTATCTAAAAAAATAACTGGTCGATTGGTATTACAAGATAAAAAAACTAAATCATTAGTATTAAGAGGTAGAGCCATTATACCATTAACTATTATTATAGTATATTTATTTTTATGTACTAAAGAGGAATTATTTAAAAGAAATATAACTGATTTATTTGATTTCCAAATAAGAAAATTTCTCAATGTTTTTATAGAAGATAAAGATTTAATAGAGTTTGGTATAGGTATCATTAGAAATATTCCAATAGAATTAAAAACAGCTTTTAAAAAACAATTAGGATCAGATAGAGTTATTTTAGATATAAATGAAAAAAATGCTATTCAACAATTTATAGATAGTATATATACTGAATATTTAAGAAGATTTGGTGAGAACTTAGAGAAAGCTTTATATAATTTTGAAGGTAAGAAATCATTATATTTACATAGTTTATTAAGAACGTTATCAAACAGTGATACTTTATTTACTATATCCGCTGGTTTTAATAATATAGAAAATGTTTTTAAAGAAACTGAAAATAATCCATATTTATTAATTCAATTATTTTCATTATTTATAGCTGAAACATCTGGAGAAAATGATTTTAACAATGAATATATTTTATCCAATGCTATTATAGATAAAGTTATTATTTATAAATCATCTACTGTAGCAAATGGTGAGCAATTATCGGAAGTTAATATAATTAGAAACATGACTCAAGATACACGAGGTACAGATACTATGCAAGTTATTAAGGACGATGGTAACGTAGCATTATATAAATTTAATAATAGATATTATGTAGCCTTTAAGGGTACTAACTTGAAAGATATGTCAGATATTAAACAAAATGTTTTATCATACGGTTCTAAAAATTGGTATAGTGATTCAAAATATAATAAAGTTATTTTAGATGGTATTGCATTAACCAAAGAAGCTATATCGCTATCCAGAAATCAAAATCTAGATAGACCTAAAATTATATCTTATTCCGCTGGTACAATTCCAGCAAGTATGGTAACATTAAGATTCCCAGATTTATCTTCAGAAATGTATAATCCGTTATTAAGTAAAAATGAAATGACTGATAAAATATATGAAAAATTACAAAAAACAAATCTTAGAATTAATTACGTAGATAGCGATCCAATATCAACTAATGTTCCATTTTATATTAAAAAATATAATTTACGTTCTAGAAAATATAAAAGAAATAAATTTTTTAATCCACATGATTTAAAAAACTTTTTATAAAATTAATACTTAAATTTATTTTCTTTTTATAATTTATATAAAAATGTCAGATATTGCAATTTTATCAGCTGAAAATTCATCTTTAATGAACAGTGCTTTACAAGGCTCAGGCGGAGCAAATAACGATGCTCTCGTTTATACAATGGAGGCTCCCTTGCCAAATCATTTCAGATCCAGGGATAATAAATCTCAAATCCTTGGTGCAGCGATGGGTGGTAACAGTTATCAAGTAGAAGTCCCCGCATACGGTAACTGGAAATCGGCTTACCTTAGATGGAATGTCGATTGGACACCTGGTACTGATAACTGTACCTCCGCCGTCGCCGCCAATATGGGATGTGCTATGATTAAAAGAGTTAGTGTTCTATCTAACTCTCGCACCCTATTCAGTTTAACTGGACAACAGATTCATTATTTAATTCAATCGGAAAAAGATGCCCAAAAACGTGCTGGGTGGAAACGTGCTTCTCGTGATAATGTAAAACAGGATTGCCGTTCTTCCACTGCAGGGACGGCTGGTGTGGGTTGCCCACCTCGCTTTGGGGCTGCACCTAATGGCAACACAGGCTTCATAGCCACTGATGCCGAAACAGCTGTTACTATCGATGTATACACCCCCCTCCCCTTCTCGATGTTTAATTCTCTTAAGACTATGCTTCCCACTGATTTCTGTGAAAAATTAATTATTGAAATTGAAACTAATGATCACTGGCGAGTTGTCTCAGGTGGTTCAGGAGGTAACACCGATCTAGCTGTCGATTTCAATGTAAATTCCTGCTATCTATGCTCTGAATTTTTAGTTATTAATAATGATGATAAACGTAAAATTCAAGAGAAAAACTATTCTCTCGGCGGTTCGCCATTAGCTATGCTCCTTACAGACTGGAAAACAACTAGCAAACAGGTGGCAGGAGTTGCAACTCGCACTACGGCTACTTTAAATGTGTTCTTCACTGAATTAATGGCAGGTATGCTTATTTATGTAGAGCCCAATAGAACCTCTGCTTTAATCGCTGCGGTCGGGGAAACAGGTAAATCGGCTGATCAGACCACCGCATTAGGTGTTCATGGTAATCAAATGTTAGATAGAGGCGTGGCTGGAGTAAATGTAGAACACACATACGCTCACGTGGAGAACGTAAAAATATCGGCTGGGGGAAGAAAAATTATAGAGCTTAAACATGATGAAATTTTATACCTCCACGGCTCTCGCCCATCAGGCTTATATGTAGAAGAAAATAAAGAAACTGCCGAAGAATGCGATTCCTTCGGTAACAGTCCTCACAATTTATACTATATTAATTTCGCCAATACTCATGCATTAGATAAAATCTCAGGTGCTTTAGCCCTCAGATCGCTCAATAGTGTAGTAGTCGAGGTTACCTTCCAATCGGTCGATACCGCCTCGCTCAAATACAACGTTAATGCTTGTATGCAGTACTTTAAAGCTATACAAATCGACGGGTCCAGCGGAAATATTGCTACGGCTTTATCGAATTAAATTAATTAATCTAAAATTAAACTATTTAAATTTAAATTAATTAAATATATTAATGGACTCTCATAAAAATTTAGTTCAAGCAATAGCTATAGACTATCATTATATATATACTTTATGTTGTAATTATAAATGCAAGGTTCATATACATAAATATGAAAGTTCTGAAAATATATCGAACCGATATGAGATAAGGAGTTCTAACTGTCCTTGTGATAAAAAAAATCGAAAAGTAAATATACGTATCGATAATACTACAAAACGATGTAAATTAAATTATTATTATAATAAATCTATTACGATGTCTAGAAGACCATTCCTTAAAGAAGAAAGAGAGATTATGGAACGTAGAATAAATAATAAAATTAAAAAAAAAAAAAGAGAAGAAGAAAATAATAATATTAATCATTTAATAGTAACTTTTGATTAAATTTTAGTTTTAGGGAAACTAGGAAAAAACTTGAAATTTTAAAATATCACACACACTCATTTTTCAGTTGTGCAATCTGAGAGTTTGAGTGATTTTTCCTAGTTTCCCTAAAACTAAAAAAATATATATAATATATAAAATGATTGATTATAATAATTTACCATTTAAGATAACTAACCATACTAAATATTATCAATTACAAACTGATAAAAGTTTTATAAATTTCCATAATGATTTAAAAAATAAAATAATTAATGACTATAAAGAATGTAAAAATTATCGATATAAATGTATATGTGGAAGATATATAAGTAAAACAAGTAGAATTAAAAGACATTTAGATAATGAAATTCATATAGACAGATTTGTTAAAATGTTAAAAAGAGAAAAATATTATTTAAATAAATTACCATATTAAAAAAAATTTGATTTCTTTTTTATTATATTTTATTTTATTACAAAATGACTGAGGAGGAATTTAGACCAATACCAGGTTTTGAAGGTTATAAAGTTTCAAACTTTGGAAATGTTATGGGTAAAAAAAATACAATATTAAAATATAGTTGTTCTAAAGGTGGTGGCTTTTATCCTAGTATTGCATTATATAAGGATAAAAAATGGTATAGCTCAAGAATTCATAGATTGGTGGCTTTAGCTTTTATACCTAATCCAGATAATCTACCAAGTGTGGATCATATAGATAGAAATAAATCTAATAACAATGTTAATAATTTACGCTGGGCAGACCAGAAAACGCAAATCAATAATCAAAAACCCTTTAGAGATATAAAAAAAAATAAAACTGGACAGAGATATATTCATTTTGATAAAAGAGCTAATAAAAAACAATATTATTTACAAATCCATAATAAACACATAAATAATGGGAAATTATTTTATAAGTATTTCTATACTATTGAAGAGGCTGTCGTATTTAGGGATAAACTTATTAATGATGCCATAGCCACAATCCAGAGGAACATATGACTTAACAGCTTCGCTGTATATTTGCCTTTGGCTCTTTCTATTTTAATTGCCTGAGTCTTATATTTAGTACCTGAAAATCTATTAAAATAATTTTGTCTTCTTTTAGGATCATTATGATCTTTGCTACTATAAAGTTTTAATGGAGTACTATCTTTATATTGAGCATTTATAGAACTACCAAAATTAATAATTCTCGTCTTACCAGTTTTATTATTTTTAATAATCGCTGAATATTTTTTTCCCTTCGCTGTAGGTTTCTGTATTTTAACAATTGTTTCTAGCATTTATTATATTTAAATATTATAAAAAAATAATGAGAATAAAAATATTAAAATTTTTATATTTTTTTTATTTATCATCGAAGTCATCATCGACTATTTTATCTGTTAAAGGTTCAAGTGGATCCCATTTAGATATATCGTCATGAAAGAAATTCTTATTATGAAAATCTAATAATACTCGAATAGGTATAAATTTAATATCTTGGTAATTATTTTTTCCAGTTTCAGATTCCATAGAATTAATATTTAATGAAAGTATATTATTTTTTAATCTTTTATTATTAGGTTTAAAATTCTCATTACCGCCGTAAGAAGTCTTATACCAATCTTTATAAAAAGTTGTTAATTCATTTAAGGTAATTTTATGCATCATTCTAAATTCAGGTTCTTTTGAATAATGAATATTATTTTCAGGGAAGGGGTTATCTTTATCATCTTTAATTTTATATTCAATAAATTTCTTAGATTTAATATAATCAATTAACATTAAAGCGACAGGCGGGACAAAATACATAGCATGTTTTCTATAAGCTGGTGTTTGAGTATTTTCATTTTGTTTCTTTTGAAAATCATAATTAGGATTATCTTTTACTAATTTTTTTAAATATAAATATAATTGTTGAAGAAATTCATCTTTTTCCCAATCAGCATGTAATCTTGCCCATTTAGTTTTATATTTAGTATTTTTAGAAGGTCTTTTTAATGTTAAATTTCTACCATTCCCATTGAAGACAATCCATCTACGTTCTCCTGATGATATGTCTAGAGGAACGCAACCTGGATTATTACTTGTCATAACAATTAATGCATATACGTTTTGATCAACAGGTCTGCAGTATTTCACATTGAACCTGGCTCGACCTTCGCTAACTAATGATTTTAAAGTATCTCGTTTATCTCTAGTGTCAGCGAATCTAATTTCATTCATATTAACAATTAGCTTATTCATCATACCTTCAGAATAATCGCCAGTTATATCTTTAATATTAGCAGTTGATAAATAATGATGTTGTCCTATAATTTTAGATAAAACATTTAATATAGCATTTTTACCCTCTCCCTGCTTACCAGTAATTATAATACCAAATGGTCTTTTAATAGAAGGATTAATTATTTTATCAGCCATTAATTGTAAAAATAATTCTTTTTGTTTTTTACCACCTACGACATTTTCAACAACTTTAAAAAACGTATATAGGTCTCCACCCTTTTCAATAAAATTTGGATCAAACTTAATACCAGGTTCAAAGCATACGTCATTATATCCAGTAAAAGTATTATACATGTTTTCATCAAATGATTTAGGTTTATTGCTATTACATGGATAAAAGTCCATATACTCTTTAGTTTTTTTGTTTAAATCCAAAATATAGTCATCTATAAAAGGAATTTTTTTATCACCATATCTAGTTTTTTTTATATTACAATGTATATGCTTATATTGTTTTTTAACAAATTCCTCCGAGTATGGAGTAATACGCCTTTGCTTTTTAATTTTATTATCAATAGAACAGTTATAACTAACAATTCTGCTGTAATAATAACAGGGTTCAGGGTTCTTTACAAAAGTGTAAAATATTTCCCAATAGCTTTTCATTGTTTCAAAATTGCCAATAAGTGTTTTAAAATAATTGTCATTAAAAATCTCACAGTATATATCAGGGTGTTCCATTTCTTCTTTAGAATCTTCAATACATTCATATACTTCCCTCCATATTTTTTCAGCATGAGTAGGTTTTTTTATAGTCCATTTTAATTTATATCCAAGTTCATTACTATAATTAATTAATGTATTTATATCAATTTTTTTATCAGTTTGAAAACCGTCATACTGATAATCAAAATGATTTTTATTAATTAATTTATTATCTTCCAATTTACAAATTACATTTTCAACGATGTAACATTCAAGATGTTGTAAAATCTTAGCTACGAAGCTCCTAAATCCAGCGTGTTTATTATTATTTTTATTTTTAACACATTGTTTATAAAAATCTTCATTACAAGATTTAAAATAAGTTTTAAAAATATTTTTAATTTGATGTTGAAATTTGTGAACTTTAATAAAAGTATCATTAATTACATCTGTTTCTAAATGACCTTGATTTAATGCTTTTAACATTAATTCTTTAGATTGATCTCGAGAATCTTTATAATTACTATTAAATATATTTTCTGATATATCTTTTAACCATTTATCACGATTTAAACAATAATCCTGTAATAAGTTATATTCTTTAATATTAATTTTTGATTTAATACATATATTTAATAATATAACATTATGAGCGTTGTCTATATCGTAGTCATATAATCTGTCTGTCTGTTCATATAATTTATCGTTAGTAAATATATGATTAACAGATAGAGCTTGACGTAGTTCTCTCGGCATATTGCACATTGATATAGCTCCACTGTAGAAAGCTCTACCAATACCTTTTTTATATAGATTACACTTGAGATATCCACCACGAATATTATTTAAAATTTTTTTTAAATGTTCAACAGCTGATAAAGTAGTTTCTGGAAGACCTAATAGTTCACACCATTCCTTAGAGTCAGCATAATGTTTATCCCATCCACTATTAATAATTTTTTGAATATCATTAACATTTAATTTAATTTTAGTTTTCCTATTTTTGAATTTAGATTCATAATAAATAATTTTAAATATATCCATATCAATATTATTAGAAATTTTTTTGAAATCGATATCATTTGAAATAATTTTGAATTTAATTTTTTTTTTCATATTTGATATAAATAATTAAATGCCGTGATAGATAATCAAATTTTTTAAAAGATTTTAAATATAATTAAAAAAAACATTAAATAATTAATAAATGAAAAAAAGAATGAATATAAAACAGTGAATAATTAATAAAATGAGGAAAATTAATAAAAACAGTGAATAATTAAAATATCACACACATTTTTTTTTTTCGTTGTACAATCTGAGAGTTTTAATTGATTTCCCTCATTTCCCTCATTTTTTCTAAAAAATTATAGTCATTTCTTAAAATGATTTTGAGTCTTTAAGATAAATAAAAAAAAACATAAAATAATTAATTGTCAAACCTTAAATAATTAATTAATAAAAAGAAATCAAATTTTTTTAATTAATTTAATATAATAAAAAAAACATTAAATAATTAATTTTTGATAAAATACATGAAAAATAAGAAAAAAAACAGTAAATAATTAAAAATCAGCGAAAATCAGCGAAAATAGCCGAAAATAGCCGAACTTAACAAATTTGACAGTCTTTAAGTAATATTAGAGAG
>Ga0070754_10002643_pt1 | contig 13047 bp, 10 predicted proteins | sample VirMetDEL_Sep_01_FD_75181 | JGI IMG/M metagenome (GOLD analysis project Ga0070754, IMG submission 75181) | Aqueous microbial communities from the Delaware River and Bay under freshwater to marine salinity gradient to study organic matter... | ecosystem: Environmental > Aquatic > Marine >... | reverse complement strand
TTTCATTTAACAACTCTTCAGTAGTTTTCATTGCTAATTCTTTTAATGTAGATATACTTTTAGCTTTAGCTTCAAGTTGTGGAGACTCTTGCTCAACACCTCTATTAAATATTTCTTCCATTTTACCATAAAATTCTTTTTTAGTTTCAAATGGAATACTTAAAGCACTATGTATATCTTTATATAATTGATTGTGTCCAAAAAATCCTTGAGTCTTTTTAGATGTAATAGGGCTTAATAATAATGTATGCCAGTATTTTATTAAAGGTTCTGGTGTAAAATTATTATCTACTGCTAAATCTAAAAGCTCTTGTGATGTTTTTTGTATTTGTCTTTCTAAATTTTCTAATACACCATCTTTATCTAAGCGTACAGTAGCTTGTAATTCTTCTTTTATTTTTTTATTACGTTCTATTAATCTAGGAATTAATTCTTTTATAGCATTACCTTTGACACCTGCAGAATCTATTGCTTTATGTAAATCTAAAAAGTTTTTATGTAGTAATTCTATTGTAGAAAAATGAGCTAACCCTCTACCTATATTGTCAAATGCAAAACTATACTGAGATATTCTAGGGTCTAACTTGCCTCTAGGATTCATATCAAAATTAAATTCTTTAGCTAGTATACCTAAATGTGTTTCTATAAACTTAGTTAATTCTTTACCACCTATTAATCTTAAATTATTTGCTGCCTGTTGCTGCACAGGTAGACCTTCCATTAATCTTGAGTAGGCTCTAGTAATAATAGGAAAACTAAAAGATTCTATATTTAATCCTGCATTTTCCATACGTTTTACTAACGCAGGAACCATACCAGTTAAACCATGCTTTTTAACATTTACATTTGTTCTAGTTAACAATCTACCTAAATCAAATATATCTAATGCCTGACCTGTGCCAAATCTACTTTTATTAAGCACAGCAACTTCTTTACTTGTTGCTAAAACTCCATCTTTAACAATTACATTTGGTTTTCTAATAATAGAATATGTTATATCATTTTCTGTAGTTAATACTCTTTCACCTACATCAATATCTAACTTAGCAATTTCTTTAGGGTCTAGTTTTAATATCTCTTGCCCTTTTTCAAATTCCCATGGTTTATTTTTTAATATACTCCAAGAAATTTGTCTTACACTAGATTGTGGTTTAACTACTCTTAATGCATCTAGTATTGTAGAAAATGGTGTATTAATAGCTTTACTTTTTAATTGATTATATCCAAAATAATCTTTTGGCAATTTAATATCTGAACCATTACGTTTTACTAAATCAAGCTCACCTGTTTTAGCATTAGCTTTATATACTTTCATATCAAATAAAGCATCAAACAATACTCTAGTGTGTGCAACAGAAGGCTTTATTGTAGGGTCTGTACTAGCATCTGCTGATTTGTTTACAACTGCTGTACCAAGATCTCTAAAGAATTGCATTCTGTCAACTCCCATAACCTTGCCACCTTTTACTTTTATAGTAGCAACAAAAGTTTGCCCACCATCTTCAAATGTAAAATCAACACTATTATTATTTTTAAGTATATAATCTGCAAAGTTCTGCATTGCTATCTTTGCATTTAAACTAGTACCCATACCTTGCTTTGCAGAGTAAGCCATCTGTGATGCTCTTAATCTGTAAGCAGGATTATACATAAACATTTGATACTCTACATCTTCTGCTTTATTATAACCCTTATCACCTTCTCTTTTATTATATCCTTTAAATCTTTGTACTTCTGTAGCATCTAAATCTGCATTAGAAAATATTCTATCTATTTCTTTAGCATAATCACTAGGTGTGCCATCTTTATTTTCCCACGCTGCTCTTTCATCTTTTACTTCAACAAACTTTTTTCTTAAATCATTACTGATTCCTTGATAGAGTTTGATGCTGTCTGAGTCTTTATCTGCACCTCCAAGGTATTTATTATCCTTGTGGTGTGTGAACGAACCAGACCCTCTCTGCCCTGTAAAACCCCTAAAGCGTAACTGCCTTGTACCAGAAACACTATCAGCAGGAATGCGAATAGCGAGGAGCATAAATGTCTTATCCCATTCTTTAATGTCTTTTCTGGATTTATTCCCAGTATATTGCTCCCAAGCTTCGCCCAGCGTGACTCGCTTGTCGATAGTTTCCATAGTAGCTTTGCTATCAGTTTTTTGTGCATTCTTTAATTTCCTTTGGTATATAGCTTCTAATTCTTTTTCTGGTATGTATTTAGTTTCAATAGGCATCTTTTTAAACATATTGTCTAAATACACATCGCCCTCTTTTAATTGTTTAATCCCTTTTTGTACATACTCTGGGTCTATTATTATACTCTCACCTTTGTATGTAAACAGCTGGTCAGGTGTAAATGCTTTTAACCAAGACTTACCACCTGTATAGATATATGGATTAGCAAATCTTCGTACTAAAAATTTCTTTAAAGCATTATGATAATTTTCTTTAAATACAGTATTACGTACTGCATATGTACCAGCCATAGCCTGTGCTAATATTTTATTAGATGCATGAAACTGCCTAAAGTCAGAGTTAGTATCAAATTCAAAATCTATATCTAACTTACCTTCTCCTTCTAATTTCATTATCTTATCCATTACTTTACCTGCTACTCTACTGTCAGGAAACTTAAGTAATGTATCTTTTATAAAATCTAATGGCAATTCATTTAAAGAAAGGTCTGCATCATTTATTATTTTATCTAATTCTTTAAGTTGTTTATCAGATAATTTTTCATTCTTAGCTCTTACTTCATTTACTTTTTCTGCAAAAGATCTTCCTCGTTCTGTACCTTGTAAACTAGGTTCTAATATTTCTTTAAAATATTGTTCAGCAAAATCTGGAAATTGATTACTAGATGCATGTAAATAAAATTGTCTTGCAATCTCATCACCTTTAATAGATTTAAATGGGTCTTCAAATGTACCTGTACTAACTTGCATATGCTCAACAGGTACTTCAAATGTTTTAGGATTTTTAATAGAAAAAGTATTGGATTGAGGATTATAAGTAAACTCTGTATTTACTTCTAAATTACCTCTTAACTTAGCTCCACTATCAAACACAATAAAATCTAAGCCATTTTCTTTCATAAAGTTATTCCAACGACCTGTAGCTCTTTGTCCATTTGACTTAGTAAACAATGCACCTAATCCAGTATTGCCAGCTATAACTGGTTTAATATGACCCACCATACTATCTTGACCCATATACTTTACTACATTGTCAAAAAATTTATGAGCAATAATTAATCCACCATCAGTATCACTATTACCTGTAGTTTCTATATCTTTAATTATCATTCCTCTTATTTTACCATTAGGAATAGTTTCTGTAAAACTAGCAGCATTTAATGGTGTCATTCTATTTGTTATAAGAGTTAATCTTTTATTTAAATCTGCAACAGACTTACCATACCCTTTATTTAATAATAAACCTAAACCTTGCAAATTAGGTGAGTTTTTATTAACTAAACCATTCATTGCAGCATGATGCAGCACATTACTTATCCATTTACGTTCATATAATCTATTTGTACCAAATATGTTTTTATCTGATGCAAGTCCAGCTTCAAAAGTTTTTTCTATAGCACCTCTAATAACAGGGTCACCTTTAGACATAGCATCAAATATCATTTCTTTTGTTATTTGTACATTACCTAAACTATCCACATAGTCTGCAATTAGCATATAAGTTTTATCTTTCATACCACTATATATGTATTTGCCTTGTTCTTCTAATCTATTTTCTACTTTACGAAGTTTATTACTATCTACTTTAAATACTACGTTTTCACCTTGTGGTGCAAAATCTAATATTTTATAAGCTTGACCATTCTTAGTAACACCATGTGTCATAAAGGAAAACCCACCAAACCCTAAATAATTTATAGGTAGTGTAACATATCTTTCACCTAAACTAGTTGTACCAAATGTTTTATCTTTTGTACTTTTTACTTCTACATCACCAAAAGCTTTATCTTTAAAATAAAATACTTCTTGTGTAGGCTCTGTTTCAGTATGCCATTTTCTTCTATATCTAGCTTCATGCTTAGTAGTTAAATCATGACCTATTAATTTTTTAAGACTATTTATAAATACTTCTACATTCCTACCACCTTCTGCTGATAAACTTTCAGCAGTAGCTTGTTCTCTAGCTGATATAAAATCTTGCTCTGTTTTAAATTGTTTTTTATCAATTTCTTTATATACTTCTTTATCTGTATTTTTTAAATACTCTATTTCTCTAGTGACAGGATCCATAAAATCACTTTGTTGGTCAGCATATAATTGAGCAGAAGTACTTTCAGCATCTCTTAACCTACCTTGCAATACAGCCATTGCATCAGCAGCTCTTAATCTATAAAAAGCTTGTATATTAGCATCATTTACTTCTCTACCAGAATTTTTAATATAAGTTTCTGCTAGTTGTCTCCATCTTGCTTCTGGAAAGTTTTTTTCTAAATAACCTAATGAAGCACCAGTAGAACCTTTTAATTTTTCAGAATTAGGAAAAGTTAGTGACTCACCCATAGGGTGTTCATATAAAATAAAATCTTGTGTACGCTTAGTTAATGTATTCCAATCTTTAGCATGTTCTGGGTCTAATATGTCTTGCATATTTCTACCCAATCTTTCACCCTTTTTACCTATCATCCATTCACCAGCAGCTTGTTTATAAGCAGGTCTAGTATTGTAACCAAAAAATCCACCTAACAAATACTCATATATTTGCATTTCTATAGGGTCATTTCTCATGGTAGCAGGTAACCCCATAAACAAACCAGCTACCCCAGCTCTTAATCTAGCATTAGCTTTTTGTATTTGTTCTGGACTGCCTTTATACATTTTACCTACAGATACAAAATTACCTATACCACCAAATGCACCCCCTGCTATAGCTCCACCTACAAATGCATCAGCCATTATATCAGAACCTTTCCATACAGAACTAACAGCACTAGCTACACCAAGACCTAATGCTTCTTCAGTTATTTGTCTAGTAGCAGCACCTTTGCGTAAAAAATCTATAGTGTCAGCACCAGTTTTTTCTAACACTTTATCAAAGGTAGCTTTTGTACCTCTAGAAAATTTCATTGGAATAGCAATATCGTCTAGTGTTTTTATACCAGCTTCTAATGCTTGATACATTCCTGTACCTTTAAAGCTTTTAAAAACAGATAATGGCGCTCTCATAATAGCAGGTGCAAAACCTGCAAGATGTCCAAGTTGTCTAAATATTGCTTCGCCTGTTGTACGAGGTTCTTTAGGTATAAGGTCAAATGTAGTTAGACCTTCTAAAAACCCTGCTTGTGCTTGTTGTAAACCTCTTCTTAAACTAAAATTACCTTCTAGTCTTTTAAAGTTTATTTCATTTTGTTCTGCTAATACTTCCAGCTCATCAAGCTGGTCATCATTAAACATATCAGGATTAGCTCTGTATGTATTTATAAGGCTCTTTACTTTATAGCCTTCGTATGGATTAGCCAATTAATCTCCTAATAAATAATTTAATCCTAATAAACTACTACCACCTACAGCACTATAATTTAAATATTTTTCTGCAACATCCATTGGTATGTTTAAATTTTTAGATAAACTAGATGCAGCTTTAAATCTACCCATTCTTGCATAGTTAGCACCAGCTCTACCCATACCCATTCCTAATCCAGCAGCACCTCTGCCTAATGAACCAGCCATTTGACTAGCACCTTGTGCAAATCCACTTTCTGCTATTCTGCTTCCAATAGAACTTGCACCACCTTCTGCTGTTTTAGCTCCAGCCATTCTATTTCTTACAGCTTTTAATGCATCACCAGCTCTACCTTTTAATGCTCCAGCACCAAATGATACAGCTTTACCTGCTCCTAATAACCCAGTTCCTAATCCAGTTAACATACCAATAGTAGAAGCCATAGAATCTAAATCTGTTTCACCAAAAGCTTTTTCGCCTCTAGCAACAGGTCTATAACTATCTGGAAGTAATCCAAAAGTAGCCATATCTCCTAATTCAAATATAGCTTTTCTAATTGGTTTACTTTCTCTTTTAAAACTTCTATTCATAGCTTTAGCAAGTTCAGCTACTATTTCTGATTCAGCATCAGTAAATCTTCTTGGGTCTTTATTATATTCATCTATAAGACTTATTATTTGCATTGGTTCCATTAGTTGTTACCTCCTAAATTACCTAATTGATTTAACATCATCATGTTTAAAAAATTTGTTTGTAGTTGCTGTTGTTGAGGAATAAACTGCAATAATTGATTCATATTAGCAGGAGCTACATCACTACTACTACCTATTAACCTTGACATATCTGGTTGATATGGTTGCTTTGGAGCAAGCTTATCAAACTCAACACCTAACTCATCTTTAGTTTTTGTATTAAAAGGATTTTTCATAGTATTTTCAATATACTTTGTTTTATTCCTTTGTCTATCAGCTTCACTTTCTTTTGATATAGCTTTATTAATTCCTTCTACTGCTAATCCTTTTCTGTATTTAACTTCGTCTTGTCTTAATTGATTAGATAAATCAAATACTCTGTCTCTATAATTTTGGTCTGCAAGTCTTGCATTTGCTCTATCTTGCATTTCTTTTATACGAGCATCATTTATTTCTTTAGCTTGTGCTAATCCTTGTGAAGTTAAATCATTTGCATCTTTAGCAAGATCTCTTTGTAATTGAAATCCTTCTCTTCTTAGTTGATTAGCAGCATTAGCCATATCAACAGTTATATCTTGTTGTCTTTTTTGCATTACTGCATTTAAAAGATTTTCTGTTCCTCTGGCATTATATCCAGTAAACCTTGTTTGCATGTTTGGTACAATCATATTATTTCCCCAATCCTAAAAAGCTACCAGCTAAATTAAATAAGTTATTAGATTGACTATTACGATAAGAAGCTAAAGCATTTTGATTTTGCACTTGTTGATTATAATCTGCCATTTTTAAATATTGATTATATGTATTTTGATTTTGTGCATTAAACTGTTGATTCTGTAGTGTTCTAGAATCTACTCCTGCAGCTAATTGTCCAGCTTGACCATAAGCTCCCATAGCTAAATTACCCATTGCACTAGCAAGTTGAGTACCTTGATTAATAATACCCTGTTGTCCTTGTGCAAATTGGTCACCAGCTTGTCTATTAGCTATAGCATCATATGCTCCACCTATACCCATCATACCTCTAGATGCCATAGCAGCATTCATATTATTTATACTTTGTGCTGATTGGTCACCTACATTTCTTCTTAACATTTGAAACTGTCTTTGATTATATGTAGATGCAGGATTTAACATATCAGTAGCTTGTTGTTGAAACGTACCACCTAATCCTCTAAGACTGCCCATGTTTTGTTGTAAAGCAGAATTAGGATTGTATTGCGCTCTTTCCATATCGAATGCAAAATCTACATCTATATTTTTAGGTTTATTTGCCATACTAGAACCTAAACCCAATAAACCAAATAATCCTCCCATAGCTCCACCAGTTCCTAACTTAGCTATAGCTCCACCTATTTGTTGCGCTCTTAGCCCTAATCTTCCCATAGTTCCTACATCAGGAGTTGACATTGGAATACTTCCACCTTGAACTCCAGCAATTCCTGTTGGTAAGTTACCTAAAATCCCAGGTATATTTCTTAATCCAAAACTATTTACCATTGGTGATACTGCACCAAATGATAAACCTCCAGAAGGCGCAGTCACATTAGCTAATGGACCTCGCAAAGCAGAATTACCTCCTCCTGTTTCTCCAAACTCATTTACAAATTCTTCCATCATTAATCGTGGTGGCATAACTTACTCCTCGTTTAAATTTAAAGATGCACTAGCCCAGCCTTCACTAGTACGCCCTTGTATTTTATATGTTGTTCCATCTCCTGACCTAACAACTCTAATGTCACCTTCTTTACCTAGTGACTCACTTGCTGGTGCTGTAGTGTTACCACTATTAACAGCATCTATTAATTCATTTAAATCATCATAGATTCTATCTATAACTCTTTGCATGTTACTATCATTAATTCTTTGTGACCTTTTCTTGCTTATCATGCCATATCCTTAACTCTTTTAAGTCTTCTAAATACAACACGCAATGCATCTACTATTGCTGTAGAATCATTATTAGCTATCCTAACTTGCAGATGCCTTGCTGCTATTTTAGATAATGCACCATAACTAGAACTATCTTCTGTAGTATTTACAGTTAATGTAGGTGTACTATCTTCAGATAATATTTCTGCTTTGTAAAACTTTTTATCTGCTGTAGAATCACCCATTGTAAATTTTTTACTATACCACTCCCAAACAGCTCTTCTTGTATTACTCTTAGGGTCAAAAGGTTGTATTAAACCATCTTCACTATCTGATATAAATATTTCATTATTTTTACCTATAACATGTCCATGCATTTCTTTACTAGTATAATCTGCAGTACCTCTATTCCAAAAATCCCAGCGTTGTTTAGGTACAGTAAACACTAAGCAAGATTTACGATAAGTAATTGGACCTGCTCCAGATTTAGTTGTAAAGAAATAACAAAATGCTTTTCTATAAGTATCATATGCTACAAATATATTACCTTGATATTTATCAGATGCTTCTTCTGTTAATAATTTCATAGTCATATATTCATTATAACTATCATCTATTTGATTAGCTGATTTAATAGGTTGTGCTATATCAACAATATTTTGTCCATTGTGATAATAAATACTATTTTTATCTATCCAAGACATACCAAGTTCACCTGTAGTTATAGCATTTTGATGCTTACATCCTATTCCTTTTATAGTGTCTTCTATGTACATTCCATCTGGATTAATTACATATAATTCATTTTCACTAAATGCATATAATCTTCCATTAAAAGATTCTAATGCTGTAGCAGGGTTTGGTAATTTTAAACTATCTCTTATCCAGTTAAACTGGTCAAAATTAAATGGTCTAGATTTAAATAAATAATTTGTAGCATCTTCTATATCTGGATGACTACAATTACTTATATATAAAAAATTATTTACTCTTGCTGCTAATTTATATTTAGGCAATGTAGTAAACAATGCTTCAGATATACCTGTTCTAGATTCATAACTAGCATAACTAGCTCCATCATCTGCTATAGTTTTTCTATAATAATTACCCCAATCAGGATTACTAGTATTGCTATCAACTTCTTCCCAACCTGTTTTAAGTGATACAGATTCTACATATCTAAAAAAACTACTAGGTACATTACTTGAGCCTGTTGCATCTGAACGATATAGATTTACATGAGTAACTCTTTTACTTAAATCATTTATATATATTTCTATTTCAACATTTAAACCTTTATTAGCAGTAATGCTACTATTAGATATTTTAGTCCAATTAGCTATAGGAGATTCTTGATAGCCATCATATAAAAATGATACTGCATAAAAAACATCATCATTACCTGTAAACGAACCATCTAAATCACTATTAACACTTGTAGTTAATTGTACTTCTCCTTCTAATTCTTTTACTAAAGAACCACTAGATCCTGTTGCCCATCTTACTTGACCTTCGTTAGAAAATACATTATAAGAACCACTAACATCATCTGCTACAGCTTTTTTAATATCTATATCAGTTCCTATAACTGTTCTACCCCCACCTGCTATATTAGATTGTGTATGGTCATGTGCAATCTTAGTTAATCTATACAATGTAGATACAGAAGAACTTGCACCTTCTAATGATATATTTAAATAGGAACTATTACTGGATTGTTTAGCTTGAAAAACTTTATCATATGTTTGTGTAAAATCAGAACTAAATGCAAGTACAGTACCATCACTAGAAAAATCACCTAGTCTTTCTTGTGCTGTTAAATCATATTTTATTACTAACAACATCCACCTAACTTGTCCATTTACATCTGATGCAGAATTAGTACTGCCATTGTATCCTATAAAATCATTTGTAGTGCCTGAGTTATGAAAACGTATATATTGATTATCATTTTCACCTGTAGGTCTAACTAACATACCCATATAACTATTACTACCTGTTAACTTTACAAGTGGTAACCTTGGTGTTTTAAATTGTACTTGTGCTGTACCAGTAGCTCCAGCAATAGTCCAGTCTCCTGTTGTTGGATTTGCAGAATCATCTAATCCTTTAAATGGAGTTCTATCAACTACAGGAACGCTTGTTGAACCTGTAGTTAAATTACCAACAGAAACATTATAAATATTAGCATCTATATGGTTACCTTTAACTAACCATAAAGTATTACCTAACTGCTCTATATCTGTTATGTTAGTATCATCTGTAAAAGATGTAATAGGTCTACTACTCATAATATCCATTACATCTTTATCTACTTTTATAATAGTAAGATTACTATTTACTTCATCTGCTACCCATATATTACCATTATCTTCTAATGCAATTGCTTTTATTTTAGTAAAATAGTATTGTGAGCGTGCTTCTAGTTTACCTGTACTTACATTAAATTTATATAAATAGTTATCGTTTTGCTTTGCTCCATATACAAAAGTATTATCAGAGTTAGCTACTATTTTATGCATATTAGGAAATGGGCTAGGAGCTTTTAACTGCGCATCATCTATTTGTAAACCACTAGGAGCTGTACCACTAAATTGCCCATGAGGTATAAATCCTACCCACTTAGGGTCTTTTGTTTTTCCTAGCCCAATATGTACTTCATTATTATTTACAGTCATTGCTGCTATTTCACCAGCACCAAAACTGCCTGCTTGTAATGTACTAATACTTGGAGAGCTTTCATATATATCACTAGTTTGTTTTATATCTCCATCACTATTATCAACATATACAATTCTTTTTCCACCATCATCATCTAATGCTACCATACGTCTAGCATCTAAACTTGCTACTTTAGCAGTAGCATCTGCATGGATACCCATTAAAGAACCAGATTGACCATAAGGGTCTATGTTCTCACTATAAGTAGCAGCATTAGGTGGTATATCTCTATCATCAGGATTAGTTACAATACCAGCTTCAAAATCTTTTATTTCAAATAGTTCTTTAGGCACCTATTATTTTTCCATTATATGTTGTGTAGCCATTATTAATTGTTAAGACTACTAAATTAAAATTACCATTAGACAAGATATCACATACACCTACGTTATGACTCCAGTTAGTTGGTCTACCTTTTAAATAACTTTTAGTCATATCAGTTAAGCATCCCATTGAATGAGCCATGTGGCTTCCGCTGATGTGTTGAATTGTGGCTTTCTGACAATCATGGGTATGTCCATAGATAACGTTGCATCCCAATTGCAGGGCGTGAGTCCTTGCGTGTGACACTCCCATGTAATGCCCCCCATGATAAGCGTACAATTTGCTACCAAGTACTTTGAAGACTTCTCCATATTTATGCCATTCATATCCTCTTTCATCAAATTTAAATGCCTTTCTACTTTCGTATTTATCTAAGTATGGGTTTTCTTCAACGAAGTTGTCAAACCAGACTTCGTGGTTACCTTGTGCAAAGATCTTTTTCTTGCATTGTACCAGTTGTAAAACTTCATCAATTTCATCAAGTCCTTTGTTGCCATGCTCTATTTCCTTATCTATTGCAGGTAATTGATACTCAACAGGCGGTCTTTTCTTTTTAGACCATTGCCAATGACTAACTGATTCACCATCAATTGTATCTCCTAATAGCAAAAATGCTGTAGGTTTTACTTCCTTTATTACGTTTAATGCACATGCAAATGCCTTTTTATCGTGGTTTGGAAAGTGTATATCTGGAAAGATAACAACTCTGTCTTTTATTTTCACAGTAAACTCCCATGTTACTCTTTTAACTCGAAGTGAACTAAATCATCAAAGTTATTGTCTTTAGTAGTCCTTCTACCTTGACTTAAACTTGAGTCACTCCAATCGCCTCCCCAACGTATGTTTACCCCCATCTTAGCTGCTATACCCAAAACAAAACCACCAAGGTAATGAAAATCATCCCTAGCATTCCAATCAATTGGATAAGGAGCAATGTCCACAGCTTTCCCAGCGACATGCTTACCAAATTTAGTTTTGCTTTTACCCTGTGCAACCAATTCATTTTGTCTTTCCTGACTTCTTAAACCCTCTATTACAGTTATATCAAAATACTTACATACCTCATTAAGTACATTAACTAACTTAGGGTCAACACCCTTTAGTCTTTCTCGTGACCTTTTACCAAATTTTGGCATTATCTTTTTACGATTCCTTCAATCACATCTGTTACTAAATCAACACACTTTTCAAAAAATATCTGTTCTTTTTCTTCAGATACGAAAGGTATATCAATTTTTTTATTTATCTTACTAGCTAAGACTTCTTTAAAATTATCTGACTGAATATGTTCAACCATACCATCAGCATATTTTTCTACAATCTTGTCTTTAGCTTCATCTATAATACCTGCTAATATTGCTTTACTCATTTTACTTTCCTTATTATGTTTATTTTGTAACCTAAATAAATTATAGTCATTATTGCTACTATACATTGCAAGAATAAACTTGCATGTGCTAGAGACAAACCATAATTAAATATACTTGCTGATGCTACTTTTAAGCTGTCCATTACTTTTTCTTAACTATCTTTTTTATTTTTCCGTTGTGTGTTCTAGCAAACTTATGTGTTTTAGTTTCTCTAATTAATGTACCAGAGTAACGTTTGCCACCCCACATCCAACTTACTTTCTTAGCCATATTACCACTTTACCTTATGTGACCAATACCTAGCACTTAACTTGCTTGGTTTGGCATCTTGTGCATTATGTCTAGCATAATACGATTTACGTCTTGCCTTATCTTTAGCTGACTTAGGATTCTTACCAGCTCCTTTTACACCCTGTTGCCCAAAGCGTATAAGCTTAGTAGTCTCCCCTACTTTAGCTACAACTACATGAGATTTTTTAGGATGATTAGGAGTACGTTTAGGTTTATTATAACCACTAACTCCAGCTCTTGCTAATTTAGGATCTTTTTTCTTTGCCATACTATCTCCTAGCTTTTTCCATTTACTCTAGATAA
>Ga0070754_10002642_pt1 | contig 13048 bp, 16 predicted proteins | sample VirMetDEL_Sep_01_FD_75181 | JGI IMG/M metagenome (GOLD analysis project Ga0070754, IMG submission 75181) | Aqueous microbial communities from the Delaware River and Bay under freshwater to marine salinity gradient to study organic matter... | ecosystem: Environmental > Aquatic > Marine >... | reverse complement strand
AAAGAGTTTGGAGAGCCTGGGTTTATTTGGAGTGAGTCAAAGGACATGATTTTTAATCCATGTGTAGAAATTGGCATGTGGCCTGTTGATGAGCTTACAGGAGAGTCTGGATGGCAAGGGTGTAATCTTTCTACAGTTAATTGTTCTTCTTTAGCCGATGAAGAGGATTTTTATGAAAGATGTCGTGCTTCTGCTATTATTGGAACATTACAAGCTGGTTTTACTTCCTTAGAATATTTAGGAGAAACAAGTGAAAAAATCTTTCAACGAGAAGCCTTACTGGGTGTTAGTCTTACAGGAATTATGGAAAAGCCTGATCTTGTTCTTTCAGAAAAAACGTTAAAAAATGGAGCTAAAATTGCAGTAAAAACAAATCAAGAACTAGCACAAAAGATAAACATAAATCAGGCGGCAAGAGTAACTTGCTTAAAGCCAGAAGGAACATCAAGTTCTATGCTAGGCACAAGTTCTGGTATTCATCCCCACCATGCAAAAAGATACATTCGTCATGTACAAGCAAATATTATTGAAGCGCCATACGAGCATTTCAGAAGTTACAATCCACAAGCATGTGAAAGAAGTTCATGGTCTGCAAATGATACTGATGAAGTAATTAAGTTTCCAATCGAAGTACCGGATGGAGCTAAACTAAAAAATCAACTTCCTGCAGTTGAAATGCTTGATGTTGTAAAAAGTACACAGATTTACTGGGTTAATTCTGGAAAGAATAAAGGTCTTTGCACACAACAATATCTAAGTCACAATGTCAGTAACACTGTAACAGTTAAGCCTGACGAATGGGAAGATGTTACAAAGTTTATTTACAAGAATCGTCAGTATTATGCCGGAATTAGCCTAATACCTCAAAGTGGAGATAAAGATTACCCACAGGCTCCTTTTACAACTGTTTATACAAGCAGAGAAATTGTAAAAGAGTATGGGGATGCTTCTTTATGGTGCTCAGGTCTTATAGAGCTGGCTCTACAAAACTTTGAAAAGAATCTGTGGGCCGCTTGTGATTATGTAACTTTTGAGCAAGCTAAACCAGAAGATACACAAGGCAAACTACATTTTATTACCAAGATGAAAAACTTTGCTGGAAAATATTTTGATGGAGACATTAAGAGATTAACATATTGCATGAAAGACGTTTACAATTGGAAAGTTTATTGCGATCTTAAAAATAGTTTTAAAAAGGTTGATTATACCCAATTATCAGAAACGGAGGATAATACCACAGGCATAGAAGAAGTTAGTTGTGCTGGCGGCGCTTGTTTAATTTAACTCCAAGAAGGAGAACATCTTGACTAGAAAACCTAACAAAACCAGAACTAGCAGTAGATCTTCAAAAAGAGCAAAGTTTATTGATGTAACCAAAGATATTATTCCAGAAGTTCCAGATATACAACTCAGAAATAGATTAACGGCAAAAAGCGATAATCAGAAAAACTTTATCAAAACCATTATAGATAATGACATCACATTTTGTCAGGGTCTAGCCGGTTCTGGTAAAACACATATTGCTATTGGTATGGCTATAGAATGGCTTTTAACAGATAAAGTTGGCAAAATTGTCATTAGTAGACCAGTGGTTGAAGCTGGCGAAAAACTAGGCTACTTACCGGGTACGGCAGAAGAAAAGCTACATCCATATCTTATTCCTGTTTTGGATGAGATCAATAATTTTATTAGTATGGCAGATTATGCTAGACTAAAAAACGAGAATAAGATTGAGATTGTTCCTCTTGGATTGATGAGAGGAAGAAATTTTCATGATTGTTTTATAGTTGCGGATGAATGTCAAAATGCTACTTACGAACAAATAAAGATGTTAATTACTAGAATTGGTTTTGACAGTAAAATGGTTCTAACTGGTGATGCGGCACAAAGCGATCTTTATAAGAATCAAAAGGGGGGTTTTGTGAGAATGATGGATTTATTGGGCGATATTGATGGTGTCGGTCTTGCTTTTTTAGAAGCGAGTGATATAATAAGAAATCCAATCATAGCTAAAATACTTGAAAGACTCGAAGTCTATGAAGGAAAATCATAAAAAGTGTCTGTTGCTTAATGTAGACTATAGCCCTATTTCTTTAATTTCTTGGAAAAGGGCTATGGTCTGGTATTTTAAATATGAAAAAAGCCCTGAGTATGGTATTGACATAATTGACTTTTACAAAAATGATGCAATTTTGGGCGTCAATAAAAAATTTCCAGTACCAGCGGTTACTAAAACAAAAAGATATTTCCATTTTAATAATGACAGATTGGTATTTTCTCGTAAAAACATTTTTATTAGAGATGATTATACTTGTCAATATTGTAATAAAAAGTTTGACTATAAAGAATTGACATACGATCATGTTGTTCCAAAATCGGTATGGACAAATAAAAGTAGCTCTACTTGTTGGACAAATATAGTAACTGCATGTTTTGGCTGTAACAATAAAAAAGGAAATAGGACACCCAAGCAAGCAGGAATGCCATTACTAAAAAACCCCATAAAACCAGAAAAACGATTACGGTACTTGCCTTTGTATGAGTATCTCACTACTATAGACATGATACCAGAAGAATGGAAGCTCTACCTACCGGAGTATTGAAATGCCAGAATATACATATGAATGTGAAAAATGCGAATCAGTTTTTAGTTTAATATCTAGTATTGCAGACTATACAGAGCATCCGAAGTGTGAATCGTGTTCTTCAAAAAAAACCATAAGAAGGTATGCCGAAGACTGCCTAACAATTAATGGAAGCGTTAAGAAATCTGACAGTGAATTGAAAACACTTGGGGACTTAGCTAAAAGAAATACCGACAGAATGAGTGACGACGAAAAACAAGCAATATGGAAAAAGAATAACGCATATAAGGAAACCTCTTCGGATAAGCCATTACCAAAGGGTATGTCTAGGTTAAAGAAACCCAAGAAGCCGTCAAAGAACTTTATAGAAAGGCTAAGATAAATGAGATCAATAAATATAGAGGACTGCATTCATAAGTCCAAGGAAAAAGAGAATAATCAAAATACCAATGATCTTGAACAAATAGATCAGTTTTACACTATTCTTGGTGAACAAGAATTTATTGACGATAATAAATTACCTAGAACATATTCAGAAACCAAAGCATTAGCTAAGACCACAACCATTAATGGTGAAACAAAATATTTCGCTAAAGTAAATTCTTATGGTAAGCTCTACAATCCTATGGGTATATTCTCTGAAGGTAAATCTCAAAAATTTCTTTCAAGAATAGGAAGGAATGAATATAATTTTAAGAGAGTAACATTAAGAACTTTTGAATTATATACATCTTTTTTAAAAAGTCGTAACATGGCTTGGATCAATCAAGCAGAAAGGGAAATGAACTAATGGCTAAACTCAGTAAAGCAAAAGAGTATGCAATTCTATATTTAAACGATATAATGGAAACATCTGAACAAACAATTGCAGAAGAGCTAAATATCTCTGTCTCAACAGTTAATGAAGTTTTATCTAATAGAGCTGTAGAAGAACCTGTTGTTGATAAAAAGAAATCAAAAGGAAAAGTAACAAAAGCTCATGATATGATGATAAGACATACAGCTGGAAAGAAAGATAATGGTGTTAGTATTATGACAAAAGAAGCTAACGAATATCAGCAAGAGCTAATGAAAAAACTAAACTCACAAAAAAAGGAAAATAAAGCTATTTTTAGGATGCGATGAAATACATATCTAAATATTCGAATGGCAAAGAGGTAACTGCGGCCCAATATATTACAGAATTAATTTGTGAACATTGGGCCAAGCAAAATAAAAAGGATTTGCATTACAGATTTTGGGCTACAAGCAAAGAATGGGAAAAACATTATAAAGGACAAATCCCGTCGGCATATAAATTACTGAAAAAGTATACGGCTGCGGCAATAATCAAAGCATTAAATGATCCACAAACACAAAAAACCTACTCATTGCGTTCGCCTATTCTGCCTGCTATCATAGAGAAGCATCAGAAGATGCTAGAATCTCAAAAGAAAGACCTAACAAAAACCTTTGAAAGGAAAGAAGAAATCAAACATAGCAAGTCGGAAGGTAAGAAAAATATCATATCAAAACTCAAGGATCTAGACAATGAGTAGTATTACGAAAGACATAACAAAAACATTTGGTGAGAATATTATACTCACTGGAAATTCTATCATCGACACAAAGAGTATTATTATTCCTGTAAGTCCAGTACTAGATATTCTTTTAAATGGAGGAATACCAGAGGGTAGTTTTGTTGTTTTAACTGGGCAGCCAAAATGCGGCAAAACAACGACCTCGCTAGATTTTGCGGCCACAGCACAAGACCCAAAATATGCTTATGGCCCATTCAAGGACGGAAGAGAAGTGTACTACCTAAATATCGAAGGTAGACTAAAAAAGCGTGACCTGCAAGGAATTCCACATCTTAAACCAGAGAAGTTTCATGTAATAGGTTCTCAACAAGGAAAAATCCTACATGCAGAAGAATACTTACAAATTGCTGAAAAGTTAATTAATGAAGTTCCTGGTTCTGTTGTAATTATAGACAGTTATTCTGCTCTATGCACTGAGGCAGAAATTACATCCGATATGAATAAAATGCAACGAGCAGATGGTGCTAAGTTGTTGGCTAAGTTTTGTAGAAAGGTTGCTAATGTTATTCCTGTTAATAAAAATGTTGTTATTGGTATTACTCATTTGATGGGTAATCCTACTGGGTATGGTGCAGAATTCAAAGAAAAATCTGGACAAGCTATTGCTTATCAAACAGACATTAAACTAAGAGCAAAGAAGTTTAGTCCTTGGACAATTGGAACAGAAAGTGCTCCGATAGGACAGGAAGTTGATTGGCAAGTGGTCTGTTCTGCTTTAGGCGCTCCTGGTGCTAGTATGACTAGTTATATTAGATATGGACAGGGAATTGATAAACATACGGAAATCGTTCAGTTGGCATCTGATATTGGACTTGTCAATAAGGCTGGTGCATGGTATACTCTAACTCACCTAGAAGATAAGCCTAAGTTTCAGGGTGTAGAGAAACTCAGACAATATCTTGTGGACAATCCTGAAGTATATGAAGGTCTGGTTAACAGTGTTAAAGAAATGATGGGGATAGGAAATGCAGGTTAAAGATTTAGATGGCAATTTACATACATGGAATCTGACAGGAAGAATGGCTTATGCTAAATTCAATAAGTCAGAATTGCATCTTAGAGCCAGGATGTTATTAAACGAGACATATCCCACTCTGCAAGTTCTAGAAGAAGTGCCTATGACTTTGAAAAAGGGTGTTACTCTGTATATGGATTTTTACTTACCATTAAAGAAAATGTGCGTAGAAGTTCATGGTGAGCAACATTATAAGTTTGTACAATTTTATCATCAAAATATGGTGAATTTTGTTAAAGCACAAAAAAGAGACAGGGAGAAAGAGGAATGGTGTGAAATTAATGGAATTCGCTATATAGCACTTCCGTTTGACCAAACAGATTTACAATGGAAAGATTTAATCATCAATGAGTAAGACCAGTAAAGAACTAGTTGCGTATTGGGATGATGTACTGGATCAATACGAAAAAAGTATTGGAGTTCCATCGTATACCAATGATGCTATGCCGGAGGATGAACTGCAACAATATCTTACTATGAATAGGGATGTTCTTGAAAAACTAAACCCAGAAGATTGCGCACAAATATCCTATCGTCTTTGTCAATTTTCTTTTCATATACAGAGAACATTAAATAGAGAAATAGCTAGACATAATTGGGCGGAAGAAAGCATTAAGGACGTTATCTGTGGCGAAATTAATAACTACAAAGGATATGGGTATTTAGAGAAAAGTATTCAGGCAATCAATAACAATGAACGCGCCACAGCTTTAAATTCAATAAAAAAACACGCAAAACAAAGAATGGATAGACTAAGTTTTCTATCCAACAATCTTAAAAATTTGTCAGATATTTTACTTTCTATACAAAGAAACAAGGTGAAAAATGGCTCTTGAAAAAGAAGATATAATGGCTCTTATAGCTATATTACAAAAAGGTCTAGAAGATGGTGACGAACCAGCACCGAAGGCAAAAAAGAGAAAAGCATCTACAAGAAAAACAAAAACCCAAAAGACTCAACAAGATGTAAGAGAGAATAAGTTTGATAGTATGCCAGAAAGAAATATGCATAAAAAGGATACTATCATAGATAAAAAATTATGGGAAAATCTACCTGTGTCAGACAGGACTAGACAATTCCAGACTGTTGAAGTAAAATGTAGGTCTTGCGGGAAAACAGAATCAGTTAATCCGGTTTTAGTGGATTCTGTAGAAAGATATAAATGTAATAGGTGTTCTACATCGGCAGGATAAGAAAGAAAATATGATTTTAGCGGATACATCGGCAGAGAGAGCTGTTTTAGCTGGTATTTTTACATATGGCGAGACTGCCTATATGGAAATATCAGACATTATTAATGAAAATACATTTACTGTAGATAGTAATGTTGTAATCTATAAGTGTTTAAAGCAATTATGTGAGAATAGTTCTCAAATTGATATTGCTTCCATATACTCTGTTGCTCAAGACCTAAGCGTTGCCCATATTCTAGAAAAAAAGGAAGAGGCACAACATCTTAGGGCAATCATGGATTTTCCTGTAAGTCTTAATAATATCAGAAAATTCGCTGCCAAAATCAGAAAACTAGAGATTACGAGACTTTTAAGAAAACAACTAGAGTTAGCTCAAGACAAACTACTAGAAATTAATGGGACAGAACCCATTGGAAGCATTCTTGGTATTGCAGAAGATACGGTCTTCAACTTCACCAACCTGCTCAATGATTCTGAAGACGCACCTCATCATATAGCGAATAATCTTGAAGAATATATCAAAGAACTCGAAGAGAATCCTATAGACCAAATCGGTATTCCTACTGGTTTTCCAATTTATGACCAAGCAATTGGCGGAGGATTAAGAAAGGGAACTGTTAATGTAATCGGAGCAAGACCAAAGACCGGTAAAACTTTGCTATCAGATAATATGGGTTATCATATAGCTTCTAAAGGCATACCTGTGCTAAATATGGATACTGAAATGTCCAAAGAAGACCATATTCATAGAGTTCTTGCTATGATGACAGAAACAGAGATTAATCAGATCGAAACTGGACAATTTTCTGAGAACCCAGATAAGTACACAAAGATCCAAAAGGCTGTGAAGAATCTAAAAAACACAAACCTGTACTATAAGACTATTGCTGGAAAACCTTTTGAAGATCAAATCAGCATTATGAAAAGGTGGCTCGTCAAAGAGGTCGGGCTTAATGACGATGGAACAGCAAAAGAATGTGTAATTTTTTACGATTATCTGAAATTGATGGATACCAGTGGGATGACTCAAGACTTGAAAGAATACCAAGTTCTTGGTTTTATGATGACGCAGTTGCACAATTTCGCGGTAAAATATAAGGTTCCTATCGTTGCATTCATACAATTAAATCGAGACGGCATAACAAAAGAAAGCACGGATTCAGCAAGTGGTTCTGACAGAATCATCTGGCTCTGTTCTAACTTTACGATTTTTAAAAGAAAGACAGACGAAGAAATAGCAGAAGATGGGCCAGCAAATGGGAATAGAAAATTAGTACCACTCATCGCTCGACATGGGGGTGGATTAGACGATAACGATTATATTAACTGCAACATGAAGGGTTGGTGTGCTAAGATTACTGAAGGTAAAACTAGACTTGAATTGGTAAACAATAACAGTAGTGATGAAGGGTTTGTAATTGATGATAACGAAGAAATCCCGTTCGATTGATCAAGCTAAATTAAAAATATTGTCTGATATTGTTTGTGATAATATTGAAACTCTATTGGAATATTTTAATGTAGACTTTAAACATAGCGGTAAAATGATTACCATGTGTTGTCCGATTCATGGAGGAGATAATCCTTCTGCGATAAATATCTATCCAGATGGAGATACATACAGAGGAAATTGGAAATGCAGAACGCATGGTTGTGAGGAGCATTTTAGAAGTTCTGTTATAGGATTTTTTAGAGGAATCATTAGCCATAATGAATTGAATTGGTGTCAAGAAGGTGACATCATGATTCCATTTAATGATGCTGTAGAATTTTTAAGCAACTTTGTCAAGAAAGACCTAAAAGATATTCGAATATCAACATCTGATAGGAATAAAAAAACATTCACTTCAATGATGAATTATGTGAAGCAAAAACAGGAGAAAGAATCCAATCAAATTACTAGAGAGCATGTTCTACGATCTTTAGAAATTCCATGTTCATATTTCTTGGAAAGAGGATATTCAAAAGAAATATTAGAAAAATATGATGTTGGTTTATGTACAAATCCTTCAAAGCCTATGTATCAAAGGGCTGTGGTTCCAATCTATGATAATGAGTACAAATGTCTTATAGGCTCATCTGGAAGAAGCATATTTGAAAAATGCGAACAATGTAAAGCATACCACGATCCATCTAGATCATGCCCACCAAAGGAAGAAGCATGGAAATATAGCAAATGGAAGCATAGTGCAAATTTCAAGAGTCAAAATGCTTTGTACAACTTTTGGTTTGCTAAAAACTTGCTTATAGAAACTGGTGTCGCTATTATAGTTGAAAGCCCTGGCAACGTATGGAGACTAGAAGAAAGTGGTATTCATAATAGTGTTGCTATTTTTGGATCTTCAATGACTGACAGACAAAAAGTATTACTAGATAGCAGCGGAGCCATGTCTTTAGTAATCTTAACAGACAACGACGAAGCTGGAAGAAAGGCTGCTGAACAAATTCAAACTAAATGCCAAAATACATATAGAGTATATATTCCAAAATTTAATGCTAGCGATATTGGCGAAATGACAGTAGAACAAATTAACGAAGAAATCAAACCTTTTCTGGAGAAAATAGTATGAATATTATTGCTTTTGCCGGAAGAAAGCAATCAGGTAAAACAAGTGCAGCAATGGCTGTTGCTCAAGCGTTTAAAGCAAGAAATGCCACAGGTGTAGTTGAAATATACAACTTTGCAGACCCATTAAAGAATCTATGTATTGATATTTTGGGATTGGATTATCGCCAATGCTATGGCAGCGACGAAGAAAAAAACGAACTTGTTGATTGTTATTGGAATGATAAGCAATTATCTTCTAGAGAAGTTATGCAAATTGTTGGAACAGATATGTTTCGTAAAATGCAAAGCCATGTGTGGTCCTCTGCAACAATCAGAAAAATCAAACGAGACAATCCTAACCTAGCACTAATTGCCGATTGTAGATTCCCCAATGAAGTTGAGGCGGTAAAAAATGCAGGTGGCATTGTTGTCAAGCTAAATAGAAACGTATATGATTCTGATCATTTTAGCGAAACCGCATTAGACAAAGAAAATTATGATTATTCTAATTTTGATTTAGTTATAGAAAATCAGGATATGGACATACACGAGAAAAATTATTACATAGGTGAATTCCTTAGAAAAACAGGCATTGTATGATTATTACATATTTGAGAAGTTCTAGTTATGGTACTCATTCTATGTGTGAGCAGCAATACTTTATCGAGTATAATCTCGGAATTCGTAGTCCTTCTAATCAAAAGGCGGATAAAGGCACAATAGTACACAAGGTTATGGAAACGCTTGCGGATATTTCTGTAGCAATGTCAAAGGGTGAAATTCATATAAATGATGATATATGTGGGGAAATATCAACCATAGATCATGATGTTGAAAGAATTACAGAAATAGTATATGAATATTATACTAGTAGATTTACACATCACAACTGGAAACCTCTCGACCTAAAACATTGCAAGCAATGGGTAAATAAAGCCATTACTATCCAAAATGGAAATTTTGATCCAAGAAATCAAAAGATCATTCAGCCAGAACAAAGATTTGATATTGAAATTAAAAAACCTTGGGCTTACTATAAATACAGTGAAGACTTAGAAGGTTATTTGGCGATAAAAGGAACTATAGACCTCATAGCCCAACCAAATAAGAATACTCTAGAAATCATTGACTATAAAACTGGCAGAAGGCTAGATTGGGCCACAGGGGAAGAGAAAACTTTCGGCAAATTGCAAAAAGACCCACAACTTAGGATGTATCACTATGCTGCTAGTGTCCTTTATCCAGAAATAGATCACATTATTGTAAGCATATATTTTATTAATGATGGTGGTATTTTTAGTATGTGCTATCATAAAGAAGATTTGATTGAAACGGAAAATATGATCAGAAGAAAATTTGAAACAATAAAAAACTGCAAAAGACCAAGACTCAACAGAAGTTGGAAATGTACGAAATTATGTCATTTTGGTAAAAGCTTTTTTGATGAACCAATAACAGAATATAGAGATCATCAGATATGTGATAAAGGAACCCCAATGACTATGTGTGAACAAATCCGACACGCTATTGAGGTTGCCGGAATAGACACAACCATTGACAAGTACACTGTCCCAGGCTATAATGTTGGAAAGTACAAACCGCCAGGAAGCACCGAATGAACAAATATATTCCACTACATTGTCACAGTCACTACAGCCTATTGGATGGACTCAGTAGACCAGAGCAAATTGCAAATAGAATCAATCAGATAGAATCTCCGGCATGTGCCTTGACAGATCACGGTAATATCGCTGGTGCTGTTAAATTTTATTCCACGATGAAAAAGAATGGGATCAAACCTATACTTGGATGCGAACTCTATATTTGTGAAAAAAAACCAACATTAAAGGAAAAAGAGAACAGCAAACTTTCCCATATGCTTATTCTCGCAAAGAACCATCAAGGATGGCTCGATCTTATCAGAATTGTGAGCGAATCTAACAAACCCGAACATTACTACCATAAGCCGAGGCTCGATCTTGAAACACTTTCAAATTTCGTTAATAACAATTTTATCTGTATTACTGGTCATCTCGGCTCTACCCTTTCTAATGCAATTTGTAGAGAGGATAAAATTATTAGTGACTATTCAAATGTTGGAGTGGCCTATGTGAATAGACTAAAAGATGCTTTTGGCAAAGAAAATGTTTTTCTTGAATCTCAACTAATGGATATGGAAAATATGCCAATCCAAAAAGAACTATCAGAAGCAACTATAGATATTGCCCAAAAAACTGGCGTTAAAACTATCTGTACTCCAGACGCTCATTATGCACGAAAAGCGGACGCTGTAGATCAGAGAATTCTTCTCTGCAACAATCTAAAAACAACATTTCCAGAAATCAATAGAAAGCTGGGAACTAGTGATAAAGTACCAATGGAATGTTTCTTCTCTTCTGATAACTATCATATTTTATCACAAGAAGAAATAACTGCACTTCATCCAGAAGAGCATATCGCTAATACAAATCTTGTTAATGATATGATTGAAGAATATGATATTCTAAGCAAACCCAAACTCCCACCTTTCAAATGTCCAGACGGATACAACCCAGATGAATATCTTAGACAGCTTTGTAGGAATGGTTGGCGTGATAAAATCAACAATAAAGTTGACAAAACACTACATTCAACATATACTGATCGAATCAAATATGAACTTAGCGTTCTACAAGGAGCAGACCTTTCTAGTTACTTCCTTATTGTACAGGATATTGTGAATCATGTTAGAGAAGAAAAATGGTTGCCAGGACCGGGAAGAGGATCTGCCGCTGGGTGTCTGGTGTCGTATCTTATTGGAATTACAAGCATCGACCCTATTAAGTACAATCTTTTGTTCGATCGTTTTTATAACGCTGGCCGTAATACTGCCGATCATATTTCTATGCCAGATATTGATGTGGATGTTCCAATCGACAAAAGAGAAAATATTATCGAGTACATCAAAGGCAGATATGGTGAAGATAAGGTAAGTCAGATGATTACTTTTAATACCATTAAAGGGCGTGGGGCTCTTAAAGATGTGTTGAGAGTATACGGTAATATATCATTTGAAGAAATGAATAATATTACCAAAAATATCCCTGACGAAGCTAAGATTGCCGATGAATTACAGCAGATGAAAGAGGACACAGGAGAAGCTTCTATCATTAGGTGGGCCTTGGAAAACAATGTTGACAAACTCAAAGAATGGTGCTATATTGATGATAAGGGAAATTTGGATGGTCCCCTATCGAAGAGATTTGAACAAGCAATTAGACTAGAGGGCACAAAATCAAATCAATCAAAACATGCTGCTGGAATTGCTATTAGTTCAGAACCACTAAACGAAAGTTGTCCAATGGTTTATGACAACAAAAATAAGCAGATGATTGCTGGTATGGAAATGCAAGATTTGGAAGCTATTGGTATTATTAAGTTTGATATTCTTGGTATTGCTATGTTAGACAAAGTAATGAATATTCAAAAAATTCTATTAGAAGGAGTAGAGATATGAAAGAAGTTAAATTCGACGTTGTGGCAGTTGGAAGTCAATTTCTCTATAACGGAGAAGAGTGGACCAAAACAGAGAAGGTGAAGATAAACTGTTGTAAGTTTAATAATGCGGTTAGCGTTTCTGATTCAAACAAGAAGGTTGGGGTTAAACCACAAGAAATTGTAGAGGTATCTGAATGAACTATAATAAAATTTGCGTATTTGATTTTGAGACGGACGGAGTTAATCCGGAGCAATGTAGTCCAGTACAAATTGCTGCCGTCATGATAGATCCATTGAATTTGGAAATTATTCCGAACTCAGAGTTCAACTGTAATTTTAAACCAGAAGCAATGGAAAAAGACCCAAACTATGAATATAAAACAGATATTCTAGATTTTCATGCTAAAGTTAAGGGATGTTCTAAAGACAAAGTATATGCTGAATGGCAAAACTACCCAAAACAAGAAATTGCATGGAAGATGTTTGTAGACTATCTTGAAAAGTATCATACTAGAAGCAATAAAAAGAAATCGCAGTTTTCTGCCCCAATTGCTTCTGGATACAATATCTATAGATTTGATCTTCCAATTATACAGAGACTTAGTAAGAAATACAAGAATGTTAATAAAGAAGGAAATTCTAATATTTT
>Ga0070754_10002637_pt1 | contig 13063 bp, 11 predicted proteins | sample VirMetDEL_Sep_01_FD_75181 | JGI IMG/M metagenome (GOLD analysis project Ga0070754, IMG submission 75181) | Aqueous microbial communities from the Delaware River and Bay under freshwater to marine salinity gradient to study organic matter... | ecosystem: Environmental > Aquatic > Marine >... | reverse complement strand
TTCGGCAGCATAGCCCGGCTCGCCGCCGAGCTGGCGCAGCAGGCTGTGGGTGATCAGCCAGGCGATCAGCACGGACACCAGCAGTGCAACGCCACCGACGATCAGCAACTGCATGCGCGACTCCTCGTAAAGCACGGTCGAATCATCGGCGGTCTTGTCCATTAGATCGCTCTGCAGCTTGACCATCTCGTCCACAGCCGCGATCAGGGCATTGTTGGCAGGGATTACCTGATCGTACAGATAGGCTTCCGCGCGCTCCTGCTCGTTGAGCATGCCGAACAGTTCTTCCAGGTGCTTGCGCAGGGGATCGCGTGCCGCGTTTATTTTCGCCAGTACTTCGCGTTCCTGGGGCGTATCGGCCATCTTGCCGAGTTCTTCGATGGCATCAGCGCGTCTTTTCCTGCTGGCATCTATGAGAGCCATGTTTTTCGCATCAATCGCGTCGTCATCGACCAGCAGAAGGTCGCGGATATATCTGGCTTGATTCAGCGTTTCTTCCTTGATGCTGACGGCCAGGCGCACGGTGACATAACTGTCATCTGTGATGGATTGGCCTGCATCGCTCAATGCACTCATGCGAGTGATGCCCAGCGTCAATGCCACCACCAGCAGCACGATGACCACGCCAAAGCCCAGTCCCAGCTTGGTCGCCACTTTCATATTCTTGAACATGGTTACTTTCTCCGTATGACCTGGTCAGGTGCTCAGGTGCGTGTTCTGCTGCCGGACGCCACGATTTCGGCGACCGCCAGGGTGTGTTCGATGGTCAGAAGGACGATGAAGTCATCACCCTGGCGCACCATGCCGTGGATGAAATCGCTGCGAATGGGATTGCCGAAGGCCGGGGACGGGCGTATCTGCGTGGCGGCGACCTCCAGCACTTCGCTGACGGCGTCGACGATGATGCCCAGTACCTGAGCGTCCTCTTCGTCCACCACCTCGACGATGATGATGCAGCTGCGTTTGTCGATGCGGCTTGGGCCCTGGTCGAAGCGCAGGCTCAGGTCGATCACCGGCACGACGGCGCCGCGCAGATTGATCACGCCGTGGATGCACGAGGCGGCCATGGGCACGCGCGTCAGCTGCGGATATTCGATGATCTCGCGCACGCACAAGCCGTCGAGGGCGTAGCGCCGTGCGTTGAGCTCGAAGGTCAGGTACTGGCGCGAGGCGTCCGGCTCGGTGACGGCCGCGCCAGCAGCGGGGATGACCGCCATGGGGTGCTGCGGCACGCTCGCCGGATTATCGGGAAGGCTCATGATGTGCGCTCATTGGCTGAATTCAGGCTTCGATGGTGAGTGGGGCCGCGTGAGTCGTGGCACTGGACAGGTCGGTGAGCAGGCTGGGGATATCGAGAATCAGCGCCACCGCGCCGCTGCCGAGAATGGTGAAACCGCCAACGCCACGGCAGGTGCCGAACAGCTTGCCCAGGGGCTTGATCACGGTCTGGAACTCGCCCATCAGGTGGTCGACCACCAGGCCGGCGCGCTGTCCCGCGTAGCTGACCACCACCACGTTTTCGCGGCGTGGCGGTTGGCCGGATTCGTCGAACAGTTCGCGCAGGCGGATGAATGGCAGTACCTCGCCGCGCAGGGCGATGTGGCCGCGGTCGTGCCGGGTGTTGGTGTCGAGCTCGATGCATTCCTCGACCAGATCCAGCGGGATCACGTAGCCGGCCGGGCCTACGCCGACCAGGAAACCATCGATGATGGCCAGGGTCAGCGGCAGGCGGATGCGTACGCAGGTGCCTTCGCCGAGCTTGCTGTCCAGGTCGATGCTGCCGCGCAGGGCGGTGATGTTGCGCTTGACCACGTCCATGCCGACGCCGCGGCCGGAGAGGTTGCTCACCTGTTCTGCGGTGGAGAAGCCCGGTTCGAAGATCAGGTTGAAGGTCTCCTTGTCGGTCAGGGTCTGGCCTTCGCTGATCAGCCCGCGCTCACGGGCCTTGGCCAGGATGCGCTGCGGATCGAGACCGCCACCGTCGTCGGTGACTTCCAGGACGATGCTGCCGGCGTCGTGGTAGGCGTTCAGGCGTACGTTGCCTTGCGCCGGTTTGCCGCGCGCCTGGCGCACGGCCAGCGACTCGATGCCGTGGTCCATGGCGTTGCGCACCAGATGGGTGAGCGGGTCGGTGATGCGCTCGACGACGGTCTTGTCCAGCTCGGTTTCACCGCCGCTGATGGTCAGGGCGATGTCCTTGCCCAGCTCCTTGGACACGTCGCGCACCACGCGCTGGAAGCGGTTGAAGGTGGCGCCGATCTGCACCATGCGCAGGGTCAGGGCGCTGTCGCGGACCTCCTCGACCAGGCGTGAGAGCAGTTCGGTGGATTCCAGCATTTCGGCATGGCCACATTGCTGGGCGGTCATGCGCGCACCGGCACCGGCGATGATCAGCTCGCCGACCAGGTTGATGAGCTGGTCGAGCTTGCCGGCATCGACGCGAATCAGGTTGTTGTCGCTGCTGCGGTTTTCCTTGACCTGTTGCTGCTTGTGCAGGGCCGCGGCGATCACCGGTGGCTGCACCAGGCTCTCTTCCATCAGCACCTGGCCGATGGGACGGGCTTCGGCCTGCTGCTGGCCCTGGACCTGGGCATGCAGCACCTCCTGCAGTTCGGCTGCGGTCAGGGTGCCACAGCGCATCAGGATCTCGCCCAGGCGCATGTCCTCTTCCGGCAGGGCGCGGATCAGTTCCAGGTACTCTTCGGACTTGCTGTTGGGCGGCAGGATGCGGATCAGGCTGTCTTCGCGGACGAACTCGAAGGCGCCTTCGATGGTGGCTTTGTCCGCCTCGCTGACGAAGGCGACCTCGAAACCCAGGTAGCAGGTTTCCGGGTCCATCTCGCTGGCTGGCGGCACCCGGTCGAGCAGCGGAACGATGCTGACGATGCGCCCGAAGGTGTTCAGGTAGCGCAGCAAGGACAGCGGATCCATGCCGTTGCGCAGCGTGTCTGGGCCAAAGCGCAATGAGAGATGCCAGTGATCGGCGCTGACGCCGCCAGTGCCGCTGCGCTCGACCAGACCGTTGCTGGAAGGCAGGCTGCTGGTGCCTTGCGGGGCGCTCATGTAGAGGCTGAGTTGCTCGCCCAGCTGCCGATTCTGTTCGAGCAGGGCCGGGTCGAGCTGTTCGAGCGAGTGGCCTTCATCGAGCAGGTCGACCAGATGGCGCAGGTGATCGCCAACCTGCAGGAACAGGGCGGTCAGGGTGCCGTCGAAGCGCAGCTCGGCATTGCGAATCCGATCCAGCACGCTTTCCGCGATATGGGTGAAGCTGACGATCAGGTCGAGGCCGAACAGGCCGGCCGAGCCCTTGATGGTGTGCGCCGCACGGAAGATCGCATTGATGGTGTCGCTGTCCTCCGGGGCGCTCTCCAGCACCAGCAGCGCTTCCTCCATCTGTTCGAGCAGTTCGCGGCTCTCGGCGATGAATATCTTGAGTACTTCGTCCATGTCCATGCCGTGTCACTCGCCGCTGGGTTTGATCAGGATGGGGTCGCCGAAGAAGGACACCAGGCCACTGAGTTCGAAGGCGTCGATGACCGCTGGGCTGTGGTGGCTAAGGCGCAACTGGCAGCCCTGGCGTTCGGCTTCCTGCTTGGTCAGTACCAGCAGTTGCAGCCCGGCACAGTCGATTTCGTCGAGGGCGGAGAGATCCAGCTCCACCTCCGCACCAGGCGTCAGCGCGCGCAGCAGCAGATCCAGGTTTTCGCCGACGCTGTAGATGGTCAGGCCACCTTCGAGCGGCAGGATGCGGTACAGGTTCTCGCCCGACGCGTCTGTCATGGCGCCGGCCTCAAGGCAGGATCAGTTTGGAAACGGCAGTGAGCATCTGCGCCGGCTGGAAGGGCTTGACCACCCAGGCCTTGGCGCCCGCGGCGCGACCTTCTTCCTTCTTCCCTTCGCCAGCTTCGGTGGTGAGCATGATCACCGGGGTGAACTTGTAGGCGGGCAGCTGCTTGACGTTCTTGAGGAAGGTGATGCCGTCCATGTTCGGCATGTTCACGTCGCTGATGATCAGGTGCACCTTGCGACCATCGAGTTTGTTCAGGGCATCCTTGCCGTCGCATCCTTCGATCACGTCGTAGCCTGCACCTTTCAGGGTGATGCTCACGACCTGGCGAATGGAAGCCGAGTCGTCGACGATGAGTACGGTCTTGCCCATGGGGTACCTCAGAAGAAAGTGATTTCGGAATCGTTGCGCTTGCCGGGTGCTTCTCCCCGGTGGATGTCGTGTTGTTCAGGCATGGTGTAGGTCTGGGCCAGTTCATCCAGCCATCGGTCCACATCCAGAGGCACCGGTTGCTGGCCGAGCCGGCGTTGTTCATTGCTGCTGTGGATGTGTCCGAGGAGCTTGTCGATATTGCCGCTGACATGCCCGAGCATCTGGCTGATGCGGTCCTGGAACTGCAGCGACACCAGCACTTCGGCGATGTCCTGGGCGACGATTTCGCTCTGGCTGCGCATTGCGTCGTTGTGGCTGACGATGCCGCTGGCGCTGTGGTGAAAGCGGGTGATCACGCCCTTGATGACGTCGCTGGCATTGTTCAGGGTGACGGCGTCGGTCTTGGCGTATTCGCGGGATATGTTCAGGGTCTTGTGAATCGCGCCGTTGACGATGGTTACCGTTTCGCCAATGCGCTGGCCGGTTTCGCCGGACATGGAGGACAGCTTGCGCACTTCGTCGGCGACCACGGCGAAGCCGCGGCCACTTTCACCCGCACGGGCGGCCTCGATGGCAGCGTTGAGGGCCAGCAGGTTGGTCTGCTTGGCGATGTCGGCGACGTCCTGCGCCATGTCCTGCAACTGGTCGGTGAAGTTCGACAGCTCCATGACTTCCTTGAGCAGTGACTCCTTGCTGGCCATCGCCTCGCGCAGGGCCATGATGATCATGTCCAGTTCGTGCTGGCTGGTGGACAGCAGCGCGACCAGGCGATTGCCGGCTTCACGCTCGTGACCGTTGCCCAGGCTCTGCTGAATGCGCACGGCCAGGTTGGCGAAGCGCTCGCTGAGTGCGCTGATCGCTTCTTCGGTGTGGTCGCGTGCGGAGTGAATCTGTTGCGACCAGAGCGGCAATGTCTGTTCGCAAAGCTCCTCCATATCCCGGGGGAGAGGTTGCTCGTCACGGGGCTGGACGTCGACGCTCGGCGGCGATGCCTTTAGTCGCCTCTGCTGAAGCAGCAGTGCGCCGCCGATCACCAGCAGGCCGACCAGCGCGACCAGGGTGTCGAGCCAGCCTGAGCCGACCAGCACGACAGCCACGATGCCGGCCAGCAGCGTTAGCGATGGAATGACCAGGGAGAGGTTCTGCTCGCGCACTTCATGGCTCCGCGACTACTGGGATCAGGTGATCGCGGAACAGTTGCCAGGCTAGAAGGGGGAATTTCCTGCAGGTTGCCTGTCATCGTTCCATCGACATCTGGAGGATGCATTAGGCACTTGGGTGGGGGCATCGGAATGCGCTGGATTTTTGCGTGAACTTATCCCGCTTGGCGCTAGGGAAATCCTCAGCCGGGCTCAGACATACTGAGTCTGCTGGCGTACTTGACCAGGTCGGCGTTACTGGAAAAGCCCATTTTCTCCATCAGATTTATCTTATGCGTGCTGACGGTCTTGTTGCTGATCATCAGTTGCTCGGCGATCTGGTTGACGCTAAGGCCGTCGGCCAGTAGTCGCATGATCTGGAACTCCCGGTTGGTCAGGCTGTCGAGGCCCGACACCGGATTCTGCTTGAGGCTGTTGAGGGCGATCTGTTCGAGCAGCTCCGGGTCGATGTAACGCGCGCCTGTGCTGACCTTCTTCACGGCGGCGATCAGGGTTTCGGGTGACTGGGTCTTGGTCGTGTAGCCGGTGGCCCCGCAGCGCAGCACGCGCATGGCGACATGCGGGTTGTTGTGCATGCTGAGAACCAGAATGGGCAGTTGCGGATGTTGATGGACGACGCGTGATACCAGCGCCTCACCACTGAGACCGGGCATGCTGATATCCAGCAGGAGCAGATCGATCTGTGTCGTTCTCAGATACTCCAGCGCCTGCAGACCGTTGGCCGCCTCGCCGGCGATGTGGATGTCCTTGTCCAGTTCGAATAGCCGTTTGAGGCCTTCTCGCATGATCGTGTGATCGTCGACGATCATCAGGTTGATCATTTGCTTTCCTTCATCGATTGATGTTCACGGGGAATATTGCCTGGACGATGGTGCCCTGCCCGGGGTGGCTGAAGATGATCACGGGGCCGCCCAGTTGCTTGCCGCGCTCGCGCATGCCGGACAGTCCGGTGGAGTCGGGCAGGATGTCGCTGAGGATGAAGCCCTGTCCGTCATCGAATATCTCCAGAACGTAGTCGTTCTCCCGCTGCTCCAGGCTCACTTCGGCTCTGGAGGCATTGGCGTGACGCAGGATGTTGGTCAGCGATTCCTGGACGATGCGATAGAGATGGGCCGCGCGTCGCGGCTCCAGCTCCAGATCTTGTTTGGGCAGGTTGCAGCGACAGTCGACGTCGGAGAGCTGGCGAAATTCATCGATCAAGCCTTTGAGGGTATTGCTCAGGTTGTGCTGCAGCTTCTTGATGGGCGCCCCTTTGCTGATTTCACGGACGACCTCGATGGCGCTATGGGAAATGCTGCTCAGGCGCTCGATGTGACCCAGCAGATCAGGGCGGTCCTGGCCGAGATGGATGCGCAGCACGCCCAGTCCTTGTTGCAGTGCGGTCAGTTGCTGTCCCAGCTCGTCGTGTAGTTCACGCGCGATACGCTTGCGTTCCTGAGTGCGGGCAAGAGCGCAGAGCCTGGCTTGCTGCGACTGGCAGCTGGGACAGGCGGCTTCGGTATCTGGTTTTTGTTGTTTGCGAGGAGGGAGGTTGTAGTGCGAGAGCGTCGTTGTAATGTTCACCTTGGCTCTATCTCTTCTTGGCGCGGGGCGGGCAATCCACCGCTGGGCTGGCACGGGTTGGGGAGCTTCTGGCCAGCGTATGGGCCTTATGCGAGGAAGGACGCCCAACATCGAAACAAGAAGTAACGGAAGATGAGGACTTCACTCGCCGGGGGGGCGGGTGAGTTGAGATGTGCATTCCCCTGTTTCCAGTCACTTGGACGAGAGGCCGGTACCGTTCGGAGACAGTCGGGTGCAGCTCAGCGTTTTAGCTGCACCGGTATTTACCCGTCTCCATAAATAGTGTGGCGACCGGTCTTTGGCGGGGGGAGGGGCGGGGCAAGTGCATCGGCCACCAGATGGCTGATGCCTTCGTGGGACTGAGTGATCATGGTAAAGGCTCTGCTTGTCCGATGACCTAGCATATCGCCCGTGTAGCTCGTGAGGACAGCAGGAAATCAGCCTGATGCTGGAATCTTGGCGTGGTCGACGAACCTGTGTCGTCGATGCCTGTGCGTCAGGTCTCAGAACCCCGATACGCGTGCCGTGCGCGTCAGTGCGGAATCTCGATTCCCCGCATGCGCTCGGCGCGGCGGCGCAGCAGTTCGATGGTCACCAGCAGGGCGATGGACACCAGGATCAGCAGCGTGGCGATGGCCAGGATGCTCGGGTTGATCTGCTCGCGCAGGCCCGAAAACATCTGCCGCGGGATGGTGCGCTGCTGCGGCCCGGCCATGAACAGGATGACCACCACTTCATCGAACGAGGTGATGAAGGCAAACAGCGCGCCGGAGATCACGCCTGGGCGGATCAGCGGCATGATCACGTCGAAGAACACCCGGATCGGCGTGGCGCCGAGATTCAGCGCGGCACGTGCCAGGCTGTAGTCGAAGCCGGTCAGGGTGGCGGTGACGGTGATGATGACGAAAGGCGTACCCAGTGCGGCGTGCGCCAGGATCACTCCCAGATAGCCGCCGGCCAGGCCCAGGTTGGAGTAGAAGAAGAACATGCCGGCGGCGGTGATGATCAGCGGCACGATCATCGGCGACAACAGCAGGGCTGTGATGAAACGGCGAAACGGCATCTCGTCGCGGGCCAGGCCCACGGCGGCGCAGGTGCCCAGAGTCGTGGCCAGGACGGTGGAGAGAATGCCGATGAAGAAGCTGTTCTTGATCGCCAGGATCCACTTCGGATCGTTGAGGATTTCGCTATACCAGCGTAGTGAATAGGCCTCGGGGTCCAGCTTCAGCATGCCTTCGGTGAAGCTGAAGAAGGGTTCGGCGTTGAACGACAGCGGCACGATCACCAGGATCGGCAGGATCAGGAACAGCAGCACCAGCCAGGAACTGAGCTTGAGCAGCCAGTGGCCGAGGTGGTGCCAGAAGCCGTAGTAGGCTGGAATTTTCATAAGTGCGAATCCAGGCTGGAGCGTCGGCAGTCGTTACCGCTAGCCCGGATGCAATCCGGGAAGGCACCCTTGCCGGGATACCCGGATTGCATCCGGGCTACGTCGCTGCGTCGCGATGCTGATACGGGCATGGTCATCCCAACTTGATGTTGCTGGCGCCGACGAAGCGGTCGTACACCCAGTACAGCAGCAGGATCAGGCCGAGCAGCAGCGAGCCCAGCGCGGCGGCCAGCTCCCAGTTGTTCGAGCGCTGCATGTGGAAGGCGATGATGTTGCTGATCATCTGCCCATCGGTACCGCCGACCAGCGCCGGAGTGATGTAGTAACCCACCGAGATGATGAATACCAGGAGTGCCCCGGCGCTGAGGCCGGGCAGGGTCATCGGGAAGTAGATGCGGGCGAACGCCGGGATCGGTTTGTCGCCCAGGCTGAGCGCTGCGCGCATGTAGCTGGGGTCGATGCCGCGCATCACGCTGTACAGTGGCAGGATCATGAACGGCAGCAGGATGTGGGTCATCGCCACCACGGTGGCGAACGAGGTGTAGAGCATCTCGAAGGGCTGGCCGATCAGGCCGATGCCCATGAGAAAGGAGTTGATCACGCCGTTGGTCTGCAACAGGGCGATCCATGAGGTGGTGCGCACCAGCAGGGAGGTCCAGAACGGCAACAGCACCAGTACCAGCAGCAGGTTGGCGCGATTCGAAGGCAGCCCGGCAAGGTAGTAGGCCAGCGGGTAGCCGAGTAGGGCGCAGAGCAGGGTGATGACCAGCGCCATGTTCAGGGTCTTGGTGTACAGCTGCAGGTAGATCTGCGTGTCCTGGCGTACCTGAATGCCCTCGTCAGGGTGCAGTTCGAGGTCCAGGGCAGTCAGGTAGTAGTCGTAGGTGTAGACCTTGCCGGCACGCTCGATGGCGTACCACAGCTCGGGTTTGCTCCAGTTGCGATGGGCGTCGATCAGGGTCTTCACGCCCTGGGTTTCCAGCTTCTGGGCGTCCAGACGGCCGATACGGCGGGCGCTGGATTTGACCACGCTGGACATGCCGGTATACGCGCGGTTGAACTCCTCGGAGAGCTTGCCGGACAGGCGTTGCTCGTTGAGCCCATGCAGCTCCGTGACGAAGACCTGCAGCGTCTTCTCGTCCGGTAGTTGCTTGTGATCGTCCCAGCGCTGGAGTTCGGCCAGGGTCAGGGGAATCAGCTCGGCCACCGTCGGGTGATGCACGCTGCGCCACAGCATGGTGCCGATCGGCGCAACGAAGGTGACGAGGATGAATAGCAGCAGCGGCACCACGAACAGGAAGGCGGTCAGGCGCTTCTTGCGTCGGGCGCTGGCCGCTTGGCCGGCTTCGCTGGTGGTCAGGGATGACAAGGCGTTACTCCGATGGATTCAGCCCCACTGCTCCCCCGGTTCCCGTGGGAGGCGCTTCAGCGGCGATGGTCGCGGCTAAAGCCCCTCCTACAGGTCGGAGGAAACAGGGTGCTGGTGCTTTACTTCAGCAGCCACTCGTTGAACTTCTCGCCCAGCGATTCGCCGTAGTCGGCCCAGAACTCGGAGCCGGCCTGGATACCCTGGTTCAGGTGCGCGGTCGGCAGGTGCGGAGTAGCGCTCTGGTCAGCCAGCGGCATCGACGACTTGCGAGTCGGGCCGTAGGCCACGTCCGGCATGCCGGCCAGCGGCTTGGAACCGGTGGCGAACTTGATGAACTCCATGGCCAGGTCCTTCTTCTTCGAACCCTTGACGATGGCCCAGGCGTCGAGGTCGTAGACGTGGCCGTCCCAGACGATTTCGAAGGGTTTTTTCTCCTGCACGATGGCATCGTAGAAGCGCCCGTTGGCCGACTGCACCAGCACGGCGCCGCCATCGTTGAGCAGCTGCGGCGCCTGCGACCAGGAGTCGAACCAGACGATGTCCTTCTTGATGCTGTCCAGCTTGGCGAACGCGCGTTGCTGGCCTTCCGGGGTGGCGAGTACTTCGTAAACGTCTTTCGGGGCTACGCCATCGGCCATCAACGCCCACTCCATGTTCACCTGCGGGCGTTTGCGCATCGCGCGTTTGCCGGGGATCTTGCTGGTGTCGAAGAAGTCGCCAATGCTGGTGGCCTTGGTGCCACCGATGGTGTTGTCGTTATAGGCGAACACCACCGACCAGACGATGTTGCCCACCGCGCATTCGCTGGCCAGGGCCTCGGGGATGAAGTCCTGGGCGGCTGGGGTACCGTCGATGCCGGCTGGCAGCACGCTGTGGTCGAGGGTTTCCAGCAGGCCTTCGGAGCAGGCGCGCTCGAGGTCGATGACCTCGAAGTCGACCACATCCCACTGGATATTGCCGGACTCGACCTGGGCCTTGATCTCGGCGACGCCGCCCGAGTAGTCCTCGAACAGCACCTTGACCCCGGACTCGGCCTGGTAGGGGTCGATGACGTGCTTCTTCTGCGCGGCGCCGTATGCACCACCCCAGGACACGACGGTGAGGCTGTCCTGGGCGCTGGCGTTGCCGGCGGTGAGCCCCAGTGCCGCCACCAGGGCGAAGGTGGAAACGCTGGTAGTCAGTGATCTAGCCATTGCTGTGCTCCATTTGCTTCTACTAGTTGTGGGGTCAGAGCGTCGTCGGCACTTCGGATCGGTCCAGGGCCTGGCTGTCTTCCGGCTGCCAGGTCAGGGCGATCTCTTCCTGAGCGCTGAGTTGGGGCTGAACTGTCGTTCAGATTCTTCACCACCAGCTCACTACCGCTGGCGGTCTCGAAGTGGTAGCGGATGTACTCGCCGACGTAGTGGCGGGTGACGAAACGGGCCTTGACCTGATTGCCGCTGTCGCCGAGGCGGGTGGTGAAATTGAGCTTTTCCGGGCGTACCGACACCGTGGTGGCCAGGCCGACTTCGCTGCAGTTGGCCTTGAGCGTGCTGACCAGGCCGCCGTCGTCGAGACGCACCTGCACCCGCTCCGCCTCGACTGCCTCGATCACCCCAGGCAGCTTGTTGCTCTCGCCGATGAAGTCGGCGACGAACAGATTGGCCGGCCGCTCGTAGAGCACGTGGGGCGCGGCGCACTGCTGCACCACGCCATTGTTGAACACGGCGATACGGTCACTCATGGTCAGCGCTTCGGTCTGATCGTGGGTCACGTAGATCACGGTGAAACCGAGTTGCTCGTGCAGGCGCTTGATCTCGAACTGCATCTGCTCGCGCAGTTTCTTGTCCAGCGCACCGAGCGGTTCGTCCATCAGTACGATGTCCGGCGCGAAGATCAGCGCGCGTGCCAGCGCCACGCGTTGACGCTGACCGCCAGAGAGCTGGCCCGGGTAGCGACCGCCGAAGGCCTGCAGTTCGACCAGGGCGAGGTATTGCTCGACCTTGGCGTGGATTTCGTCCTTGGGCAGTTTGCGAATCTTCAGCGGGTAGGCGAGGTTCTCGCGGATGGTCATGTGCGGGAACAGCGCGTACTGCTGGAAGACCATGCCGATGTTGCGCGCGTAGGGGGCGATACTGGTGACGTTGCGGCCGTTGATCAGGATTTCGCCGCTGGTCACGTCCTCGAAGCCGGCGAGCATCATCAGGCAGGTGGTCTTGCCGGAGCCGGAGGGGCCGAGCAGGGTGATGAACTCGCCCTTGGCCACGTCGAGGTTGAAGTCCTTGACCACCAGGGTCTTGTGATCGTAGGTCTTCTTGACGTTGGTGAATCGCAGGAACGCGTCGTTCCCAGCCTGCGCAGTCATAGTCCTCCCCACTGTCGGCAATCCGGAGCCTGCTCGTGGCCAAGGCTCCAGCTTCTGAATCGATTCACCTCCTGCTTGGGAGGCGTTCGTTGTGTGGTTAGCCAAAAGCAATAAGCAAGCCACATGACCAGTGGCCGGCTGATAGCGCTCTGCTATGCAGATTCAAGCCTAGTCCATGCGGGGCGAGATGCGAGGCGGGTGTGGGCGCAGGTAACAGTGCGGGGGAAAGAGGCACCTGTCGAAACGCACTCGACAGGTGCAGGTTGCTCAGCTGTTGGGCAGCAGGCGGACGGTCAGGCTCTTGATGTAGCGGGTTTCGTTGATCGCCGGGTGCACCGGATGATCCGGACCCTGGGCGCCGCGTTCGAGCAGCTGGATGTTGCGATCCAGATGGCGGGCGCTGGTCAGCAGGATGTTCTGCAGGTTGTCTTCTTCCAGGTGCATCGAGCAACTGGCGCTGACCAGGATGCCGTCCTTGTTGAGCAGGCGCATGGCGGTTTCGTTGAGGCGACGATAAGCGGCCTCTCCGTTCTTGATGTCCTTCTTGCGCTTGATGAAGGCGGGTGGATCGGCGATCACCACGTCGAAACGTTCTTCGGCGGCCTTGAGCTCGCGCAGGGCGGCGAACACGTCGCCTTCCACGCAGGTGACCTTTTCGGCGAAGCCGTTGAGCGCCGCGTTGCGCTCCACGCCGTCGAGGGCGAAGGCCGAAGCGTCCACGCAGAATACTTCGCTGGCGCCAAAGGCCGCGGCCTGCACGCCCCAGCCGCCGATGTAGCTGAACAGGTCGAGCACGCGCTTGCCCTTGACGTAGGGCGCCAGGCGCGCGCGGTTCATACGGTGGTCATAGAACCAGCCGGTTTTCTGCCCTTCGATCACTGGCGCTTCGAATTTCACGCCGTTCTCTTCCAGCGCGACCCACTCCGGCACCACGCCGAAGGCGGTGTCGACATAGCGCTCGAGACCTTCGGCGTCGCGTGCGCTGGAGTCGTTCTTGAACAGGATGCCGCTGGGTTTGCACACCTGGATCAGGGCGGCGAGCACGTCGTCCTTGTGCGCTTCCATGGTGGCGGAGGCCAAC
>Ga0070754_10002636_pt1 | contig 13066 bp, 12 predicted proteins | sample VirMetDEL_Sep_01_FD_75181 | JGI IMG/M metagenome (GOLD analysis project Ga0070754, IMG submission 75181) | Aqueous microbial communities from the Delaware River and Bay under freshwater to marine salinity gradient to study organic matter... | ecosystem: Environmental > Aquatic > Marine >... | reverse complement strand
GTCGTCTTCTTCGACGGCCATGTCGAGCAGGTCGCGCGAATCGGCCAGGCTGCTTGTGAGGTCATCGATGGTTTCGACGATCAATGCCAGGGTGGCACGCTCACGGCCCAGGTTCTGGGCGTACTCAGGGTTGTTCCAGACGTTGGGGTCTTCGAGTTCGCGGTTTACTTCGACGAGACGATCATGCTTCTGATCGTAGTCAAAGATACCCCCGAATCGACAGGGTACGTTCGGACAGGTCCTTGATGCTGTTGAGGATCGGGTTGATTTCCATAAGTAGGCAGCTCTCAATCGGACGTTGCGAAAAGCCGACGATTATAGCGCAGCAGGCCGCGACTGACAGCCCACGCGAGACCACCGGCGCGGCCAATGTCAAGCAAAGTCGAACGGGGCGGAAATAGCCAAGGCGGCGTTCGGGCCGCCCCGACAGATATCAGGCGGAGACGCCGCGCACTTGACTCTCCAGTTCGGCCTTCAACTGGGCGTCGAGCTTGAGTTGCCGGGCCAGCTCATCCAGATAGGCGCGCTCCATGAAGTGTTCTTCGTCGACCATCAGCACGCTGGCCAAATACATTTCTGCCGCCATCTCCGGCGTCGTGGCGGCAGCAGCGACTTCCACCGGATCCAAGGGTTTGTTCAGCTCCGCTTCCAGCCAGCGTTTCAACTCTGGATCATCGGTCAGTTGCGCCAACTCGGCCTCGATCATCTTGCGTTCCTGATCGTCGACATGACCGTCCGATTTGGCCGCGGCGACCAGCGCCTTGAGAATGCCGCGACTGTGCTCTTCGACCTGATCTGGAGGCAGCCGATCAACTGTTTTCGGTTCGACCTGCGTCGCGTTCGCCTGCGCCGTACCGCCCTGCTGTGCCTGCTGCGCCTGCCAATTACCGTAGGCCTTGTAAGCCAGCATGCCCAGCGCGGCCAATCCTCCGTAAGTCACCGCCTTGCCGCCCAACCGACGCCCGCCTTTGCTGCCCAGCAACATGCCGAGTGCGCCGGTCGCCAGCGCGCCACGCCCGATGCCGCCGCCTCCGCTGCCGCCTAGAACTCCCCCGAGAGGGCCACCCACTCCCGAAAGAATGTCACCGAGCGAACCGCCGCCTTGAGGTTTTGCTGTGCGCGAAACCGATCCCTGCTGCTTCTGCAACAGGTCCTGTCCGGATTTAAGCAACTGGTCGAGCAAACCGCTGGTTTTCATAAGCTGTCTCCTGCAAGGAATGGATGGAGTGGGTTTAGTCGAGCGAGTCGGGACTCTGCCGAATCGGCGTATTTCGATGTGCGGCGCGTAGGTATTGCGCAGGCCATGGCACCGCGTTGTCACGTAGATCTTCGGCGGCATGCAGCGGCCAGTAGGGATCGCGCAGCAGCTCGCGGGCCAACAGGATCAGATCGGCTTGCCCGGTGCGCAGGATGTGCTCCGCCTGAACCGCCTCGGTGATCATCCCGACGGTGCCGGTGGCGATACCCGCCTCGCGCCGGACCTGTTCGGCGAACTGGGTCTGATAGCCCGGCCCCACCGGGATCTCGGCATTGGCGGCCGTACCGCCAGACGACACGTCGATCAGATCGACCCCAAGGGTTTTCAGCCGCCGCGCCAGCTCGACGGTTTCTTCGGCATTCCAGCCGTCCTGAACCCAGTCGGTTGCGGACAGACGCACAAACAGCGGCAACTCGTCCGGCCATACAGCTCTCACCGCCTGAGTCACTTCCAGCAGCAGTCGAATGCGGTTGTCGAAGGAGCCGCCGTAACCATCCTGACGCTGGTTTGAAAGCGGTGAGAGGAATTGATGCAGCAGATAGCCGTGCGCAGCGTGTACCTCTGCGATCTTGAAGCCCGCCGCCAATGCTCGTTCGGCGGCGCGCACGAAGGCCTGAATGACGTCATAGATTCCCGCTTCGTCCAGCGCGGTGGGCACGGCATGTTCCGGGTCGAAGGCAATGGTCGACGGGCCAACCGGCATCCAGCCACCGGCCGCGATGGGCACGCTGCCGTGCCGTCCCAGCCAGGGTTGCCAGGTGCTCGCCTTGCGGCCGGCATGGGCCAGCTGGATGCCGGCGACCGAGCCCTGGGCTTCGATGAAGCGCGTAATGCGCCGCAAAGGCTCAACATGCTCATCGGTCCAGATACCCAGATCTTCCGGTGAAATCCGGCCGTTGGCCGACACAGCCGTCGCCTCGACGATCACCAGCCCCGCCCCACCCACGGCGCGGCTGCCCAGGTGCACCAGATGCCAGTCGTTGGCCATGCCGGCTTTAGCCGAGTACTGGCACATGGGGGAGACGGCGATCCGGTTGGGCAGGGTTAGCTGGCGTAGAGTGAACGGCTGGAAGAGCTGTGTCATGAAAACCTCGACTGCGTGGGATGCGTTTATGGACATCCATCAGTACAGACTGTTTCGACGAGTTTGCCCGGTCGAGGCGGCGCTGGGTGGCGAATCAGTGACGAGGTGTTGCAGGGTTGCGGAGCTCGGTCTTGCTGGCCTGGTATCGAGGGGAAAGGCCAACAGCTGCGTTTTCAAATAAGCATCTGAGTCGTGCCGCCCCCTCACCCCAGCCCTCTTCCTCAGGGAGAGGGGGCTTGTTCCGTGCTGGTTGTAACTCACTGCGCTGATGTACCGGGCAAGGCAACGCAGCGGCCATTCTCGTGTCTTTTCAAAAATCCAAGCCGCCTTCATCAAGCCGCACGGACCGCTGGTTGGCTATCGGAGAATCAGCAAGCCAGCCTCTCCCAACCTAACCAAACCTATGTAGCCGGCTCTGAACACGCCCGACGACCGAGCCACACTCGGTCCAGTCCCCTTTCCCTGAGGGAGAGGGCTAGGGTGAGGGGGCGGCCTTTAATTCCGTGCCAACGCAGCGGCCATTCTCGGTCTTTTCAAAAATCCAAGCCGCCTCGACCAAAGCGTCAACCGCCCTTACGCGCTCCTCGAAAAACTACGCCGCCTCCACCTGAACCGGCACACCGTTGAGCGCCGCATTGCCCGACAAGGCATCGAGTTGTCGCTCATCGGTCAGGTCGTTGGCACTGGCGCCCGGTTGGCTGCTGGCGATGCCCATCTGCACGCCGGGGCGCGCATGCCCCCAGCCGTGCGGCAGGCTGACCACGCCAGGCATCATCTCGTCGCTGGCGGCGACCTCCACTTCGATCATCCCGACCCGCGAGCGAACCCGCACCCGCTGACCGTCGAGCAAACCAAGTCGACTCAAATCCGCTGGGTTCATCAACAACTGATGGCGCGGCTTGCCTTTCACCAGGCGATGATAGTTGTGCATCCAGGAATTATTGCTGCGCACATGGCGGCGCCCGATCAATACCAGCTGATCCGCTTGCGGCCTGGGCGCCGAAGCAAAGCGCTGCACGTCACCAAGAAACAGCTCCGGTGCCGCCTGGATACGCTGATTGGCAGTCTTCAGACGACCAGCGAGGTTCGGCTTGAGCGCACCGAGATCAAGGCCGTGCGGATAATCGCGCAGCCCGGCGAGGCTCAACGCGAATGTGCTCTTGTCACCGTAAGGGCCGGCGCGCAAACCCAGATCGATCATCTGCTCGGGTGCGATGGTCGGTTTGAGATCCCCGCCGGTACGCGCCGAGAAAGCCTTGGCCAGCCCGACGAAGATTTCCCAGTCGTGCAATGCGCCGGCCGGCTTGGCCAGCACGGCCTCGTTGAAGCGGGTGACATTGCGCACCGCGAACAGATTGAAAGTCGTGTCGTAATGATCGTGCTCCAGCGGCGCCGTCGGCGGCAGGATCAGGTCGGCGTAACGAGTGGTTTCATTGATATAGAAATCCACGCTGAGCATGAACTCCAGCCCGTCGAGCGCCTGCTCCAGCTGACGACCGTTGGGCGTGGAAAGCGCCGGATTACCCGCCACCGTTATCAATGCGCGAATCTGCCCTTCCCCTTCGGTGAGCATCTCTTCGGCCAGTGCCGACACCGGCAACTCGCCGCCGTATTCCGGCAGGCCTGAAACCCGGCTCTGCCAGCGATTGAAGTGCCCTCCCGAGGTGCTGGCTACCAAGTCCACGGCCGGCTCGGTGCAGAGCGCGCCACCCACTCGATCCAGGTTGCCGGTCACCAGGTTGATCGACTGCACCAGCCATTGGCACAGCGTACCGAACGCCTGGGTCGACACACCCATGCGGCCGTAACAGACCGCCTTGTCCGCCGAGGCGAAATCGCGCGCCAGCTGGCGAATTTGTTCGGCCGGCACGCCGCAGCGCTGGCTCATCGCCTCGGCAGTGAATGGCGCTACAGCGGCACGGAGTTCGTCCAGGCCGTCCACCGGCAGATGACTCGCGCGGGTCAATCTCTCGTCGAACAGGGTGCTGAGCAGACCGAAGAGCAGTGCGGCGTCTTCGCCAGGGCGGACGAACAGGTGTTGATCGGCGATGGCAGCTGTTTAGCTACGGCGCGGGTCGACCACCACCAGCTTGCAGCCGAGCACCTTCAACGCCTTGAGGCGCTTTTCCACATCCGGAACAGTCATGATGCTGCCGTTGGAGGCCAGTGGGTTGCCGCCGAGAATCAACATGAAATCGGTGTGATCGATATCAGGAATCGGGATCAGCAGGCCGTGGCCGTACATCATCAGGCTGGTCAGATGATGCGGCAGCTGATCGACAGAGGTCGCAGAAAAGCGATTGCGGGTTTTCAGCTGACCGAGGAAGTAGTTGCTGTGGGTCATCAACCCATAGTTATGCACGCTGGGGTTGCCCTGATAGACCGCCACCGCGTTATTGCCATGGCGCTCACGGATGTCAGCAAGACGCTCGGCCACCAGCGCGAAGGCTTCGTCCCACCCGATGGCCTGCCATTCGTTGCCGACGCGGCGCATGGGGTGGCGCAGGCGGTCCGGGTCGTTCTGGATATCCTGCAGGGCGACGGCTTTAGGGCAGATGTGACCGCGACTGAAACTGTCCTGCGGATCGCCCTTGATCGAAACGATTTGCTCATCGCGGGTTTCGATGGTCAGGCCACAAATGGCCTCGCACAGGTGACACGCACGGTAGTGCCGGGTCGTTTCGTTCATCGCAGGCTCCGGAGATTGTTCTTATAGTCCGAACACTCTAGGCGCGCTGCAGGTGGTCAACAATCAATCAAACCGTGGCAAATGGCGCTTGATTCAGCAGGCCGATCATCAGATCTGTTGCCGTTTCGTTCGCTACCGCGCCGGAGCCCAAACGACCGGATCACCGCGCCGCGATATGCGCCACTAGCAGCTGCACGCTTTCGCGACCACGGAATTCATTGACGTCCAGCTTGTAGGCCAGATCCGCCCAGCGCACGGTGGGATTGGGCCAGATTTCGCGATCGATATTGAAGGCGATGCCGTCGAGGGTCAGCGAGCCGCATTCGCTCTTGAGCACCATCTTCAGGTGTTTCTCACCGACCAGACGCTGCTGCACCAGCTGGAACACGCCGTGGAATACTGGCTCGGGAAAATGCTGCCCCCAGGGCCCGGCATTGCGCAGCGCCTTGGCCAGTTCGAGATGAAACTCTTCGATGCTCAGTTGCCCGTCGGTGAGCAGACGCCCAGTCAGATCGTCCTCGCATAGCTGCCGGCGCACCTCGGCATCGAAAGCTGCGGCGAATGCGCCGAAGTTCGCTTCCGGTAGCGACAGGCCGGCCGCCATGGCGTGGCCCCCGAACTTGCTGATCAGGCCGGGATGGCGCGCCGCCACTGCATCCAGCGCATCGCGGATATGAAAGCCCGGAACCGAGCGCGCGGAGCCTTTGAGCAAACCATCTCCTGCGTCAGCGAACGCGATGGTTGGGCGGTGATAGCGCTCCTTCAGTCGTGACGCGAGGATGCCGATGACCCCCTGATGCCAGTCCGGCTCGAACAGGCACAGGCCGAATGGCATGTCTTCCAGCGGTAAATCCTTGAGCTGCGCCAACGCCTCGCGCTGCATGCCTTGTTCGATGCCCTTGCGATCCTGATTGAGCTGATCGAGCTGTACGGCCATGTCGCGCGCCAGCGCTTCGTCTTCGCAGAGCAGGCACTCGATGCCCAGCGCCATGTAGTCCAGGCGCCCCGCCGCGTTCAATCGTGGTCCGAGGATGAAACCGAGGTCGGTAGAGGTGATGCGTCGATGATCGCGTCCAGCGACTTCGAGAATTGCCCGCAGTCCCGGTCGCGCCCTACCCGCGCGAATCCGCGCAAGACCTTGATGCACGAGGATGCGGTTGTTGGCATCCAGCGGCACCACATCGGCGACGCTGCCCAGCGCCACCAGATCGAGCAGCTCGGCCAGGTTCGGTTCGGCCCAACTCATGCGGGCGAACCAACCCGCTTCGCGCAAACGCGCCCGCAAGGCCAGCAACACATAGAAAATAACCCCGACCCCGGCAATGCATTTGCTGGGGAAGGCGCACTCAGGCTGGTTGGGATTGACGATGGCATCGGCGGCCGGTAGCTCGTGCCCCGGCAGATGGTGGTCGGTTACCAGCACCTTTAGGCCGGCGGCCTTCGCGGCGGCGACGCCATCGACGCTGGATATCCCGTTATCCACGGTCACCAGTAAATCCGGCTGTCGTTCAAGCGCGACGGCGACGATTTCCGGCGTCAGGCCGTAGCCATATTCGAAGCGATTCGGCACCAGATAATCGACATGCGCCGCGCCGAGCTGACGCAAGCCCAGCACGCCGACGGTGCTGGCGGTCGCACCGTCGGCATCGAAATCGCCGACGAAGAGGATGCGCTGACGCTTCTCCAGCGCCGCGACCAGCAGCTCAACCGCACGATCGATGCCCTTGAGCTGAGCGTAAGGAATCAGCCGAGCAAGCCCCTTGTCCAGTTCTGCCACCGATTGCACGCCACGCGCGGCGTAGAGACGCGTCAGCAGCGGTGGCAAGTCGCCCAAATCGGGCAGCAGTTCGGGTAGTGGACGGGGTTCTATACGCATCTGGTGGTTATCCGACTTGTAGCGAGGGGCATTTCAAAGCGAAGTCGCGGCGCGCGCCGCCTGATCGTAAAGACCGGACATGGCACGTAGCATCCCAGCGAGACGGTGTATCTCCTCGGGATCGATGTTGAGGTTTTCGAAGGAAGCGATCAGGCATTCGCGACGGATGTCGGCGTATTCCTGGCACAGCTCGCGCCCTTTGTCGGTGGTGCGATAGAACATCTCCTTGCCCTGTTTCTCGCCCTCGACCAGTCCGAGCTTACTGAGTTTCTTCAGCGCATAGGTCACGGTGTGAGTGTCTTCGATGTTCAGCAACAGGCAGATGTCCGCCTGTCGCTTGGCGCGACCACGGCTGGTCAAGTTGTGCAGCACCATCACGTCCAGCGCATTCATTTCCACCGCGCCGGAGGCCTTCATGCAGCGCTCCATCCAGCGCATCAGCGCGGCGCTGGCAATGATGATGCCGTACTCGAGCTCGGACAATTCCTGCGACTGCTCGGCGAGATGCGCCGACGCCACGATGGGCGATCGCAACGGACGGGGGGATTTGGCGTCAACCATCTTGTGGACCATGAACTGAGGGGCGGCGGCGAGACTGGCGCCCTGGTGAATCGGGTCCGCAAGCATACAGCAATGTGCTTCGGAGAGACCGACGGGCCGTATTCGATAAATATTTATTGATAAATCATCGATAATTTATCATCGTAGTTCACAGCTCTCGTTCCGACGTACCGGGACCTGTCAGACGCCAGAGAGGACCGCATGAAACCCTTGCTCCTGAATTGCGATATCGGTGAAAGCTTCGGCGCCTGGACCATGGGCATGGACGCCGAGGTCATGCCCTTCATCGATTGCGCCAACGTCGCTTGTGGCTTTCATGCCTCGGACCCGCAGATCATGCGCCGTACGGTGGCGCTGGCGAAGCAGCACGACGTGCAGATCGGCGCACACCCGGCGTATCCCGATCTGGTCGGTTTCGGCCGTCGCTCCATGGCCTGCAGCCCGAAGGAGGTGGAGAACATGCTGCTCTACCAAATCGGCGCGCTGGACGGTATCTGCCGCGCCGAGGGCACTCAGGTTCGCTATGTCAAACCGCATGGCGCGCTGTACAACGACATGATGCGTCAGCCGGAACTGCTGCGCGCCGTGATGACTGCAATCGTCGCCTACGCTCCATCGCTGCCGTTGATGCTGATGTCCACCCGCGATAACAGCGCCAGCCAGGCCATGGCTGACGAGTTCGGCGTGACACTGTGGTTCGAGGTCTTCGCCGACCGCGCCTATGACGCTGCCGGCATGCTGGTCTCGCGCGCCCTGCCCGGCGCTGTCCATAAGAATGCAGATACGGTCGCTGCGCAGGCCATGAGCCTGGCCAAGGGCGAAGCCCTGACCGCCAGCGACGGCAGTGCGCTGACCCTGCGCGCCGATACGCTCTGCGTGCACGGCGACAATGCGGGCTCGATCGCCGCGGTGCAGCGCATTCGCCAAGCACTGCAGGGCCTGGCGGAATGAACCCGCGAATCGAAGTCGTCAGCATCGATAGCCTGATGCTGCGCCTGTTTGACGAAATCGACGAAGCTCATATGCCCTGGCTGCTAGCGGCGGCCAGACGTCTACGCGAGGCCTTCGGTCCGGCCCTGATCGACTTGGTGCCCTCCTACACCACGCTGCTGGTGCACTACGACCTGGCGCAGCTGGACGACCGCCAAGCCCGCGCATGTATCGCCGAGGCGATGTCCCAACTGCAGCCTGAGGTCAGCAGCGAGGCACGCGAGTTGCAGATCCCGGTGTGGTACGACCCGTCCGTCGGACCGGAACTCGAAGCCCTTGGCCAGCGCAGCGGCCTCGGCGTCGCCGGTGTGGTCGAGCGGCACAGCGCGCGCATTTATCACGTGTTCGCCCTGGGTTTCGCGCCGGGTTTCGCCTTCATGGGACTGGTCGATGAGATCCTCGCCAGCCCTCGTCTACAGACGCCACGCAAGCAGGTACCGGCTGGAAGTCTGGGCATAGCCGACCGTCAGACGGCTATCTATCCGCTGGTATCGCCCGGCGGTTGGAACCTTATCGGCCGCAGCCCGACGCGGCTGTTCGACCGCGACCTGGACGGTTACAGCATCTGGCAGCCCGGCGACCGGGTGCGCTTCCAACCCATCGAACGCGCCGAATTCATCCGCCTCGGCGGTGACGACAGCCCATTCGAGGTGACCCCATGAGTCTGCTGATCGAACGCAGCGGTGCGCTCGCCAGCCTGCAGGACGGCGGCCGTTTCGGCGTCCGTCACTTGGGTGTAACGCAGGGCGGCGCGGCGGACTGGGTGTCTCAGGCATGGGCCAACTGGTTGCTGGGTAATTCATTGCAGGCTGCCACGGTGGAAATCACGCTGGGAAATCTCGTCCTGCTTGCCGAAGCCGACGGCTGCCTCGCCCTGTGCGGTGCTGATCTCGGTGCTGCACTCGACGATCAGCCCATCGCGCCAGGACGCAGCTTCAGCATCCGCAAGGGCCAGCGTCTTTCTTTTGGCCAGCCTCGTCAGGGCGTTCGCGCCTATCTTGGCGCTCCTGGTGGTTTCGCCGCGCCGCAGCTGATGGGCAGCTGCGCCACGGTGCGCCGCGAGGCGCTCGGCGGTTTGCATGGTGACGGGCAACCGTTGAAACAGGGCGATCGGCTGAGCTGGCATGGCGCGGCATCAGCGCCGCGCACACTGAATCCCGAGCAGATCCAGCCGCTGTCCACGACAGATGCGCTGCCGATTGTGCTCGGCGCGCAAATCGGCGACTTCAGCGGCCAGAGCCTGTTCGACGTATTCAATTGCCAATGGATCGTTGATCAGCGCGCCGACCGCATGGGCATTCGCTTGCTCGGCCCGGTGCTGCGTAGCGAACGTCAGTCAATGATTTCCGAAGGCGTGCCGCTGGGCGCCATTCAAGTGCCGCCCGATGGACAGCCCATCGTTCTGCTCAACGATCGACAGACCATCGGCGGCTATCCCCGGCTCGGCGCACTCACACCGCTGGCCGTTGCCCGATTGGCTCAATGCCTGCCGGGCACTTCCCTGCGGCTGAAGCCGATTGCCCTGGAAGCCGCCCAACGCCAACAACGCCAAATGCTCGTCAACTGGCGGTAGCCATTCACAGCGGAGCGAAATCCATGGACTTGCGTCCCTATCATCAGATGTCTCCCTCCGAACTGCGCCGATTGATCCGCAGGAATGAGTTGACCGGACCAACCGCAGGGCTCGCCAATGGCTTTGCCCAAGCCAACCTGATGATTGTGCGACGCGATCTGGCCTACGACTTTCTTTTGTTCTGTCAGCGCAATCCCAAGCCCTGCCCCTTGCTCGACGTAACTGACCCGGGTTGCGCCGAACCCTTGCGCGCCGCGCCCGGCGCCGACATCCGCAGCGACTTTCCGAAATATCGGATTTATCGTCACGGAGTTCTCGAGGAAGAAGTCAGCGATATCAAACCGTTCTGGGAAGACGACATGGTGGCCTTCCTGATCGGCTGCAGCTTCAGTTTCGAAGGCGCCCTGCTGGCCAACGGCATCCCGGTGCGCCATATCGAGGATGGGCACAACGTGCCGATGTACCGCACCAACATTTCCTGCCAGAGCGCCGGATCGCTCAGCGGACCGATGGTAGTGAGCATGCGACCGATGCCGGCGGACAAGGTGGTAAGAGCTGTGCAGGTCACGTCGCGCTTTCCAGCGGTGCATGGCGCGCCCGTGCATATAGGCGATCCGCGCCAGATCGGTATTCGAGATGTCGATCAGCCCGACTTCGGTGATCCATCTGTCATTAGTAAGGGCGAAGTCCCGGTTTTCTGGGCCTGTGGCGTAACGCCGCAAGCCGTGGCCATGCAAACGAAGCCCGAGCTGGTCATTACGCATGCGCCCGGACACATGTTCATTACTGACATACGTGACGAACAACTGGGGGTGATCTGACACCCAGACCAAGCCGCGCGATATTCCCAAATAAAAATTACAACGAGAGCCCGGTTCGCACCCGGCTGCATTCCCTACCTGCCCTAACGCCAAGAAAAAGGTAATTCAATGCACCCCACAACCAGCGCCACCCCAGCGTCGCAGCGCAATGTCCTGCGCGGCGCGATTTTCATCATGGCGACATCCTCGATCGGCCCCGCCTTCCTCACCCAGACCTCGCTTTTCACCGAGAAGTATCTGGCGAGCTTCGCCTTTGCCATCGTCATCTCGCTGCTGATCGACATCGGCGCCCAGCTCAACATCTGGCGGATCATCACCGTCGCCAATCTACGCGGGCAGGACGTGGCGAATCGGGTCATCCCCGGTGTCGGTCACCTCATTTCGGCGTTCATCGTGCTCGGCGGTATCGCCTTCAACATCGGTAACATCGGCGGTGCCGGCCTGGCGTTGAACGTGATCTTCGGCATTCCGCCAGTGATGGGGTCGTTAATCGCCGCGGTATTGATCATCGGCATTTTTATGCTGCGCAACGCCAAGGGCGTGATGGACTCGGTGATGCAGGTGCTCGGGTTGGTGATGCTGTGCATGATCGGCTACGCCGTGCTGCAGTCCAACCCACCGGTGATGGAAGCGCTCAGCCGCAGCTTCAATCCGGAAGACCCGCTGATCCTGCTATTGCCGATCGTGACACTGGTAGGCGGCACCGTCGGCGGCTACATCTCGTTCTCTGGCGGGCATCGCCTGGTGGAGGCCGGTATCACTGGCGTGCAGAATGTCGGCGTGGTAACCCGCGCCGCAGTGACCGGCATCGCTACCACCGGCGTGGTGCGTATCTGCCTGTTCCTTGCCGCGCTTGGCGTCGTCAGCCAAGGACTGAGTCTGGATCCAGGCAACCCAGCCGCCTCGGTGTTCTCGCACGCCATGGGCACGGTGGGCTATAAGATTTTCGGTGTGGTACTGCTGGCCGCTTCGGTGTCGTCAGTGATCGGTGCCGCCTACACCAGCGTGACGTTCATGTATTCGCTACATGAGAGTATCCAGCGCAACAACCAACGCGTAGTGATCGCCTTCATCGCGTGCTCTACCCTGATCTACAGTCTGGTGGGCCAGCCCGTTAAAGTACTGGTAGTGGCCGGCTCACTGAATGCACTGGTATTGCCGCTAGCGCTGGGCTGCATCCTCTGGGCTGCGAAGAAGCCGGGAATTGTCGGCACTGAGTATCGCCATCCGACCTGGATGTTGCTGTTCGGTCTGCTGGCAATGGTCGCGACAGCGGTCGGCGTGGTGCTGTCGTTCAGCGCGCTGCTGCAGTTCTGGCAATCCTGAGCTACCGGCGGGGGCAGCGATGCCCCCGAGTCGAGTGGCGACGTGCTCAGCCGCGTTCGCCGATCAGCCATTCCAGCGGCACTTCGTGCTGGCCTCGTTCGTCCGTGATGAACAGCGCGCCCTCGCTGATCATGACGCTCCAGCTGATCGCACGTGGCAGATCCAGCGCCACGGTTTCCAGCGCCTCCTGCCCAACCGCCACTACATTTATCTTTTTCAGGCTGCGTACGCTGTCGAGCACTTTGGTCTGCCATACCCGTAAATTGCCGTAGGCGACCAAGCTGAAACGCTCGGTACGACGCGAGCACCAGGTGATGCGCTCGGCATCCGGCTGGCCCACCTCGATCCAGTGCAGCACGCGGTCATCCAGGCTCTTTTCCCAGAGGGCCGGCTCATCCACGTCCGATAGCCCCCGGCCGAACGCCAGCTGTTCGTCATACCAGAGCACGTAAGCGATAAGGCGCGCGGCCAATCGCTCCTCGGTTTCCGACGGATGCCGGGCAACCGTGAAGCGCAGATCCTGATAAACGTGGCGATCCAGATCAGTGAGATTGATCTCGACTTTATAGGGTGTTGCTTGCAGGGCCATGACGGCTCCAGGCGCGGAAAAGGGGTCGCAGTTTAGCGCATAGCGATCCGGATCTTGCATTCGCAAGCAACGCTAGAACCTGCGGATCGTCTGTCAGCTCAACAATCTACGCACCGCCTCCTCAAGCGGGAAAGGCGCAGCAATTTCCCGACGAATGTTCTTTGACAATCATTCTCATTCTGTTTAGCATCTCAACCATCGCAGACCCAACGGGTAGTTCATATGTACGTGTGTCTTTGCCAGGGCGTTACCGACGGCCAGATCCGTGAAGCCATCTATGAAGGTTGCTGCAGCTATCG
>Ga0070754_10002635_pt1 | contig 13072 bp, 23 predicted proteins | sample VirMetDEL_Sep_01_FD_75181 | JGI IMG/M metagenome (GOLD analysis project Ga0070754, IMG submission 75181) | Aqueous microbial communities from the Delaware River and Bay under freshwater to marine salinity gradient to study organic matter... | ecosystem: Environmental > Aquatic > Marine >... | reverse complement strand
TTTTTATTAAAAATAAATTAAAATAAATTTTTGTAAATTAAAATATTAATTATAAATTTGTTTACAGAAACGCAAAACAAAAGGAAATGACAAAGTTAGAAATTGAATTAAGAGCAAAGAAAGACTATAATAACATTATAGGTTCTGGCGAATCAAAAGAAGATTTAAAGAAGTATTTAGAAGGGTTAGCATATTATGCAGAATGTTTAAGAAAACAATTAAAGAAAGATGAATTATAAAAAACTACCAACAACTATTGTAACTTATCATGATGAAGATATTTATGAATACAAAACCATTTTTAACAAAGGAAGGTGTTATGCTTGTGCTTTATTTATCAATGATGTTTTTGATGTGTTTACTATATTTGAAGCTGAAGTATTTTATGAAGAACACGTATTACCAGAAGAAGTAATAGTAGCACATACTTTTGAATCAGCAGCTACTGAATTTAATGAATTAACTTATTTACACTACACAAATAACTAAAAGGATATGTATATTAAAGATGAATTATTTTATGAACTTGTTGAAGCTAGAAATAGAATGACAAAGTTAATAAATCAAATAGAGGGATTAAAAAGTAAATTAGATTTGTCAGAATTAGTTTCTATTGCTTGCCAACAAACAGATAGAGATTATGAAGATATAACAAGTAAAAGCAGGGTAACACCTTTACCAGATTACAGAAGGTTAATATGGAAGCTTTTAAATAAAGATTTTGGATATAAACAAGAAGATATTATACAAGTATTTCAAGGTGTTAACCGTTCTTCTGTATCTAGTGGTATAATAAGAATAACAGAATTATTAGAATTTGATACTGAATTAAAAGTATTATATGCTAAAATGTCTAATGAAGTAGAAAAGTATGTATATGAAAAAACTAATAGAAAAAAGGGAGAAGTTAAGAAATAGCTTAATCGGTTGTTATGATCACGATTTACCAATTAGAAAAGAATTACATGAATTAACTAAATTAATAGAAAAAAGAAATGAACTTTAAAGAATTAGAAGCAAACGTATTAGAATGGGCAAGTGAAAAAGATTTACTACATAAATCAAACAGTATGAAACAATACGCAAAGGTTTTAGAAGAAACACAAGAAATATTAGTAGCATTAAATGAAAATAATGAACAAGAATTAATAGATGCTATAGGTGATACATTAGTAACTTTAATAATACTATCAAAACAGAATGATTTAAATATAGTTGAATGTTTAGAAGTTGCTTATAATGTAATAAAAAACAGAACTGGAAAAACTGTTAACGGCACATTCATAAAAGATTAATTTAAATTATTTTATTAATGGGTGTTTTAAAGCACCCTTTTTTTTGTACCTATGAAAAAAGAAACATATTACTTTAGCCATGATTATAATACTAGAAATGACTTCAAGATAAAGAAGTTAATAATGAAGTTAGGTTATACTGCTTATGGTGTTTATTGGGCATTGATAGAAGATTTATATAATAATGATAATAAATTATTATATGATTTAGAATTATTAGCTTTTGATTTTAGAGTAGATGAAGAAATTATTGAAGCCATAATTAATAACTTTGATTTATTTACTGTAGTAGATGGTTTTTTATCATCTGAATCTATACAGAGAAGATTAGATATTAGAGAAGAAAAAAGTGCAAAAGCACGTAAATCAGTAGCAAAAAGATGGGCAAAAAACAACGATAGTAATACGAACGTAATACAAAAAGATACGAACGTAAAAAATAGTAATACTTTAAAGGAAAGTAAAGTAAAGGAAAGTAAAGTAAAGGAAATAAAAGAAAGTAAATTATATAAAAACAATCATACACATTTATCTTTATCAGATGAACAATATGAAAAATTTACTAAAACTTATGGTGAAGAAGTTACAGATGATTATATTAGCAGAATATTAAATTACACTGGAAATAAAAGATATAATAATTTAGAACTAACATTAATGCAATGGTTAAAAAAAGATGGTGTTAATGCTAAACCATCAAACAATTGTTTTAAATGGAGGTATGAAGGAAAGATACATACATTACCAGAATATGATGTAGAAAAATTTGAAAAGGAAAAAAAGTTATTAGGTTCAGCAATGAAGGTAATAAAAACACCAGAAGATTATGGAGTATAAAATATTAAAGCATAACATTTACAATTTAGATACAAAAGCTAAATTATCTACTTGTCCTAAATGTTCACATACAAGAAAGAAGAAAACAGAAAAATGTTTAATGCTTGATTGGGATAGAGGTCTTGGAACTTGTCAACATTGTGGAGAGGTTATACAATTACATGAATACGAATTTACAAAAGAAAAGGTTTACGATAAACCATCTGATAAGTATTTAAACAATGATTTAAGCAAGAAAGTAATTGATTATATATATAACACTAGGAATATAACAGAAAGTACTTTAAAACGCTTTAAAATAACTAATGCTTTAGAATGGTTACCACAAACTAACAAAGAAGTAAATTGTATATGTTTTAACTATTACTTACAAAATCAGTTAATTAATATAAAATTTAGAGATAGCCAAAAGAATTTTAAACTTGTTAAGGGTGCTGAAAAGATATTATATAATTTAGATTCAATATTAAACACTGATGAAGCTGTTATAGTAGAAGGTGAATTTGATGCTTTAGCTTTTTCAGAAGCAGGTGTGCATAATGTGGTATCAGTTCCTAATGGTTTTAATTTAAAAGGTAATTTAAATTTAGATTATTTAGATAACTATGTAGATGTATTTGAGAATAAAGAAAAAGTATTTATAGCAGTAGATAATGATGAAGCAGGTAAAAAAGGTGCTAAAGAATTAATTAGAAGGATAGGTGCAGAAAAATGTTATTTAGTAGATTTTAAAGATTGTAAAGATGCTAATGATTATTTAATTAAATATGGTGCTTTAGAACTACAAGAAACAATAGATAAGTCTAAACCAGTACCTTTAGAAAATGTATTAACTGTAAATGATTACTATGGTGAATTAGAAGATTTTTATGTTAATGGTTTAGAACGTGGTTACAATGCAGGTATAGAAGGTTTTGATGATATATATTCTACTTACACTTCACAATATACAGTTGTAACTGGTATTCCTTCATCTGGTAAATCTGATTTTGTAGATTCTTTATGTGTTGGTTATAACTTAAATCATGGTTTTAAAGTAGCTTATGCATCACCAGAAAATAAACCTAATAAACTACATTCAGATAAAATAATTAGAAAGATAGCAGGGTTTAAACCAACTAACAAAGAACAGTTTAATTGTAAATCTTTTCAAGAATCAATAGAACACGTTAATAATAATTTCTTCCACATTGATTTTGAAGATGGATATGATTTAAAAAGGGTATTAAAAAAGGGTGCTGAACTAGTAAAGCGTAAAGGTATTAAAGTTTTAGTTATAGACCCATTCAACAAAGTAAGATTAAAAAAATCATTAGGTAAAAAAGATACTGAATATACAAACGATTATCTAAATGAAATAGATATGTTTTGTAGAAAGTATGATGTAAAAGTTTTTTTAGTTGCTCACCCAGTTAAGATGCAAAAGAAAGATAATGGTAAGTTTGAAATACCTACATTGTATTCAGTTAAAGGTGGTTCTGAATTTTATGATATGACTTATCACGGTTTGGTAGTTCATAGGGATTATGAAAATCAATCTGTTCAAGTTAAAGTATTAAAAATTAAATTCGGGCATCTTGGAGAAAACCAAGCATCAGCCTATTTTAAATTCAATTTAGAAAATAATAGATATATCCCACTTCCAGAATATGATGAACAAACTTTAGAATGCGGTGATTATAAAATAGATAATGGTAATTGGTTATGGCAAGAAGTAAAAGAAGAAGTAGTAGAATCAGAATCAGCTTTACCTTTTAATACTACATTTGATGAAGAAGTGCCTTTTTAATTTAAAATAAATTATTATATTAGTAGAATGAAAACACCAGAAAGATATGCAAAAAGAACTATCAACGGCAAAGATGTTATTGATATTGTAAAAGAATTAAACCTCAACTTTAATGAAGGTAATATATTAAAATACTTGTTAAGGGATAAAGGAGAAGATCAACAAGATTTAGAAAAGATAATTGTTTATGCTCAAAGAGAATTGCAGTATTTACAAAAAAAAGCTGTAGAAGATAGGATAGTTAAATTAACAGAAGAACAAATTAAAGAACTTAATACTAGAATAAAATGAAGATAAAAATAAAACCATTATCAGTTAATCAGGCCTGGAAAGGTAGAAGATACAAAACTAACTTTTATAATACTTATGAACGTGAATTATTATTAAAGCTACCTAATAAATACACTGCACCAGAAGGAAAAAAACATTTAGATATATTAGTAGGGTTTTCTTCTCAATTATCAGATGTAGATAATATTTTAAAGCCATTTATTGATATACTACAAAAGAAATATAAATTTAATGATAAAGATATTTTTAAAATAACTATAGAAAAAAAGTTAGTAGCTAAAGGAAAAGAGTTTATTGATTGGAAATTAGAAGGATATGGAAGTTAGTTTAGATGATGTATTAAGTAAATGTTGGGATAACTTAATTATAATTAATCCAGTACATTTAAAGAATAATATTTACACTATTGATATAGCTACTAAACATGGTGAGCATCAAGACCCTAATACCTACACTTTATCAGAAGCAAAGAAAAAAGTTTTAAATTATTATTACTGGTATTATAAAAAATTAAAATAAATTATATATATTTACATTAAATTATAAAAAGGAAAAAATGAACAATTTATTAAAAGGAAATGGTGGTGCTTTATTAAGCAGGTTTAAGAATCAATTAACACCACAAGAAGAAACGGAACTATCTACTATGATGATGTTTTATATCATTGGTTTAGATGTAACTGCTAGAGAATTACGTGACCACATGAGTCAACAACAAAAGCAGGAGATTAACAGAGTTTTAGGCATTACTAAAAGAATGGTTAACCTAATAGAGAAACAATACATTGAAGGAGATAATGAAGAATATGAAGATATATTTTTTGTAACTCAATCTTTTATAAGGGAAACAATTTTAAAACAAATGAGTGCATTAAGAACTGATAAGATGAAACAGTTTTTAGAATCTATAAAATACTTCTAATGAAAAGAGATAAAAAAGATTTAATAATGTTTGTTTTTACTCTGTTTTTTGGTATCTTTATAATGAGTTTAATAACCAAGTGTAATGCACAAGAAATAGGCAAAGATAAGTATTATCATTTTTATTATGGCTCGTTTGCTTCTGGTTTATCAACTGTTTTATATTTAAACAATAACCCACAAGCAACATTAAAAAGTAAAATAACAGTAGCAGTAGGTTCTGCTTTTGCATTAGGATTAGCTAAAGAACTATATGATACTAGAAAAGGTGGTAGTGGTTTTAGTGTAGCAGATTTAACAGCAACTACTTTAGGTTCATTACCAATAACAATAATAATTAAATTAACAAATAAAAATAGATATGGAAAAGTTAAGCCAAGAAGGAACAATAGAAAAAATTTTTGATACAATAACATTTGAATCAGGTTTTCAAAAAAGGGAATTTATAATTAATACTGGTGGTGATTATCCACAAAAGATTAAGTTTGAAGTAATTAAAGATAAATGTGAAGCACTTGAAAAGTTTAATAAAGTAGGTGATTTAGTTAATGTATCTTTTAACTTACGTGGTTCAGAATATACAAAGAATGATAAAACTATGTACTTTACTACACTATCAGCATGGAAGATAGAGAAGATTAAAGAAGATAAGTTTTTAAAGACTGAACAAGTAGTAGAAACAATAGGCGGTGCTGCTGATGATGATTTACCATTTTAAACACTCCTAACCTAATGAACACCCAATTAAAAACCCAATTTACTAAAATCTATAATGATTTAATTAAATACGCTGATAAGCAATATAAACGTAATGTAAACAGTGTAGATATAGTTAATGATTTATATTTATATTTAAATAACAACCCTGCAAAGGTGGATAGTAAAACACTATCTGCCTTTTGCTATTCTTATATTTATAACCAATGTTCATGGACTTATAAAGATAAAAACAATAAGTATAGTAATGCTAAGAATACATCAATAGAAGAATTTTATTATTTAGAAGATGTAGTAGAAGAAGAAGCTGAATTATCACCAGAAGCATCTACTAAAATAAAAGCTATTGAAAAGGCTAAACTAAATATGCATAGCAGGTTATTAAATATTTATAAACTATATTATGAACAAAATTATACTTATACAGAAATAGTAGAAATAACTGGCGTATCATTAGGTGATGTGTATAATAGAATAGAAGAAATAAAAGAGTTTATTAATAGCTACGTTGAAGGGCGTGAACAGTTAAGGATAATATGAAAAAAATAGCATTTATTATGTTATCACTAATTTTATTTAGTTGTAATGAAAGTTGTAATGAAAGTTGTAATGAGTATAAAGATTTAAATTATAAATATTCAAGAATAAAATTTAAGGAGTCAAAACACTCTGGCAGTTTTAATGTTAGGATTATAGAAGTAGATGGTGTTGAATATCTATGCCTTTATAGAGGTGGTATTATTAAATTAAAATAATAAATGAAATATTATGAATGATTTAATATATATATTAGGTATGGCTGCATTAACTGTATTATTAATTAATGCTGAACCTTTTATTAAGATGTTGGAATGGTTGAAAATATATAAGTATAAAGTATTTAAATGTGCTTTATGCTTTGGTTTTTATGTTAGTATAGTTATAACTATTGCAGAAGGTTTGCCTTTTATTTATATACCTATTGCATCAGTTTTAGCTTCATTTTTAGATAAGTGGTTATATGAGTAAGGTACAAGAATTAATAGAAGAACTGTATAATGAAAATATGTTAAGAAAACACTACAGAAAGTGGTTAGAAGCAGGTAAACCAAGAAGGTATGATTATACAGATATATTTAAATATTACAACTTACATTTTAAGAAAAATGAAACATCACCAAGATGTCCTAGTTGTATTGCTAAAGTAATTAAAAAGGTTGAAGAATGGATAAACAAAAAGAAGGATTAACAGTTAAGCATGAGCTTTTCTGTCAAAAATATATAGAGTTTAGAGGTAATGGTGTTAAAGCTTATTGTGAAGCTTATGATAAAGATTTTTATGATGCTAAAGAGTATAATAATGCTAAAACTAGAGCATCAGAGTTAGTAACAAACCGTAACATTGTTACACGTATAAGAGAACTTTTAGATGAAACTGGTTTAAATGATTTATTTGTAGATAACGAATTAAAGCACCTCATCTGGCAAGACGAAGATAGAAACGCAAAAGCAAAAGGTATTGATATTTATAATAAGATTGCTAGAAGATATGATGAGAAGATAGAAATTAAAATAGAAGAATTTAAAGCTAAATTTGATTAATGGATATTAGACTTTATAAACCGCACGAGAAACAGAAAGAAATACATAAGGCTATCAATAATACTGATAGCTTTTATTTTATATTGAATATAGGTAGGCAGTTCGGTAAAACTGCACTACTAGAAAATCAATGTTTATACTGGGGTATCAATGAAAGTAATATAACTGTTGGTTGGGTATCTCCAATATATAAACAAGCATTAAAATCATTTACATCTATAGTTAAAGCTATTAGAGATATACCAATTTATAAACGTGCTAATGAATCTAAACTAACTATTGAATTTACCAATGGTAGTAGAATAATGTTTTTTAGTGCTGAATCTGAAGATGGTATAAGGGGTAATACATTTGATTATTTAGTATGTGATGAGTTTGCATTCATTAAAAAAGATACCTGGCAATATATATTGAGGGCCACCATAATGGTAAAAGGTAAGAAGTGTATTCTTGCATCTACTCCAAAAGGTAAAAACAATTTCTTTGATATGTATAACTTGGCCAAGACTAATCCACGTTATAAAGCTTTTAAAGGCACTTCTTTTGATAATCCATATACTAACATTGAAGAATTAAATGACATTAAAAAAACACTACCATATGCAGTTTGGCAACAAGAATATTTAGCTGAATTTGTAGATAGTGCAAGTGTATTTAAAAATGTAAGTGAATGTATAAATGATAGACCTGCAGCAACCTCATCTTATTACATTGGAATAGATATAGGTTTTCAAGAAGATTATACAGTAGTAACAGTTTTAAATGAGAATAACCAAATGGTAGAACAAACTGCTATTAATAATTGTACTACTAGAGAAGTAAAAGATTTAATAGTTAATACCATAAATAAATATCCACATTGTAAAGCCTATTTAGAATTAAATAATCAAGGTATTGCTATCTATCATGATTTAGTAGATCAACATAGACTACATGGAACTTTAGAAGGTTTTACTACTACAGTTAAAACTAAAGGATTAATTATTAATAACCTTGTTAAATGCTTTAATGAACAATCAATATCTATTTTAGATAGTCAAGAACTACAAGATGAATTAGATGCTTTTATATATAAAGTATCAACTACTGGAGTTTTAAAATTTGAAGCTGCTAGTGGCTTCCATGATGATAGGGTTATGAGTTTAGCAATAGCTTCATATTGTTACTTTGAAAATAAAATATCAAATAATTTTAACTATGTTATTGGATAATAGAAAAAGTTTTGTATATTTGTTATAACTGATTTTTTAATAGTTACCATATATAAAAAAGATATTCAAAGCATTGTTTCTTGGTCGTTACAATGCTTTTTTTATGCTTGAAATTTTATTAAATATTAATTATATATATTATGAAGATACCTAAAAGTTGGAATAAGATAAGCCTTAAAACATTTACTAAACTATCTAATCTAGTAGATACAGATAATGATATAACTAATTTAATTAATAGGTTATCACTTCTTACTGGTAAGAGTAAAGAAGAAGTTAGTGAATTAAAATATGGTAAAGTATTAAAGTATCTGAAAAGATTATCATACCTAAACGAACTTCCAAAAGCAAAGAAAAGATTTTACTTTATTTATAAGTTTGATGTATTTAAATTAATTGATATAGATAATATTTCTAATCAAGATTTTATAGATTTAAATGATATAATTGAATCAGATATAGATGAAGGTGATAAGTTAGCTAAATGTATCTGTAAGTTATATAAATCTGTTAGGGGTAAAGAATACGATTATAAACACTTTTTAGATTTAAGCATAGGTAAATCTTATTCTACTATTCTTTTTTTTTGGGGTTTCGTAAAAGATTACTATTTGAAATATTTAAAGCACTCTTTAATCCAGATGGAGAAGATAACAGTGAACGAGATGAAGATGATGAAAGAAAAGGGAATAGATATACAATCGAACAAGCAAAACGTGATGAAGCTGATAAGAATGCTGACAAGTGGAAATGGTACAGCTTTGTTTTAGGATTAACAAACAACGAACCATTGAAGCTAGAAGAAGCTTTTAAATATAGCTTTTATGATAGTTGTATTTATTATTTATACAAATTAGAAAATAAAAAGAAATGAAAGATTGGATAGATATAATTAATGAATTTTCTGCTGTTGCTGATGCTAACCCTTTTGTTAATAAATTTGGTTATGGTAGAAAAGAAAGTAAGCAGGAGTTGTTTGATAGCTTCGATAAGAAGTTTCCTATATTATATATTAATTCAGATACATTCAACTACAATGAAGGGGCATTTGTATATTCAGTTAATACAGATGTTTTTTCTATTATAAAGGATAGCCAAGAAGATGCTGATAAAGTTATATCTGAATGTAATGCTATTATTATAGATGTTATTAATACGTTTTATAATAATGATTATTTAACTAATAATAATGTTACTATAACGCCTTATCATTGGCAAGAAGAAAGTGGTGAACTAGTTGCAGGTGTAACTGCTACTTTAGAAATAGAAGTAGGTAATAACAATGCTAATTGTGAATATTAAACTAAAAAAATACTAATGGCTAATTTAAGTTATGAAGATAGAAAAGCAATAGAGCGCTATTTATCAGAAAAAGGTTATACCCCAGGTGGTGGAGGTATAGAAAACAATGAACTAGAAGAAATATTTACTATTGAACGTGATGGTAATGGTAACATTATAAAAGTAATATCTATTTATGATTTACAAGTACCACCACAATCTATAGAAGTAGGTGAGGCTATTAAAGTTTCTGATTTAACACAAGAATTAGGATATACTACTAAATATGATAATAGACAGTATATTGTAATGAACTATGAAATAACAGATGATGGAACTATTAACCCTACTGTTAAAGAGTTTGAAGAACCTTCTTCATTTGAATTACAGCCTTTATTTGATGTTCAAGAATCATATACTGGTTTAATATCATTTCCATTAGTAGCAGTTCAAAATGTAATAGGTAAGATATATAATTTAAAAGTAGCTACTACATCTGAATTAAGAATAAGATTGTATAGAACTGGTACAACTAACTATGTAGGAGAATCAGAAACACAAGAAGCTATATTGTTATCACATGATGATTTATTATCTTATGATGTAGTAGGTGAAGATACTTTAATAGTTGATGAGATTATTAAACCTACAGAAACTAATATAAATGGATTTGATTTTGAATTAAAACCATTAACTGATTTTGTAGCAGGTGCTTCATATAGATTGGATTTAAGTGTGGAAAGTGGTAACATAGATATTAAAGGCACAATGTTAAACCCAACATTATTTTTTCCTTATATCAAAAGAAGCTACGGATGGCAATATACAAATAATGAATTAGCATTTAAAGAAGATTTACCTAACATTATAGATAATGGTGCAGGTGATAAATTTTTATCTGATGACGGTACTTATAAAGAAGTTAATGCAGGTGATACTGGTGAAGGTAATGCAGTAGCTGAATTTTACCACTATTCATTTAGAACTGGACAAGATAATGTAGATTTTTTTAATGATGGTAATATTAAATTATCATGGGACGCGCCAGGTAATGATTTAGAATTATACATGTTAACTGAACCTGCTAATACTGGTGATATGGTAAGTTTAGCTACTAAAGGTAATTCAACTGTAGTAAGCACATATATAACACAACCTAATTTTAAATACGATGTTTACCCTGCAGGAGTAAATGCAACGGAAGGTTTAGTAGTTTGGATAACAGCAGAAGAAGATGATTCATATCCTACTTATAAAGTATTTGTTCATAATGCAGGTAGTTCATATAATAGTACAGTAGAAGTTAAAAAGATAACACCTAAAACAGTTTAATTATGGGTAATTTAAGTATAACTAACAGAAAAGATTTTGAAGCTTTTTTAAAAGAAAATAATTATAGAGTGCCAACATTTGAAGAAATGGATATTATATTAGGTACTTTAGTTAATGACCCTACAGATTCACGTGCGATAGTTCACAAGAATTATAAGCTAATAACACAAACTAAAGCAATTACTGCTGCTGATGATAATAAAACATTTAATGTATATGTTAATGAAAATTATGATATAGTTTTACCACCATTAGATTCTGTAGCTGTAGGTTTTGAATTTACTATTAAGAATATAATAAACGATAATTTAGTAGGTTCATTTACTCCTTATGGTGATGAAAAAATAGAACTTGCTAATGTGCATTATTTCTTTGGTAAGGGTTATATATCTATTTCTAAAATGTATTCTGAATATCATGATGATGAACGTTGGTTAGTAAAACGTGAAGAAAGTATAAGAGATATTTTACAACATGGTAGAAGTAAAAGAAGAGATTTTACAGATGTAAATACATTTACTGTTAATCACTTTTTAGGTTATGTGCCTATTGTGCAAGTGTGGGTAGAAGATGGTGCAGGTGGTTATTCAGATGTTAGTGTAGATGTAGACCATGATTTCAATAATATGAATCATTTTACAATAAACTTAAATGAAAATTTAAGTGGTTTTGTTTTATATATATAAACTTAAATTATAATTTATGGCAATTACTAAGAAGAATCATTATAGAGGTAATGATTTTAACAATCAAGAATTGAAAGATGCAAAATCTTTACAATTAAATCAAGATGCAAGTAGTTCAGATGAAGCTGTAAGAAAATCACAAGCTGAATCAATTTCTGCACAAGCTGCACAAGATATTTTAGTAGAAGCTTCTGAAAATGCTTCCTCATCAACTGCTTTTACTTCTCAATCTTTAGTAGGTTTTTTAGCTGCTAAACAAGATAATATGAGTATTGAAAGCGGTTCTACTGGTTATTTAGAAATAGTTAATGGAACTGAAATTAAGGTGAAGCAGTTATTAGTTTCTTCTGTAGAAGTTAATACTACTTGCTCTACTTTACAAATGTATTTAGATACATATCCTTCAAATGGATTAGAAGAAGGTGATGTATTAATTTTAACATTGGCTACAGACAACCAACAAAGAAGCTGGATTCATAATGGTGCATCTACTAACACTGCTGCTGATTTTACACGTTTACAAACTGATTACAATGAGGCTACTATACGTGCTATGTTTTCAGCAGGTGAATATTTAAATTATGATGTTAACAGTGGTTTAATTTCTATTGATAGAGGTAACAATGCAGGGCAATTAGGTGCTCATACTTTAGATGTAGATTCTAATGAATTTACTACTATTAATGGTAATACTACATTAGCTATATTAAAAGCTTTAGAAGCATTTATTATACAAGTTGATGCTAGTGCTACTGGTGGGCAAACTACAATTGATACTAGATTAAGTACTTTAACTGGTGTTAGTGGTAACAGTTTAGAAAGTTTTAATGGTTCTACTTTTTCTGATAACAAGAACATTAAACAAATCTTACAAGAATCAGAAAATAAACATGTAGCTGCTGATGCTGATAGATCTGCTTTACGTGGTGAATTTGCTGCAGGTGATACTGCATTACAAGGTGCTTTAGATGCTGAAACATTAAGAGCATTAAGTGCAGAAGCTAGTGAAGCAAGTGCTAGACAATCAGCAGATAATACTTTACAATCTAATATTAACACTACTAACTCTAATTTAACAGCAGAAGAAACTAGAGCAACAAACGCAGAAAACGCTTTAGATGCTAGATTAGA
>Ga0070754_10002634_pt1 | contig 13078 bp, 1 predicted proteins | sample VirMetDEL_Sep_01_FD_75181 | JGI IMG/M metagenome (GOLD analysis project Ga0070754, IMG submission 75181) | Aqueous microbial communities from the Delaware River and Bay under freshwater to marine salinity gradient to study organic matter... | ecosystem: Environmental > Aquatic > Marine > Coastal... | reverse complement strand
ACAGCATCATCTAACTTACCTTGATATTCCTGCTCCAATTTACTAATCTCCTCTTGTGTTGGAGGAGTTTCAATACGCTCGTTAACCTTTTCTAATTCCGCTTCCGCTTGCTTTATCTGCCCATCTATTCTGTTAAATGTGTTTATCATTTCTTGGGCAGCCTCCGGAGAATTAATCTCCTGCATATATTTGTCAGTAAAGGTGGCTCTGTCCTTCTTCAGTCTATCAATCTTACCTTTTAATTCCTTTGCTTGTTCTTTTTCTACAGTCCTGTTCTTCAAGTCCTGTACAGCCTTATTCTGCTCTTGACGTATTTTCGACCTTGTTTCTTTTACCCTCTGACGTTCTGCATCGTTTTGTTTATTTTCTCTGCTGTTAAAGAGTCTGCTGCGGACATCAGAAAACACATTCCCCATCTTAGGGAACATATTACGGATAGAATTACGAGTGGGTTCAACCATCTCTTTGTTCATCATCTGCTCAAAGATGTTTTCCATCTTAGTATTTATACGAGCATTTGGATTTCGATCCGTGATGTTGTTGTAGAGGCTTTGGAGCCAATTACCTAACACACCAAATGTGTCAGAAGACTGCTTACTTGGTGACCTACCACTTTCAACATAATCTTGGAATCCTCTTTGAAGGCTCTCTGTAAACCCAGGTGTACCAAATTTCTCTCCTGACCATTTTTCGATGTCCTTAATCTGCTTACGAGTGAGTTCTTGCTCAAAAGTCTTTGCAAGGTCTTCTAAAGGCTTTTGGAGATCTCTACCCGTCATTGCCTCAAATACAAACTTACCGTCCTCATTTTCCCTGTTAAGACCTTCAGGGGCTTCATCTTGGAATAGTATTTGGTCATTTGACTCTACTTGTACATCTCCTGTGTTCACATCTCCGACCATCATGCTGTAGATGCTTACCATGTCTTGGTTTAGTTCATTCACTCCACCAAAGTAAGCAATGGCATTTTCTATGACATTCTTTAGATAGGATTGGAACTTCTTGAAAATGGTTTCTTCTTGTTTGTCTAATGTACCTTCATAGAGATATTTTTCAAAGCCACGGGCAAAGGCTTCGCTTGTTTCTCTTGTCCATTTGGAATGACCTGCCCATTTGAGGATTTTTTGTTTTTCTTCAGGGGTCAACACCTTCTCGTACAAGTGGGCAGCCTCGTGTAATGGAGATGTGATGTCTGAATCCTTGCTTAAATAAATGTAATATTTACCCTCTCTTTCGATAAAGGCCGCTCTTTCGTTTTGGTATTTGATGTCATCTGCTATTGTGTTGTATTGATCCGGCTCTAATTGAGATGCTAAATATGGAGAGACTACGTCAATAGAAGATTTTGGCATTACACGAATTAGTCCAAATTCTAATGCTGGAAATTGGCTTCTTGAGTTAGATGAATTATAATATAATCCACCCGTTTCCTGTAAAGACGAAAAAATACCTCCAGCATTACCCGATATAATTATTCTACCCCCAATTACTTTGCGTAATTTTGGAAATGTTGCAAAACCATTATTATCAATGGCTATTTGATTCGTAAATCTAACTTCTGGAAATTTTGCTTCCCCCTTTATATCTACTTTACTTAATGTTTTTAATTTTGGAAAAAATCCTGAATGTAACGTAAAATCGTTTACTTCTTCTAAATTATCGGCTTTAATTACTCCATCATATGATATGATTTCATTTGCTTTTTTTAGTTTAGGTATATTAACTTCATCTGTTGCAGTCTCATCTATTGTTATGGATTTAGCTTCTACTAAGTTAAGAAAATCTATGCTATCTACAGTTTCATCTCCATCTCTTACATGAAGTTTACCGCTAACTGTTTCTAATAAAGGAACTTTTACTAAATTATTTATTATTAAATCTCTTGCTTTTTTTAAAGAGGGTAAGTCTGCTTTATGTAAAACTACAATACTATCTCCTTCTTCAAGTGACGGTACTAAAAGTGTTATATTAAAGTCAGAGTCTTTGGCAGAAGATAAAATATCTACTTTTTTTAGATTTGGTAAATTAACAACAGAATTTTGTACATTACTATATATGGTCACACTATATACTTTTTCTACTTTTGGCGCATATAAGGTACCTCCGTTAACTACTAACAGAAAAACATTTTTTAATTTAGGTAAACTAATTTCATTATTTTGTAAATTTAAAGATTCTACACTTTCTAAATTATCTGCTTGTAATTTGCTGCCGTTAATAAGTATAGATTCGGCTTCAAGCAAATTTGGTAACTTAACATCGGATTTAGTGTCTAAGTTTTTTATTTTTTCTAAACTTGGTAAATCAACGCTAAGATTTCTTTTTATATTAAGAGTCGTAGTTTGTTTTAAGTTACTTAGAGAACATGAGTATTAATATGCGTCATGTAAGCATCTATTCTTTCTAAAAATCTCCAATTATCTACATTCGTATTTTCATTAATTGTTACGTCTCCTTCAACAATAAGAAACCGATGACCTACATTTACGTCATTAGGATTAAAAACAAAAATATTTTGATTATAGCCGAGTGCTTTAGAAATATTTTTACTGTTTTGTTTTATATACTTTTTTAAATCTTCTCTTTTTTGATTGCTATAACTATACGAACCATCTCCCGCATCATAATAATCTAATAAATCATCCTTATCTTTAGGGTCAAATTTTTGTCTTTGTTCTACATACTTATAATACAGTTTATTAAACTTCGTGTGCTTGAGGTATTTTTTACCTGCAGGATTTGTCGTTAAAAAGTATTCTGCCTCTTCCGCCATTGACCCTTCAACTCCTTGACCCTCTGCCAATCCACGAATGTTTTCAGCCATTTTATCTTGACCCATCATCCTCGCACCTAACCGGACAGTACCACTATTGTCAATGAACATATAGAAATCTCCACCTTGATTATGTTGACTTGCCGTACTACCACCTATCGCTCCTGTACACCATTGTCCTCCTGTTCTGTGGGTGTCTCTTGCTAAGATTTCTAAGTTCTCTACATCCTTGTCTGTTCCGTTTTGTGGGATTTTAATCCATACACCCCCAGGTCTTTTCTCTACAATATATGAAGATGCTCTTTGCATGATTTCCTCAGGGGGAGCATACAACAAATCTTTAGATGTTTCTACAATTTCCGAAATGGAAGCCGTATCCCCTTCAGTAATCTTTTGGTAAATTGTAGGAGCATTTGCCCCATTGATAATCATTGGATCAGCAAATGTGGTGTTAGTTCTACCAAACACATCCACTTGCTCAATAATCGCCTTGTTGTTTTCACGAATTATGTTACCTTCCGCATCTGTTTTGTATGTAACCTTTGCTCCTTTTGTAAGAACCTCATTCAATGCAAGGGCAATAAATCCAACAGAATAGTCTTCATGACCTACTAAATAATTAAAACTTTCATTGAATGTGTTCCTTTGGCCTTGTTGACGCCCTTCAATTTCTCTTCTGCGATCCTCTTCATTATCTCTAATTCTCTCCCAGGCATCTACCATTATTTGCTCGCCTTGCTCTTTTGCCATCTGAATCCGGTTGGCAAGGAACGCATCACTAAACTCAGTAATAACGTATTTATTTGTCGAATTTACTTCTTCTTGTAATTGCGCAATCTTCTCATGCAGTAGGTTTTCAACTTGCGCTTTGGTAAATCCTTGTGCAGATTCAATCTGCTTAATTTCTTGTTTTAAAGCCTTTACACGCTCTTTTAGCGCATTTGCTTCCTTACCCCTACCTTGCTTATATAATTGCCCTATCTCGTCTTGTGCAGCGTTTAATTCAGCTCTTAGTGCATCACTTTGTGCTGTAGTGCGAGTCTTGTTAATATACCCCATCAAATCGGGAAACAACGACAGAGCCTGGTATAGGAGTTGATCGTCTACATTGTTTGGATCTATTCCTTGTACCTTGCTTAAAAAGTTTTCAGGTATTCCGGTGAAATCACTAAGCGGACCTGCACTTTGGAACAAGATTGGAGAGCCTGTAAAGTCTGTAAAGTTTTCATTATTCATCGTATTTAATGATGAATAAAACTCTCTTGGACTCATCCTACCTTTTGCTACAGCCATCTTTTGACGTAGGGCATCGTAAGAGATTCCCATTCTTTTGGCTGTGTTGTTTAAGATTCTTTGGAAGATGTTATTGGTAACTGCTCCTTCTTCTACACCATACATGGCTTGGAACATCTGTTCGTCAGTCATGGCGGAAGTGGATACACGCAATGCTCCTGCTCTTTCTTCAGGAGTTGGAGTGTAGACAGTAAAGTTCGGAGTAAGTGGAATAGATGCAATAGCTGGTCCGGTCTTTTTACCTAACGTAATGACTCGCTCAGCTGGGCTGCCAAACTTCTTCATCGAAAGTGGTTCAGCCCTCACGATGTTTACTCCCTGTGGAGTATTTACCACCATGAATACAGAGCCGTCTTGTGTTGTGATAACTACATCATTACTTGTGTCAGTACTTTGACCATTGCTTAACTTATCAATAATATCAGTTACCCGATTTAATTCCTCTAAAATATCAGCCCTTTGCTTCTGCGCCTCTAATCCACCTCTATTTGCAGTCTGCTCTAAGTAATCTGAGAGCATCGTGTAGTAATTCTGATAGTGCGCAATTGAAGGTGGATCAGTCTTTTTAAAGTTAAAGAAATTAGCCATCTTACCTGCCAATACTGTAGGTACTCCTATTTTCTCTAACGCTTCTACAAACTCTGCTTTATTGAATGTCTTATTAACTGCACTTGAAAAATAACCATCAATAACAGTCATCGCAGATTTCTGCATTCCAAGTGGTAAGATTTGACTTATCATTTGGAACAGACTCGTACTAGTACTCTCATTCAATGTAGAGTTTGCCATTATATCCATAACCTGGCTTGCAGAAAGGTTTGGATTAGTCGGATCGTAGTCTAAAGCATCTGCATTCTCATTCAAGAACGACTGTGCTTTTTGTGTGAAATCTTCTCTAAGAGTAAATTTCTTTTCGGGAAGCCTACTTTTAAGTTCGCCTAATTGATTGTCAATGGTTCTCGTTGGTTGCTTATTGGCAATAAGTTCCCTTCTTTTTCTACTGAGTTGTTCATACTGAACCCATTCGGGAGACAAACTAATAACACCTGCCTTTTCTAAAGAGCGTAATGTCTTAACATCACTATTCTGAATAATATCGTCTATCCAAGACTCTAATGCCCTTGCTTTATCACTTACATTTCCTAAAGCATCTCGTAGGTTACTCAGCAGGATGTTGGATGAACCTTCGCTATTTGGATTGTAATTCAGAGTAGGTTGCTTTGATCCGCTCTTCTTCTCTATCCCTCCGAACTTTTCTGTGTAAAAATCAGCCTTTGGTTTCTTATTCCGAGTTGCCCAAGCAGTAGCAGTTGCATCAATCATCATAGCACTTCTCTGTGCCTCTTCGATTGGCATATCAAAAGCAGTCACAAATACTTCTACAACTTCTTGGCGATTCTTTGGTGTATATCTTGTACCTGTTTCAGTACCTTCACTTTCGATAACTTGCTCTTCTGCCAAGCCAAGTTTAATGAGCGTCTCAGAATTTAGGGTAATGCTTACCTCACCATTATCCGCTACATAATAATCCTTAATTCCGTCTTGACCCGCTAACTGCTTTATGTAATCCGGTATCGACTCTTCGTTCTTGTATGTGACTGTGTAGTCAACTGACTTAACAATAGGGCCGAACAATGTCCTACTTGTTTTAATGCCTGCCTTATTCTTACCAAATTCTTTTTGGAGTTGCTTGTTGACCTCATTAAGTTTCTTAGAAATCTCCGCTAATTGCTTTTTAACTTCTGTTGGAAGATTCTTTATCTCAGCCCTACGAGCCTTCTGATATTCCAATTCCAGCTTAGCCATCTCTAAGACCAACTGCTCTTTACCCTCTTCAGTAATTGTACCATCTTCGTTACCAAACTGCTCTTGAATTCTTCTAATAAGTTCTTGAGCATCTGCCAATCTCTTTTGGTACAAAGGATTGAGCATTTCCAAGATAGCCTCTTCTCCAATAATATCGGCTAATTCATTTACAACCTGGTCAAACTCAGATTGCTCTTGCTTTATTTGGTCTTTGATTTTTTGGACTTCGGCTTCAAACTGGCTTTTAGACTTTTTGGCAACGACAGCAGTTTCAACTTGTTTAGTGTTTCTCGCACTTTGCCTTGGTTCGGGTTTTTCATTGAGTGTAACGTTATTAGAGAAATAAAGTAATGTGTTTAGGGTTTCTGCCATGTTATAGGCAGCGACAATCAACTCTTTCTCCTCGACAGTATTGTCGGGGCTGAGCATCATAGAAATTCTGTCAAATACATCAGACAACCATATACCAACTTGCAATGCCTCTTCCTCAGAAATCTTTTGATTATCTGCCAACTTATCTATGGCTTCTGCAATGGTTTCGGTAAAGTTTACATCCCAAATATCATTTAGCATCTTAGCTATATCGGGACGTGTCTCTTCAATTTGTTGGATGATTTGTTCAGCCTCTTGTGCAGTTGTGCCCTGATATTCTAATTTGTTTCTTGCAATCTCAACTGCAATTAGCAACCTCTCATTCTTAATGCGCTGCTTTGGATTATTCTTTGGAGATACAGAAACAACGTTCCCTTTTGTATTGGTATTGATAATGTAGTCTACTCCATTGACTGTAATAGAGTTTTCTGTAACATTTTCAGTCCGGTATTTGGGATCAGAACTGGTCTCTTGTGTCTGACCTTGTTGGAAGGTGGTAATACCGTCTTTGGTTACCTCATAAATTACATCTCCATCAATAACCTCAAATCTGTTCTCATTGACTTTGTTTAAGATACCTGACCTTCCGTTAATAACAACAGGCTTTCCTTCGTTTTGCGCTAAAAATGTTTCAATACTTTGTGAGTTAAACAAAGCATCTAAAGCATTTAATGCACTCAATCCGGTTTGGACAGCACGTTTTGCGCCTCTTATTGGTTGAGGTCTCTTATTTTCTTTTAATTTCTTTGTTGCATTGTCGTGTCGCTCTGCTGCCTTTTGCTTTTCTTGGGCTGTTTTAGCAGCAGCCTCTTCTGCTCTTTTCTGCTTTTCAGCCTCAATAAGGGCATCAGCTGTTTGAGGGAACTCTCGTGTTAACTCTTGACTTCTTTCATCTGTTGGCGCATTAAATAAATCTAATTGACTGTTACCTTGAGCAGCCATTTTAGAACGACTTTTGACTAAATCTTCTTTCTTCTTTTGGAGATTGTCTCTTTGGATTTTTAATGTGCCGATTTTTTTGTTCTTCTCGGCTTCCATGTCTGATCTGCCTGGAGTGTCTACAGGGATGTAATCAGGAGCATTTACATCCGTAAACCGTGCCTCCAAAGCATTCATCTCATCTTGCACTTCCTTAATCTGCTCATTTACCTCCGCTAATTGCCTCTCGTATTCTAACTCTCCTGCATTCTTATATTTGATTCTTTCTAAGTTGAGAGGCTCATCTACATTAAAGAATAAGGATTGCACCAAGCCATTCATCCTCTGTAGAAAGTCGTTCTGATTCTTGATTGTCTTTCCCGCATTTTTCGACAAGAAATCAAACATCTCTTGTTCATGGGCATTGGTCAGTTGAGGGAACATCATACGAGCAGCCCCCACCCAATTTGCAATCTGTTCTAATTCCTTTATCGCATCTTGGTCTGTACTTTTACTTGCAAGACGAACAGCCTCGTATAGTTTACCATTCGGATTTAATGCAGACAGCCTTAAAATATACAGCGCATTCCGACCTTCCAACTTCTTTGCCTTTTCCATCATGTCCTTCTTGGACATCCCAGCTTCCCTATCCTTTCTATAAATAGAGGCACGTTCAATGGAAGTCTCTCTTTGGGAGATGGCATTAGAAAGTTGTGTGGCGTACTCTATAGCCTCGGCTTCGTTTCCTTGAAATATCCGGATAGGTACATTTTCAATCCCATTGGCTTTGGCTGCTTCCAATCTGTGGTGACCTGCCAATACAAATAACTGACCATTGGCATCTCTCCATGCAACAATCGGATCAAATTTATTTGGATCAAAGTTTTCAATCATCTCCTTCAGGGCAGCCTCATTGAGCTTTTCCCTGTTTTGGAATCTTGCCTCATCTGTGGAGATGTTTCCAATAGGCTCCTCAGTCATATTGAACATAGAGTCTTGGAACAATACAGAATCGTATTCCATATTATCCACAGTCTCTCTTGCCAAATCCAAGAGTTCTTGGTATAACTCAGGATCCCTTTGTTGGAGTTCTTCTATCTCTCCTTGTAGTGCTTGTATCTGCTCAAAAACAGGACTTTCTGTTCTACCTGCTTGTTGCATAGCAAGGGCTGCTTGTGTAGGCGTGAGATTACCTGCAGCCACTTCATTAAAATACATTCTGTCATAGCGAGCATTAATCTCACTTTCATTTCCGCCTTTGTTTAACTCCTCTGCTCTTCTAACCTCAACAGACTTTCTTGCATTGTTTGCAACAACTGCATCATTAATGAATCGTGCAGCAAGTTGGCGAGCCTGGCGTTGTAAAGTATTCCGCTCATTAATAAGCCTATTACGCTCTTCTCTTATACGCTGTATCTCATCAGACCTCCTCATTTCGGGAGTCAATACAGTTACACCATACAACTCTTGAAGTTCGTTAATCTGATTCTCAGTAAGAACGCCATTTCTATTTGCAATAAGGTCTGCTTGCTTCTCGTTTATTCGTGCAGTATTTGCATCGTATATTTCTTGCTCCCTTGTTGTAAGGGTATCTCCATCCAACAACTTACGAGCAATAGTAGCCATTCTACCACGAGTGACAGTATTGTCTTTCTTAAAGTTTGCGTATTCTTTTTTGCCAACATCCTTTGATGTGTCTTGTGTGAGGGCATAAAAATACCCTTGCATATGCACATTGGCAGCCTGTCTCTTTCTTTCTGCCTCAATCGTATCATCCTCTGAAAGCAATTCAGGCATCACATCTTGTGCAGCTTCGACAATTTGGTCATCAAGTTCTTTGATACGTCTTTTCGCATCGTTGATTGCCTCAGTATCCTCTGTGTATCGGACATTTGTTTTATTTATTTCAGCCTGTTGGGCTTCTAACTTTGCTCTCTTTTCTACACTATCTGTTTCTTTTGTACTAATTTCTTCCATCTGAGCAGTTCTCTGCTGCTCTAAAGCTTGTTGTACAACTGCTCTTGTGTCTTGGTATTGTTGACCTAATTGAGCCAGTATTCCATCCCATTGTGCAACTTCTTGTTGGAGTTGTTGGGCAGAATTAAAGAAAGCATCGTATACAGATTTCTCGTCTTCGGATAGTTGTTCGTTGTTTTTAATCTTATTGGCAATTGCCACAATCTTTTCTTGTGTGACATCTGTTCTCCCTGTTTGGCTTTCAATAACTTGAGCCAATTCTTCAGGAGTGAGTGTCTGTGTGGCATCTCCTTGACTACTTTCAATCTCAACACTACCATCTTGGTTAAACCGGATAGAGTATTTTGGCAGATTGCGATTCTGCTCAAACCTTTCTGCCGCCTCGTCTCGCTTTCTTTGTGTCTCTTGAATCGCATTACGGATATTTTGTACATCCTGATTCAAGTCGGGATTGATGGGAGTGGCTTCAAGGTTGTTACGTTCTTGACTTAACCTCTCTAATTCACTCTGTGCCTCTGTAATACCATTCTCTACTTCCTGTAGTTTGCGATTCCTTTCCTCTCTTTCTCTAATCGGGGCTTCTAACTGCTCCAATTCAGAAATAACTTCTTGCCTTTGGGTTTCTAATGACCTAATTTTAGCACGAGCATCTCTTTCTTTGACAGCAAGTGTGTCTACCTTTGCCACCTTTGCGTCAATCAACTGTTGTCCCGTAAAAGACAATATTATTTGAGATTCGTTTCCTGCTGCTAAAGTTACTTGGTCAGCAGGGACTAAGTGGCGTAACTCTTTTGGCACATCTGCTGTAGAGTTAAACCGGAAGGTATACAATTCATCAGGATCAACCACACCAAGCCTACCCATCTCTTTGGCTCTGGCATCCTCAATTTCTTTTCTACGCTTTTCTTTTATTTCGTTGTAGGTCTTTTGTAGTTCTTCTTCCGTATATCCTAACTTCTTACCTGCTTCTAAATACTTCTTATAATTTTCCTTGTCTTTTAAAATATAATCAGCGGCTTCTTGCTGCAAATCCATCGGACCTGCACCACCCATAATACCACCTACCAAACCACTTACTACTGCTGTACTAATAACTTCTTCGTACTCTTGCTCTGTTAGAGCATACTGCTCAAATCTCGCTCTATCGGGACTAAGCCACCGCTGAACACCTTCTGTAACCAATGGCTCAAACAGCCCTTCTTCCAACATTTCACCACCTGCATCCAACAAGCCTGTTCTGATTCTTCTTACTGCCAACTCAGCTGGAGTTAACTTTGTATTCGCCACCTTTGTCCAAAACTTGGCACTATTTCCCGCAAGCCTATCTATCAATGACTTTGCTCCAATTGCACGAGTGGTCGGACCTCCGATTAAGTTAACTATACCAACAAGTGTTCCGGCTGATGCAGCGTAGGCTCTTGCTTGCCTCATTGTCATTCCCGCATCCAAAGCTTCTTGCTCAAACGTACCACTCATTTGCGCTCTCACAAAGTTAGTCTGAGCAGCATATACAGCAGCTGTTTGAGGTACTTTTACAGCTCTTAAAATACCTGTACCCATCTTACCTCCAACAACCAAAGATGCCAGGTCTATACCTACATCACCCGATGTGGATAATGTAGCAGCCCAACTAAATTCCCTTTGGATAGGCAATTTTTGGATTTCCTCTTTTTTGGGAAGTTTGCTTCTAAACGATGAGCTTGGTGTAATAGCCATGCCCATGTCATTAAAGACGCCTAATACTTCTCCGTGGCTTGATACTTTTAAAGTGTAGTCTTTCTTGGAATCAGGATCTGTATACTTTACCACACGAGAGTAAATGCCTTTATTTACATCTGATGTAGGTGTAAACTGTATATCTGTATCTCGTACTAAATTACCACTCCATTGTGTAAGGCCATTCCAAATACTATTATACCAGTTCTTATTACGAGGATCGCCCAAATTCATAATATCCGCAAAAGAACGTACAGTAGCATCAATAAATCTTCCTCCCCCTCTATATGCAGTTGAAGCTATGTTATAGCCAACGTACTCTATTCCTTTGTATGCGTCTCTTTTCTCTTGAACTGCTTCCTTGTAACTTGGAGACTTTTCAACAATATGTGTACCCAACATAGATTCTTGGTATCCATATTGGTTTGGATTGTTATAGAAATCTGTTTCAAAGTTATTAACTGCACGAACCCTACCTGCCTCATCCAAAGTAGTCTCTACGCCTTCCTCATTTGTATAAACATACAACCCTTCATCGCTTGCCTTTTCGTACAATTTTGCAGCATCTTCTCCGGTCATATCTTTGATGCCACCTGTAAAAGGATCGTATACTCCCTTTACTACACTATCTCCCGCTTCTTTAAACTTGGTTATCTTCTGATTTAATTCATCTTCAAACGGCTTTAGTGCTGCATTTTCCAAAGCAGTTTGTAGGTCTTTACCCCTTGCAACAGGCTCCCAACTGGATTCAGTTAGTATCTTAGCACGGGCTGTGGCAGGGTTGTTTGCATATTCAAGTGCTTGATTAGAAACTTCATTGAGCCTATTGATGGATTGTTGCATCTTTTTGTAGAGAGGGTCATCCTGCATTTGCTTAACAAGCTGCTCTCTTTCCTTTGAAGCCTCTTGGTATGCTTCGTAATCTTCTGTGCTGCCTCCCCCAAACATACCTCCTAAACGATTTGCTGTGGCAACAAAGCGATCTAAAATGTCATCGTATCCCGCATATTTTGCTTTGAGCTGACCTTCCAAATAGTTTATAGTATCATACAGAGTTGATGTGTAGTCTCTAAAACCCTGTAACTCTGTCTCATATTTAGCCAAAGGTATTTGACTATCAAGAAATGCCTTCTTTTCTTCTGCAGACATAGAAGAAAATTCGGGGATGGTATTGTTTATTTTATCAATTACTTTTTGGTCAAACTCGTTTTCAGCCTCAGGCATCTCACCGGAAAGTACGCTGTTAAAATTTTGCTCTAAAGGACTTAATTGATTAAAATAATCTTCGTTGACTCCTTTTATTTTATATGCCCTTTCAATTGGATTGGCTTCAAAAAAGTTAGGTTCGTTTGGAATAACATATTGCCGACCATTTTGTAGCGTACCTAAGTTAGGCGCACCCTCTACGTGTTCATTAAATGCCAAACGATACGAAGCCTCTTCTCTTGCTTTTTGTTGTTCTTCTGTGTCTGATCCAAATTCGTCTTTTGCATACTCGGTGTAGATGCTTCCTAAGTCAATGCCCTGTACAGTAGCTTGACTCTCTTGTGACCATACATCCATTTCGGGAGCAACGGCTCTGTAATCTTCTTCTTTGGGTTGTTCTTTTTCCTTCTCAGGATAAAGCATACTTTTTTGGAAAGTATCATATTGACCTGTTCCATGATACCCCATGTTGTTTTTGAAGAAATTAACCCGAAACTCTGCGTCACTATCTAAGCTATTGTTAAAAGCTTCAAAGGACATTTCAACTTCACCATCTTCTACAGGAACGGTAGGTACATTCTCGTCATACTTCATTAAGTCATAGACAACCTTCCTGTTGAACAACTGCGGGTTGGTTTCTGCCAATCCTCCTCTGTTATTGCGATAATAATCATTCCTAAACTTAGGTACTCGCAATAACTTTTTGAAACGATCGTAATCTATATTTCTACGAGCGTCATCATCCATTAGGTTGTAAAGTCGTGCAAATTCTTTTTCCATCGTTTGTTAACCTCTTTCGTATAATGTAAATGTACCGTCAGGCTGTTTTTCTAATTTATATTTTGTATCACCCGTGTTTGGATCAGGGACAAGTAATTCCCTTATTTGTTTCTGTTCTATTTCCTCATTTGTCATATTTTTAGAAACTACCTTCCAATTCTCTTCTGTTGGAGTTTCAGCGTATTGTGATGCCCAATTATCTTGTGTCAAACCTGGTATGTCTACTCCTAATTCTTT
>Ga0070754_10002630_pt1 | contig 13090 bp, 25 predicted proteins | sample VirMetDEL_Sep_01_FD_75181 | JGI IMG/M metagenome (GOLD analysis project Ga0070754, IMG submission 75181) | Aqueous microbial communities from the Delaware River and Bay under freshwater to marine salinity gradient to study organic matter... | ecosystem: Environmental > Aquatic > Marine >... | reverse complement strand
GTTAGCTTCATCATTTGCCTCACCACACATGGACTTCAGTTCTGCCAGCAGCGCGGGGTTGCCCTCGCTGATTGCGGTGCGAGTTGCAGCGTCCAGTTTGCTCCACGCGGCGGCGAATGCGTCATATGACTCACCAGCTGCCTTTCGGAGCTTTCCCACAGCATCACTGGTGTCCACCTCCTTTCTGCCCTGCCCGCTGTTGCCATCATCATCCGCTTGCGTCAGGCCGCAGATCGCCGCAGCCGAATAGCGCCGCAGATACGTCAGGCAACTGCCGACCGCGTGTGGCCCGGCTTTCGCCGGAGCCATTGCAGCCTCAGAGCTAATGAACTCGCCAGAGTCATGCACCAGCATCGTGGTGAGCGTAACAAGCCCATCACGTTGTCCGGGCAGTTGAATCATGCTGATGCCGTGCTTGTTGAGAGGCGGCAGGACGGTATCCAGCACCTCCGTCAGATCAGCGTACTTGCTGCGGAAGTGCGGGTTAGTCGAACTGGTGACAGCCTTGCCCATCTCTGCCTGTGCCTTCACCAGCGCGGCTGCAAGTTTCTGGATGCTTTCAGATTGGTTTTTCATGTCCCTCTCCTAAAACGCCAAAAGTAACACAATGTAAGCGTAGATAATAATCGCGGCGATAATGATTTGAGCAATGGCAAGCGCAATCTCGCCCAATGAATACTCCTTCAACAAGTCTCTCAGCCCCATGTCAGTTCTCCGTTTGCTTCAGCTTTCTGCGCCCATTTCAGCGCGCTGGGAAATAGCGCGTGAATCGTCATGCGCGCCACAACCTCCAACTCATCTTCCTCTAGTCCAGTGCCGCCCAGTGCGGCGTAAATCAGCATACGACTCACATCGTCATCTTCGACAATGTAGTCCATCGCTGCATTCAGCACTTCACGGTCATCGCGTTGCGCGTCCAGATATGCCTCAACAATCTCTGCATCGCTCCAAGTTTCCAGCACCGAACCTTGCGGTTCTGGCTGGAGTTTCTGGCGCTGCTTCTCCAGTGACATACTTTTGCTTTGGTCGTTCATGTGTCTCTCCTTTTAGGGGCTGACCGTCAGCCCATGTGTTCATTATCTAAATCTAGCGCGCCCTTGCAAGTGCAATCTGCCCGTAGCTGTATTCTTTGAGTAATTCGCGGAGTCTCATTGTTCCCACTCCCCGTTAGCCTCACGTTCCTTTGCCCATGCCACAGCCATGTCGCGGCAGAAGTTCACGATGATTCTTCTGGCGTGGTTCATCAGCCACTCATCATCGTCAATGCTGAGATTGTCCAAAGCCTTGTAGACGAAAGTGCGGGCCGCGTCCGGGTCGTAGAATATCTCTGAGACCAGATCGGACATCACTGCGCGGTCATCCTTCATGCTTTCCAGATACAGGTTGACCAGCGTTTCATCATCCACGCTGTCAATCGCGCTGCCTACTGGTTCCGGCTGCATCCGTTCCCGCTGCCTTTCGAGGTCGTAATCAAGGTTGTTCATGCTGTGTCTCCGTTGTCGTGATGCCGTGATTCAATTATCTACATATATCTCCCCCCGTCAAGCTTTTTTTGACTTTTCCGCCTAAAAACTCTAACGGGCTTTTTCTACCAAACACTCTAACGAGGTTTTTCTACAAAAACTCTAACGAGGTTTTTCTACAAAAACTCTAACGGGCTTTTTGTACAAAAACTCTAACGGGCTTTTTTTGCGGAGCGTCATATGTAAATTTTTCCGACACCCAGAGGGCGCAATGTGTAAATTTTCCCGACACCCGGCTGAAACTCAGGCGGGGCAAAGGTTTCAGCGGGTATGCCCGCTGCGCCGCCTGTGTTCGCTCTGAAGCGACTTGCTCCACAGCCCGCACCCGTGCCCGTCATTCTGTTTTATTGCCTCTTTTAATGTCTGCCGGGTTCATTTTGTGTCTCCGTTTGGGGCTGCCAATCAGCCCTACTACCAGAAAAGCCCCGTACTAGATCGGAGCAAGTCTGGCCTAGTTGTGGCGGTGTGCTAGAAGTTTGCGACAATCGCGCGCCCGTCATCAAGCGGAATCACCCAAGTGCCATCATAGACGCTGTCCCAGTCTTCATGGCTGGTGCTGTAGTCTTCGTTAAACTCTGCAAGGCTTTCATATTCGGTGAAATCGCAGCAGATGGCGATAACGTCAAGCTCGAAAGGCTCGCCCGTATCTTCGCTGTATTCCTCGAAAAACTCGAACAGCGCCTTTTGGCCTTCATAGCTAAAGTTATCAGGGCGAATCTGGCGGAAGGCTTCGGTAAACTGGTATTGGTTGATTGTTTGAACGATCATGGTTGTTTCTCCTATAAGGGGCTGCCAATCAGCCCATGTGTTCATTATCCACATATGGCGCAACCCGTCAAGCGTTTTTTGGCTGTTTTCAGCATTTTTTGCACATTTCTTATGCGACCTGCATAAACGATGGCACAGGGCGGCCTTTGTAAGTGGCAATGTCCGTCTTATGCTCACGATAGTAAGCCCTGTATGCCTCAACGCTGCATTCTCTACGGCACTCGTCCGGCATGGCCTGAGGCGGCTGAGTGAAGTATTCCCCACTACCGGGCGGCGGGGAGCGCAGCAAATCACGCAGCTTGATATCAGTCTTGTGTACCTTGCCGTAGCGGTGCGTGTACTCGTCACACAGGGCGATAAACAAACAATACAACCAAGTGTAGTTGTTCTCGCTCTCGCGCACCCATTTAGCACACGGATGATTCCTGTGCGTAGGCTTGTACATAGGCGCTGCCCATGTACCTGCCTCATCGTGCGCAGTACTCATCAGTTGCGCGTACTCAAGAATCATCTTCACAACGTGCTTGTCACAGTGTAATTTTGCGCAACTAACAGGGTCGTGGGCTAAGTAAAAGATATTCACGTTGCTCTCCATATTGGATGGCGCTGAAAGCCCCGGACTAGATCGGGGCAAGTAGTTTCTGGTTGTGGTGTCGATCAGACTTCGATAACACCGACAAAGGTTGCGTAGAATTCATGAAACTCACGAAACCCTTTTGCGGTTGTCTTCATCTCGGTCGCATTGTCGGGGATGCTACTCTTAATGTAATCCTCGATTGCCGACTCGCAGTCTTCCCGATGATGCGACACCCGGATGTTGCCGCTGGTCAGGAAGTCGCCATTCAGTTTCTTTACTACATAGATTGCTGCGTACATTGCGTTTCTCCATTGAGGGGCTGGCCGTCAGCCCTGTTACCGCTAAAGCCCCGTACCAGATCGGGGCAGTAGCGTTGAATTTTTAGTGCGGGCTAGATGTTCGGAAACTTGTGTTTAACGTAGATGCCATTGAAGTTCAGACTCAGATTTTTACCCAGTTCTTCAGCCCTCTCAATGACATCATGCTTTTCATCACCGGCAGTGCTAAATAGCAGGTCGCCATTACGAACATTAACGACCCATGCTATGTAACCGTCGTTTCCTCCACCGATATGACGATTGACTTCAATTTCTGCCTTGATGTCCTGACTAAATTCGTTTGTGTAAAAAGTGACGTTCATTGCGTTTCTCCAGTTAGGTTTGTTTGTTGGCTGAACCGTCAGCCCATGTGTTCATTATCTACATTTAGCGCAACCCGTCAAGCGTTTTTTGGTTTTTTTTAGGCACAATCTGAGGCGATTAGCCGCGTCAAATGCCCTACCCTACCCTACCCCTATGGTATAGGGAGAAAACGCCGTAGCGCGGCTCTGGTTGCGTCTGGTGCGATGTTTGGCGGTGGCATGGGGCCGATTACGCGGCGGCAAGGGGCCAAGCAGTGCTTTACACAGCCCGGCATCGCGTTTGCCGCGCATGGTGTATATTGGCCTTGACGTTTCGAGGGCTGTCTCCTCCCTCCCAGCGTCACGCCCCGGTTCCCGGTCATGGATGATTGGTCGAGCCGGGGCACCTAAATTCCTGTGTGTGTTAGCCCGCCTTGCGCGGGCTTTTTTTTGCGAGTGATGTGTGAGTGGTGTACGAGTGCTGTACGAGTGCTGTACGAGTGGTGTGCGAGTGCTGTGCGAGTGCTGTTTTTTCGTTGTTTTGAAATCAAAGGGTTAAGCGCCCCTAACAAGACAAGACAAGACAAGACAAGACATATATTGTGCTATCTGAAAAAATTGCAAAAAAACAGTTGACAGATTTTTTTTCGGCGTTGTATCGTTTGCCGAAATCAATGGAGATTTTTGTTGGATAGCAAGGCGAAAATTAAGATTACGATCTTGAACTGGGAAAAGCACCAGCGCGTGATGAGGGCAAACCGCAAGCAGCGTGACTGGGTAGCGGTTTCGACCCGGCTGGTGCATGACCCGGATTTCTTCAATCTGACGATTGAGCAGCGATACTTGTGGATGATGCTGATTTGCCATGCGGGTGCAGTTGGCCCAGTGTTTGAGTTGAGTCCACACGATGCCAGAGTCTTGTTCAAGCTGCGGAAAAATCCTGATTTCGCTATTTTGAAGGAAAAGGGTTTTGTGGCGCTGGGCGATCAGCCGGAGCCGGTTGTTGAGCCGGAGGTTGAGCCAGAGCCGGTGATTGCGCCGGAGCCTGTCGCCCCGCGCAAGGCAAGCAAGAAGCCAGCAGCGGATGAGTGCTTGCGCTTTGATGAATTTTGGTCGGTGTACCCGATAAAGCGGAACAAGTCAGGCGCGAGGAAGGCGTGGAAGTCGAAGAAGCTGGATGCCCGCTGCGATGAGCTGATGGCAGACGTTAGCAACCGGATGGAAAAAGACCGCCAGTGGCTAGAGGGCTACATTCCCCACGCGCAGACCTACATCAACGGCGAGCGGTGGGAGGACGAGGTTGAGAGCAAAGCGCCGCAGCCCGCTAAGAAGCCAAAGATACCTACTGACGATGCAAGCCTTCTGGCCTTGTGTGCGGAGCTAAAGATTTACACAACCGGCAAGACCACCTATCAACTGCGCAGAGAGTGTGCGGAGAAGATGGCGGGAGGCGCGGCATGAGTACAGCAGAGAAAGCAGTGCTGGTCATTCTGGCCCTGATGTGCATAGTGTTTGTGGCGGCTGTGGGCGGTGGATGAATACACCAAACTCTGCGCGGCGCGGTACATTTACCACAAGCGCGACCAGTCTACGCCAAGCGGGAAGCACACTTGGCTCGACTGGTGGGAGCAACGCTTTCAAGATGTTTATTACGACTACATCAAACGCAAGGCAAAGGAGAAGCGCAATGAAACAGACTGAACGGGTTTTGCGTCACTTGCAGGATTACGGCTCCATCACGCCGATGGATGCTATACGCGATTATGGAATCATGCGGTTGGCGGCGCGAATCTGCGACCTGCGGGAGCAGGGTTACAGCATCAAGACGAAAAAGGTCAGAGGCCGTAACCGCTACGGGGAGCCGAGCAGCTACGCGAGTTATTCGCTGTGAGCCGGTCGAATGCTTTGCGCGGGAACATAAACGCGACTAGGAAACTCACGGCTGACGATGTGCGGCTGATTCGGGAGATAGCGGAGCAGGGGCGGGCCGAGGTTCAGCGTATCTATGCGACCTGCACGGCTAAGGCGCTCGCGGAAAAGTTCGGCGTACACAAGCGCACTGTGGAGAAGGTTCTCAACTACGAGACATGGAAGGGTGTCCCATGACTACTTTTGTGAAGCGCATTGACTACCCGATGGACGGTGTGCCGGTTGCCATGCTGGTGGCGGCTGACCGCGACTCGCATGAGAACATCCAGCGATGCAAGCGCGATGTGACCTACCGCATTGTCCCAAAGCGCGACAATAACGCTGACTTCCACAGGAAGGTCATGCGCCTGTTGCGTGACCTCTACGAGAATCAGGAGCAGTTCGATTCGGAGGACGTTCACCGTGAGTACGTCAAACTCCAGTGCGGATGGGTTCATGAGGTGGCGGTTCCAGTAGCGGAGCATGACCGTTTGGCTAATTGTGCTGAGTGGCTCCGGTCACTCGCAAAGCTGTCATTCATGCCTGACCAGTTTACCGACAGCCTGTTTGCGGCTGCTGGTTTGATTGAGGGCTGCACTACTCACTACGTCACCAAGCCCCTGTCATTCGACAAGTGCGATCAGGCAGAGCGCGAAAGGTTCTGGGATTCGCTCAAGATGTATGCAGCGCCGATACTGGGCGCGGCTCACGTTGAAGGCTATGAGAATGGGTCTTAAACGCTCCGCTGCTGACATCGCCTTCAGCAATGCGGTGAGAGAGGCGTTTGACTATGACTGCCTTCACTGCGGCATCAATGGGCGGCACACGCCAGCGACCACAGACTGCGCTCATGTGTTCTCGCGTAAGCATCGCTCAACGCGATGGACGGTTGCCAATGCAGTCTGCTTGTGCCGTTCTTGCCATCAGAAGATGGCTGATCGCCCGCTAGTGTTTGCGGAACTGGTCAAGGAGTGGCTTGGGGAGGAGAGGTATGACGAGCTAATGCTGAAGCACAACCAGCCGCAGAAAATTTCAAAGCAGCTTGAGAAGGAAATCGCCAAGCATTATCGGGAGCAGGTGAAGGTGATTGAGGAGATGCGCCGGGACGGTTGGCGCGCATATATACAACTGGAGGATTGGGAATGAGTAGCCTTATCGCAAGTGTTTTGTTGACTTGCACAATCTCACCCGGCGATGACGTTAAGGGTTGGTACTTGTATCACTCGCCCGCGCCTGTTGAAAGCGTTGATGACGCAACGTGGTTTAACTTCAGCACTGAGTCTTGCGCGTTTGATGTCGCGCCCAACTTTGCTGTGGGCAAGTGCTGGTACATTACCGCAGTCGGCGCTGGCGCTGATGACGAGCCGGGCACGTTTGAGGAGTCTTTGCCCGCTGGCCCTGCTTGTCTTGTCATTACAATCGACCGAACAGAAGAACAGGGTGTGTGATATGTTGAATTTTGGCTGGAGTAAACAAGGTCGGTTTGTTAATCGCTGGACTGCTAAAGTCGATGAGTCTACCGCTAATAGGGGCCATGTCGGATATGCTATCTATGGTATTAAGGATGGCAGTGAAGTCCTTGCTTTAAGTGGAGGTGTTCGCAACCCGCACGAAGGGTTGCCGTGGGACTTAGATACAGTCGGCGGTGTACGGAGTGTCACAAAGGCGATTACCGGCATTCTAGTAACAGACGCTCTATATAGAAATGGCTATAGTCTTGATATAGAGCTTGGCAGTTTTGACGTTATTAGCAGGAATATGTCGAGCCGTATTGATCTGGGTAAAGTAGATATTCATAACACTACTGTTAGGCAGCAGCTATCGCATACGAATAATGCTTGGCAGACTTGGGATGGTCGGTGGACTTCAGAAGTTGTTAATCATAGCTGTGGCGATATTAACGAGATTGTGAGGTACTACGATAGTCTTACGCAGCAAGGTCACAGGGTTGGCGAGGTCGCTGGTTATGACGATAAGAATGGCTGGCTGCTTGGTGCTATATACGAAGAAGTGACGGGTACTCAATGGCAGACAGGCTTTAATGACCTAATGCTTAGTCTGGGTGTCGAACGCGCTTATCCTGCTTTGGGCGGGCAGAATTACGCGCCCTTCTTCTTAGGTCTGGCTGAATACCTAGTAGATACACGCCTCGTTCCTAATAGAGCGTTGCCTATTTTTTCAAACGGTACGACCGCTTATACAGAAGCGAATATCACCACAGATTTTGGATATGCTATTGGCAGTGCTTGGTTCAGTGCGCGTAGTTTAGCGCAGTTTGTTTTCCGTCTACACAATGGCCTGTCAGTTATTGATGAGGCGGCACTAGCTGATTGTTATAGCGTACAGACAGGTTTGGAAGATAGCTCTGAAGGCTCACGTTATAGTTGGGAAGGTGTCAACTGGGGGCTTGGCCCACAGAAGCAGCGTTCAGTTGGCGACTGTGAGATATGGGGTTCTGTTGGTAGTGGCGGTCTTGGCGGTTTCAATAGCGCGTATGTATACAACAAAGACCACAACGTAGTGTTTGCCTGTGTCTCTAACGGTGGTGTCAATGGTGTACCGGGAGTGACGAGTGGTGCTGGTATGGTATATGACATCGTGAAAGATTACATTGAGAATGTTTGTTAATGCGTGAGGGCTATATCTGACGCGGGTTTCGCGGGTGTTGACACTTTTTGTTGAATTTCATAACATAGATTCATGGGTTGGAGGTCAGCCCCGCAACGGAGATTAGAGATGAATAAAAGGCTGATAATTGCATGGCTTGAGCTACGGATTCGGATGGAGGATGACCGCTATAACGAATGCAAAAATCTTGAGGACGGTCATCCTATGAGGCCATATGCTAGAGATCATCGCTGTAAAGCTGCTGTGCTGTCTGAGTTGCTACAAATCATCAAAGGGGACTGAAGCACGATGAGCAACGATAAGCCTACCGGCTGGTCTAGCAGCTATTACGAGTTGCCAGAAGGTGCGACTGAGCTTGCAGACCTGATCGAACACAAGCGGATGTCTTTCAACATTGGCAACATCTTCAAGGCGGCGTATCGGCTTGGCGGGAAGCAGGGAGTGGATGAACTGTACGACTTGAACAAGATCAAATGGTTCGTAGAGCGAGAAATTAACCGAGTGAAAAAGGAGAATGTCAATGACTGACAAGCTAACAGAAAAAGACCGCGCCGCCCTGCTCCGCATCTGCAAAGCACAGCAAAAAGAACTTGATTATTTGCGCGACTTGGATGATGCCGCCCGCCATGCGGTGAATGAATACAGGCACGGCAGATATAACGAGGTGCATAAAGCTATCGCAGACCTTGAAGCAGCCCTGCGGGAGATTGAGCAATGAGTCACTACATAGCGCGAATAGCTTTTGCTGACCATGACACGGGCGGGATGGATTACCTGCACATACCTGACCCGTATGACGGCAGACACACACACTGGTCAACCAGACACCGTGGCGAGGCTATAACTTTTAGCACCCTTGCCGAAGCGAACAAGGTGCTTGGTGAATTGCAGCCACATCCGCAGATGCCGGAGTGGCAATTAGTGAGGGTTATTACATGACCATTGACACAGACAAACTGACCGAACTGCTGCAAGCGTGTACGCCGCTGCCGTGGGGTACAGACCCGCACACACAGGACGTGCTTATCGGCGCTTATGATGATGGCCCTGATGCTATCTATGTGGGCGAGGTTGACCGCAAAGCCGATACAGCCGCCATTGTCGCCGTGATGAACGCTGCGCCGGAATTGATTGAAAGGCTGCAACGTGCAGAAGGTTACGGCACGTTAAACATTCCCGCCATGCTGCAAGAGCGCGATGAACTGCGGGCGCGGGTCAAGGAACTGGAAAGCCGCCACGCAAATGAAGCGGACAGGCAGGTTGCACTGAGCAAAGTAGCGCAAGAGCGTGACCGCTTACAAGCCGAACTGGATGCGCTGAGAGGTAGCAGAGTTGACATTCACAGCGCAAAACCGTGGGAGCAAGACAATGGATAAAGCCGATTTTGATGACCAGCCATGCGCCGTTCCGCTGCATGAATTACTGCTAACGATTCCCCGCAACGCTACTCTGAATTGGGAAGAAGAAATGGGCGAAGGGTTCAAGGCGTACAGCAGCGCGCCTGTAGGCGAATACTGCCATCTTGCGGCAGAGGCTCTGCGCCCGTACATCGAACCCGTTGATGATGCGGAGATTGAAAACGCGGGTTCTCTTGAATCCATGTGCATGACATGGCGGCACGATTACGGGCTGCTTGAGGGAGAAGAAAAGGAACAGGTGACACGATTAATGCGGCAGCTTCACAATTGGCACGTTGCCCCACTGCTCCGCGCCTATCGGCAGGTCAGCGCCGACAATACCAAGCTGCGGGAGTATGCGCAGCAACCCTTTATTGAGGATTAAACATGACCAACCACAACAAAACGGCCCCGCCAGTCGAGTTGATTGAGTACCGGATGCGCGATGGCGTTAGGCATCCAGAGTATTTTGACCCGCTTTCTCGCCAGTGGCGCACGGTGAGTGGTCACGCGCACTACTACAAAACCGACTACCGCGCCATTGCGTTGCGCATCAAGCGCGGCTATCCGCTGAACGTCAAGATGGGCGCGTACTGGGTGACAGGCGGCGAGTTTGCTGGCGAGTGGAAAACGATGTGCGAACTCACGGCTCACTATGACCGCTGTGCGCAGTATTTTGTGAACCGCAGGGAGAAAGTCAACGGCTTCTGGCACATCGACCTGAGCGAGTCGGCTGAGAGCTTGCGGCTTATCCAGAAGCAGCGCTTTCGGAAGTCGCCCAAGATTAGCAAGGAGCGCGCCAATATGGATGACCGGGTGGTTGGCAAGGACACTGGCAACGCTGACCTTGCCGCGTTTGCTTCATTGAGGTGGTGAGTGCATGAATCAGGGCATCAAGGAAGATTGCCGTGTTTGGGGTAGGTATATAGCCACGGATGGCTCCGGTTGGGCATCGCGCAACGCTCTTGACCGGGTAATCAAGGAAGGGCCAGCAGCCGGTTCGGGCAGCTTCCGAGATGCCCCGCTGCCAATTCGCCATTCATGCCCGGCAGAGGTGATGTACGTTCACCGGGCATACGTCAACGAGATGACCGCCGATGAAAAGGCGGTCTTTTATTTGCATTTTGCAGTGTCGGGCAAGCCAGCAATGAAAGCGAAGGTGCTTGGGCTGTCTACTGCGACTTATTACAGGCGGCTTGGCGTTGCCTTTAGCGTTGTTACGGGTTTCGCTGAGTTTAATTGAGAATTATTGGCCTTTCACGTTATACTTAAAGTGAAGGTTGGTAATTGCGCCTGAGTCAAGGCTGCATTTGCCCAATTTAATCTTAAATGTCTGACGAAAAAGAAAAAAACGAGTTAGCGGAGTTCATTGAGGAGGCTTTAGAACTGCGCGAAGCCGGATATACAAGCGCGGAAATCCGCGCACTATTGTCGAGCGATCAGTGGATGGGCAACGCAAGGCGCTGGCCTGATGGCGAAGGCACCGAATAGAATCTGTACTTACCCCGGCTGTGGCAAGGCAACGCCGACCGGGCGATGCGAGAAGCACCAGAAGAAAGAACGGTCTGTCGATACCCGCGAACAGTCAAACATTCGCGGTTATGACCATCGCTGGCGCAGACTGCGGGCGGCGTGGGTTCGGCAAAATCCGCTATGTGTACACTGCAAGGCAAAGGGCAAAGTGACCCCAGTGCAAGAGGTAGACCATATCATTCCGTTCAGCGGCATTGATGACCCGCTGCGGCTTGACCCAAGTAACCTGCAAAGCCTCTGCAAGTCCTGTCACCGCATCAAGACGGTGAACGAGCAAAAATGAATACCGTTGTCTGCATCGGCACTGGCCCAAGCCTGACGCTGGAGCAGATTGACATAGCGCGGCAGAAAGGCTTTCGGCTTTTTGGCTGCAATCGCGTATTTGAGATCGTGCCTGACCTTGAACTGCTGTATGCGGTCAATCTGGCCTTCTGGGACGAGTACGGTGAAGCGGCTAAGACGCACGGCGCTGAATTATGGACTACTAACCAGCGGGCTGCGGCAAAGCACGGACTCCACCATATCTGCGAAAGGAACGCGCCGGGCCTGTCTATCGACCCTGACTACATTCACCACGGTCACGGCTCTGGCTATTCGCTTGTGTCAATGGCGCACAAGATGGGCGCGGAGCGCATCTTGCTGCTTGGGTATGATTTGAAGTACGCGCCTGACTATGACGGGCGCTCTCGCAAGGTGGGAAGCTCGCCGCGTCACTATTTTGGCGAGTACCCGGCTTCCATGCAACACTGGCCTAGCGTACAAGTGAAGGGCGGCGTACACGTTGAGCTTCTCTCGCTATATAAGTCGATTTTTGAGCAAGGGCTGGTTGAGATTGTGAACTGCACTCCCGGTTCCGCATTACAGGGCGTTATCCCGAGCGCATTGATTGAGGGCTTATCGTGATTCGCGTATTCATCGGCTACGCGCACAAGTACCGCCCCATTGAGCCTGTGATTGAGAAGGCGATCAGGGAAAACGCTTCCGAGCCTGTCGATATTGAATTTATGCACCCCGGCGAGAGTGGCTTGCTCTCGAATGGCTGCACCGGGTTCACAATGTTCCGCTATGCCGTGCCAGAGTTGTGCGGCTATGCCGGATATGCCATTTACCTAGATGTGGATATGCTGGTGCTTGGCGACATTGCAGAGCTTTGGCAATACCGCACTCGCGGCAAGTGGGCCTGTATGGAAGATGGCTCCACTGAGGTCATGGTGATTGACTGCTTTGCTCACCACGGCATTCCGAGCATTCATGAGCTGAATGGGATGCGGAAGGGCCAGATACACCCGCCATTATCCAAGACCATACCGAGCGAGTGGAACTGCGAGGATGCGGTTCACGCGGAGGCTAAGCTCGTACACTATACCGATTTATCGCGCCAGCCGTGGTTTGTGCTTAAAAGGGATGACGAAGCTGCAAGACTTTGGCATCAAACTGTGCGAGACTATGCGGCATGAAAACGGTGCTAAAAAATGGCTATCATACGGCTGCGGGGGATTCTCGCGGCTATCGCGTGACTGATGGCGCTGCGATTGATGTCCCAAAGTACATTTCGCACTGTGATAATTTTGACTGCGTGATACAAGCAGGCGGTCATGTGGGAGCATATCCAAAAGAATTTGCAAAGCATTTTGCAGCCGTTTACACGTTTGAGCCAAACCCGCAGAGCTTTTATTGCATGGCGCTTAACGTGCAGGAAAGCAATGTAAATAAATGCCAAGCGTTTCTTGGAGAAAGAAATGGCCTCGCTAAAATTGCCGTCACGCAAGGCGAGGAGGAGAATTTCGGCGCTTGGCACAAGCAACCGGGCGGCATTACTCCCACCATAATGATTGATGATCTTGGCCTAAAGCCCGACTTGATACAGTTGGACGTAGAGGGCGAGGAGCTTGCCGCACTGCGCGGTGCAGAGGCGACTATCGAATTGTGTAGCCCTGTGGTCATTATTGAAAATAAGCCACTACCGCATAAGCGTGATTGCAGCGAGCCTCCAAAATGGCTGATCAGAAAAGGCTATCAGGAAGTAGGCAGGGTTGGCAGGGACATAGTTTTTAAGCGGAAATGAACATCAAGCCAATCGTCAGAGTGACTGCCGGTGAACGCCCTGAGAAGGTGATTGTGGCGTGTGTGATGACTG
>Ga0070754_10002629_pt1 | contig 13097 bp, 11 predicted proteins | sample VirMetDEL_Sep_01_FD_75181 | JGI IMG/M metagenome (GOLD analysis project Ga0070754, IMG submission 75181) | Aqueous microbial communities from the Delaware River and Bay under freshwater to marine salinity gradient to study organic matter... | ecosystem: Environmental > Aquatic > Marine >... | reverse complement strand
AGACCACGGGGTGCGCTCGCTCGAAGACCCTGCACTCGTGGCCGAACTGTCCCGGCGCCGCACCCCGCTTACCGTGTGCCCGCTCTCGAACCTCAAACTGTGTGTGGTGAGCGACTTGCGCGAACACCCCATGAAGCGCCTGCTCGACGCCGGCCTGTGTGCCACGGTGAACTCGGACGATCCGGCTTACTTCGGTGGCTACATGAACGCCAACTTCATCCAGACCGTGCAGGCGCTGGATCTGTCCCGCGAAGACGTCATCACCCTGGCGCGCAACAGTTTCGAGGCCAGCTTTGTGAGCGAGGCGCGCCGTGCCGAACTCATGGCCACGCTGGACCGCGCGGTGGCAGCAGCCTGATTCCAGAAGTCGGCAATGGCCTGATCGCCTAAAATTGCGGCTACGCGAGCCGGTGCTTCCCCGGCTCGCTTTTTCATTCACGGAAGCCATGTAGAGGAACACCATGTACAAAAACCTCGTGGCCCGGCGCGCCTTGTGCACGCTGGCGGTCGCCAGCTTTTTCATTCCCTTTTCAGCCGCCCACGCACAGACGTCTGCGCCGTTGAAGGCCGCGTTCGTTTACGTCGCGCCGCTCACCGACGCCGGATGGGTGCGACAACACGAGCAGGGGCGCCTGGCGGTGCAGGCCGCGCTCGGGGGTCGGGTGGAGACACGTTATGTGGAGAACGTGCCCGAGGGGCCGGACGCCGAACGCGTGATCCGCGATCTGGCGCAGCAGGGCGCGCGCATCATCTTCACGCCGAGCTTCGGCTACATGGAGCCCACGTTGAAGGTGGCGCGTGAGTTTCCGGATGTGAAGTTCGAGTCCATCACCGGCTACAAGACCGCGCCCAACGTGGCCACGGCCAACGCACGCTATTACGAAGGCCGCTACCTGGCCGGTGTGGCCGCGGGACGCATGGCCACGCAGGCCGGCTACGTGGCGGGATTTCCCATTCCCGAAGTGATCCAGGGCATCAATGCCTTCACGCTGGGCATGCGCTCGGTGAACCCGCGTGCCACGGTGAAGGTGGTGTGGCTGGGTGAGTGGTTCAACCCGCCGCGCGAGCGCGATGCGGCCATGACGCTGATGAACCAGGGCGCCGAGGTGCTGGCCTTCCACACCGGGTCCACCGCCGTGATGACGGCTGCACAGGAGCGCGGCAAGCTGGCCGTGGCCTACCACTCCGACATGCGCCGCGTCGCGCCCGATGCCCAGGTGGTGGCGGTGACGCACCTCTGGGGCGACTACTACACGCGCCGTGTGCAGGCGGTGATCGACGGCACCTGGCAAAGCGCCAGCGTGTGGGGCGGCGTGAAGGAAGGCATGATCCGCGTCGACGCGTTCGGCAGCAAGGTACCCGCCGCGGTGCGCGAAGAAGTGCAGGCGCGCCAGGCCGACATGGCCGCCGGCAAGCTGCCGGTGTTCAGCGCCGGGTCCACGGGGCCGGTGCGCGACAAGCAGGGCAGGACCGTGATCGAAGCGGTCAAGGCGCTGAGCGACGCACAGATTCTGGGCATGAACTGGCTGGTGGAAGGCGTGCAGGGTGCCATCGACCGTTGACCCGCTGGTGCGGTATGAGCCCTATCGGCAGGTCGGTATGCCGTCGCCCACATGAGGCGTTAAGCTCGTCCGGATGAGAGCCTACCGCGCCGCCATCCTTCGTTTCGCCGACGACCAGACCCCCGTTTACGACGCCGATGGCCTGCTGGTGGTGGGCCCCGATGCGCAGGGCCGCCGCGTGGTGCGCGCCGTGGGCGACCATGCGGCGCTGATCGGCAACTACCCCGGTGTGTCGGTGGAAGACCTGCGCGGCAAGCTCATTGCCCCGGGATTCATCGACATGCATGTGCACTACCCGCAGACCGACGTGATCGGCGCACCAGCGGCGGGCCTGCTGCCCTGGCTGGAGGACTACACCTTTCCGCATGAGACGCGGTTCGCCGACCCGGCACATGGGCGGGAAGTCGCGGCCTTCTTCTTCGATGAACTCGCGCGCCATGGCGTGACCACGGCGCTCACGTTCGCCACCTCGCACCCGGCTTCGGTGGACGCGGCATTCGAGGAAGCCCGCACACGCGGCCTGCGCTTCATGACCGGCAAGGTCCTGCAGGACCGGCACAGTCCAGATGGCGTGCGGGATGAGACGGAGCAGAGCCTGATCGACACCGAGGCCCTCATACAACGCTGGCACGGCGTGGACCGTTTGGGCTATGCAATCACGCCGCGCTTTGCGCCCACCAGCACGCCGGCGCAATTGCGCGGCGCGGGCGAGCTGGCGGCGAAGTACGGCGATGTGTGGATCCAGTCGCATGTGGCGGAGAACCGCGACGAGGTGCGCTGGGCCGCCGAGCTGTTTCCGGACTCGCGCAGCTACCTGGGTGTGTACGACGACTTCGGTTTGTTGCGAAAGCGCGCGGTGTACGCCCACTGCATTCACCTGGACCAGGCAGACCGTGAGCTGATGGCGCGCACCGGCACGGTGGCGGCGGTGAGCCCGACGAGCAACCTGTTCCTGGGCAGCGGCTTCTTCGATTACGAAGCCGCCGACGCGGCGGGCATGGGCTACGGCCTGGCGAGCGACGTGGGTGGCGGCACCAGCTTCTCGCCGTTTCACACCATGCTGGCGGCGTACTTCGTCGGTCGCGAAGGCCAGACCAAGACCGGGCTGAGTCTCACGCCGGGGCAACTCTGGTGGCAGCACACGGCGGGGGCTGCGCGGGCTTTGGGTCTAGAGGGCGTGGTGGGGAATCTGCAACCGGGCAACGAGGCGGATTTCGTGGTGCTCGATCCATCGGCCACACCTTTGCTCGCGCGCAAGACGTTGCAGGCACGGAGTCTGGATGAGTTGTTGTTTGCCTTGATTGTGTTGGGTGATGACCGGGTGGTTTTGCGTACGGTGGTGGCTGGGGGCTGATTTCTCTCGTGGTCTTTGTGCGAGGGTGGGTGGACTGGGTGCGCGTTCTCCGGTCCATCTCGCGGGTGGCTGCCCGTGGTTGCTGCCGTTGCTTCATCAACACCGTGGTTTGAGCGCCAGATCTGAGGCAACCGCGAATCGTCCCTGCGCCCGCGCACCCAGCCCACCCACCCCAACGAGGTTATTGCATTCAACCCTGTGCAAACCACCCTGTCTTTGGGGTCGATGCCGGTGCCCGCGATCGCAGGGACGATTCGCGGTTGCCACAGGGCAGGCATCCCGACCAAGGCTTTGATGAAGCAACATTCGCCTGGAGAAGCGCCCGCCCGCGAGATGGACCGGAGAGCGCGGGTGCCGGCATCGGCCCCTCGAGGTGTAACGAGCGAAATGCAACGAACAACAGAAGAATCAGTTGTAAGTGAGAGCTCTGGCTTTCCCCCAGAACACCTTGTACATGTACACCGTGTACCCGATGATCATCGGGAGAATGATCGCCACGCCGACGAAGATGACGGTGAGTGATTCGGTGGAAATGGCGGCTTCCCACACCGTCATGCGGCCGATCACGATGTCCGGGAAGATGCTGTAGGCCAGGCCGAAGAAAGCCAGCACGAAGATCAGCACCGTGGCGGCAAACACCACCCAGCCGTAGCCGGCCTTCACCACGTTCGGATGGGTCACCACCCAGCGGGCGGCAAAGAAGGCGATGGCGCAACTGAGCGGAATTGGCGCCAGGGCAAACACCTCCGGCATGCTGAACCATTTCGCCACCACCGCGTCGTTTACCAGCGGCGTGGCCGCCGAAATCGCCACCAGCGCGAAGCCCATGGGCCAGATCACGCGTGCCGCCCATTGGACTGCACGCGATTGCAGTTCGCCTTCGGTCTTCATGATCAGCCATCCCGCACCCAGCAGCACATAGGCTGCTGGCAAGGTGATGGCAATGCCCAGGCTGAACGCCAGACCGATCAGGCCGTTGTCGAAGCCCGTGATGTAGCTGCCCAGCATCCAGCCCTGGGCGCTGCTGGCCAGCAGCGAACCGCCAAAGAATGCGCGGTTCCAGAACGGAAGGTATTTCGTGGGCGCCTTCACTCGAAAGTCGAACGCCACGCCTCGAAGGATCAGGCCCACCAGCATCACCGCCACGGGCAGGTAGAGCGCCTGCAGCACCAGACCGTGCGCCATCGGAAACGCCACCAGCAAAACGCCCACGCCCAGCACCAGCCAGGTTTCATTGGCGTCCCAGAACGGGCCGATGCTCGAGATCATCACGTCCTTTTCTTCCTTGCTGTGCGCCAGCGGCAGCAACAGCCCGACGCCGAGGTCGTAGCCGTCAAGCACCACGTAGGCCAGCAGCGCCAGGCCCATCACGGCGAGGAAGATGAGGGGAAGGATTTCTGCCCAGGTGGTCATGGTGAGGCTCCTGTGCTCAGACGCCGGCCTTGCCAAGTGCGGCGCCGGCGGGCGCTTCCGGCGCGTGCTTGAAGGGGTGTTCGGCCATGTACTTGAGCACCCCCACGTAGGTGATGAGCAGCAAGCCGTAGACGATGAGATAGGCGGTGAGCGTGGCAGCGATCATGGGAGAAGGCAGTGTGGTGGCCACGTCTGCCGTGCGCAGATGGCCATAGACGATGAATGGCTGGCGGCCGATTTCCGTGACGTACCAACCAGACAGTGTGGCCAGCCAGCCCGAGAAGGTCATGCCCGCCAGCGTCCAGAGCAGGGGGCGCGACAGCTTGACGCGATCGTTCACCTCGCGCCGCTGGCGCCACAGCATCCACGCGCCCCACCAGGCCACCACCAGCATCAACGTGCCCACGCCCACCATCACGCGAAACGCCCAGAAGATCGGTGCCACGGGTGGATGTGCGCCGGGGAATTCGTTGAGCCCTTTGAGCTCGGCGTCCATGTCGTGCGCCAGGATCAGGCTCGCCATCTTCGGAATCTTCACGGCGTAGTGCGTGGTGCCGGCGGCCTCATCGGGAATGCCGAACAGCGTGAGCGGCGCGCTCTTCTCGGTCTGCCAGATGCCTTCGAGCGCGGCGATCTTCGCGGGCTGGTGTTCGAGCGTGTTCAGGCCGTGCATGTCGCCGGCCACGAACTGCAGGGGCATGGCGACCGCTGCGGCCACCACGGCCGCACGCAGCGCCTTGTGCGTGCCGGGTGTGGCGCTGCCCTTGATGAGCTGCCAGGCGCACAGGCCCGCGATCAGGAACGACGCGGTGAGCGTGGAAGCCAGCAGCTTGTGCGTCAGGCGGTAAGGGAACGAGGGGTTGAACACCACGGCGAGCCAGTCCACCGGGATGAACTTGCCATTCACGATCTCGAAGCCCGCAGGTGTCTGCATCCAGGAGTTGAGGCTCAGGATCCAGAACGCCGAGAGCGTGGTGCCGAAGGCCACGAGGAAGGTGGCGGTCGCGTGCACACGTTCGGACACGCGTCCCCGGCCGAACAGCATGATGCCGAGGAAGCTGGCCTCCAGGAAGAACGCGGTGATGACTTCGTAGCCCAGCAGCGGGCCCGAGATGTCACCGGTCTTCTCCATGAAGCCTGGCCAGTTGGTGCCGAACTGGAAGCTCATCACCAGGCCGGACACCACGCCCAGCGCAAAGGAGAGCGCGAACACCTTGGTCCAGAAGTAGTACGCCTCTTCCCAGGCCGGGTCGCGCGTCTTCAGGAAGCGCAGGCGAAAGTACAGCAGGAACCAGCCCAGCGCGATGGTGATGGTGGGGAACAGGATGTGAAAACTGATGTTGGCCGCGAACTGCAGGCGCGAGAGAAGCAAGGCGTCCATGAAGGTGATCTCCTGTTCAGGCGGCGTCGGGCAGCTTTTCGGGCCGCGCGCCGCGCGCGCCTTTGCCCGTCAGCCGGTCCTTGAGTTCGAGCACACGCGTGACCGTGGCGCCCATGCCCATGAGCTGCATCGCGGTTTCGGGGGCGAGTTTCTGCACGTCGTCGAACCAGGTCATGAGCCGGTCGATCAGGTCGTGCATCTGGCGCATGCGCTCCTGCGCGTGTCGCTCGGCCTCGGTTCCAGGCGTCTCCAGCAACGCGGTGCGCAGCATGGAGAGCGTTGGCTCCACCTCACGGCGGCGGCGCTCCTCGGCCAGCACACGGAAAATCTCCCACACATCGGCCGGCGCCTCAAAATATTCCCGGCGGTCGCCGCTCTGGTGGCGCAGCCGCACCAGTCGCCAGGCCTGCAGCTCTTTCAGCCCCATGCTCACGTTCGAGCGCGAGAACTCCAGCGTCTCGGCGATCTCGTCGGCGTTGAGCGCGGTGGGCGAAATGAAGAGCAGGGCATAGATCTGCCCCACGGTGCGGTTGATGCCCCAGCGGCTGCCCATCTCACCGAAGTGGGCGACGAACTCGCGGTTCAGCGGCGGAAGGTGATCTTGCAGCGGCATGGGCGCCACTGTATCGGTTTCGGGTTGAATTTTCAGAAATTACTGAAATTCCGGGAAGTTCATGGGGATTCTGGCATGTCAGCGTGGGCAGAGGCGCCACCTACAATGCGCCCCCATGAGCATCAAAAGCGACAAGTGGATCCGCCGCATGGCCGAACAACACGGCCTGATTTCACCCTTCGAGCCTGGCCAGGTGCGCGAGGTTGACGGTCGCAAGGTGATCAGCTACGGCACCAGCAGTTACGGCTACGACATCCGTTGTGCGCCCGAGTTCAAGGTGTTCACCAACATCCACAGCACCGTGGTGGACCCCAAGAATTTCGACGAGAACAGCTTCGTCGACATCAACAAAGAGGTGTGCGTCATCCCGCCCAACAGCTTCGCGCTGGCCCGCACCATGGAGTACTTCCGCATTCCGCGCAATGTGCTCACCATCTGCCTGGGCAAGAGCACCTACGCTCGCTGCGGCATCATCGTCAACGTCACACCCTTCGAGCCCGAGTGGGAGGGTTATGTGACGCTGGAGTTCAGCAACACCACGCCCCTGCCGGCCAAGATCTACGCGGGCGAAGGCTGCGCGCAGGTGCTGTTCTTCGAGAGCGACAAGGACGACGTCTGCGAGGTCAGTTACAAAGACCGTGGCGGCAAGTACCAGGGGCAGGTCGGCGTCACACTCCCCAAGGCCTGAAGGCGCGCCGCCCCTTGACCTGTGTCAAGGCCGTTCGATGGCCGCGGGGCTAGCATCCCCGCCCATGTCCAGCCTTCCTCCCTCCTTCGAACTCCCCGATCCCGTTCCCGCCGGCCAGCCGCTGCCACACCGCAAGGTGATTCGGGGCTGGCTCGCGCCCATCGTCGAGCGCCGCACTGCGCAGGCCGTCGCGCTGCTGGCGCTGGACTGGCTGCTGTTCGCCGCGCTCATGGCGGGTACCGTGCTGCTGAATGCCTGGTGGGCCAAGCTGATCTGTGGCCTGGGTGCGGGCTTCATGATCGGGCGCCTGTTCATCATCGGCCACGACGCCTGCCACCAGAGCTACACGCCGCACCGGGGACTGAACCGCGTGCTCGGCCGCATCGCCATGCTGCCCTCGCTCACGCCCTACAGCCTGTGGGAGGTGGGCCACAACGTGGTTCACCACGGCTACACCAACTTGAAGGGCGTGGACTTCGTCTGGGCGCCGCTCACGCGCGAGGAGTACCAGGCCCTGTCGCCCGCACGCCGCGCACTGGAGCGCGCCTACCGCAGCGGTTTCGGCCCGGCGCTGTACTACCTGGTGGAGATGTGGTGGCACCGCATGTTCTTTCCACGCAAGACCTACATGGGCACGCGCCGCGCCGAGTTCGTGTGGGACGGCGTGTTCGTGGTTGCGTCCGCCGCTTTGTGGATCGGTGCGCTGGTCGCGGCTGCCTTCACCACCGGTCAGTCCGTCTGGCTGCTGCTCGGCATGGGGTTTGCCGTGCCCTTCCTGTTCTGGAACGCCATGATCGGTTTCGTGGTCTACGTGCACCACACCCACACTGCGGTGCAGTGGCACGACGACAAGGCCGCCTGGGCGAGGGCGGCGCCGTTCGTCTCCACCACCGTGCACCTCACCTTCCCGCTGCGCATCGGCGCGCTGCTGCACCACATCATGGAGCACACCGCCCACCATGTGGACATGAGCATTCCGCTCTACAAGCTCAAGGGCGCGCAGAAGCTGCTGGAGGGCGCACTGCCCGGGCGTATCATCGTGCAGCGCTTCTCCTGGCGCTGGTATTTCGACACCGCGCGCCGCTGCAAACTCTACGACTTCAGCCGCCGCTGCTGGACCGATTTCCAGGGCCGGGCGACCAGCCCGGTTGCAGCGGCAGCCGCCTGATCGGCACCCCATAATGCCGGTACCTGCGGCCGTATTCGCGCCGCCGAGGAGCCACGCATGAAATGGGAAAACAACCGGGAATCCGACCAGGTGGAAGACCGCCGCTCGCGACCGGGGGGCGGTGGCGGCTTCGGCGGCCTGGGCGGCGGTGGGCGCGGTCGCGGCATCGGCATCGGCACCATTGCCGTGGCGCTGGTCGCCGGCTGGATTTTCGGCATCAACCCCCTCACCATCCTCGGCGCCCTGGGCGGCGGCGACATGGCGCCCACGGCCCAGGTGGAGCAGGCACAGGGCCAGGCGCAGGCGCCCACCGACGACATGGGCCGCTTTGTCGCTTCGGTGCTCGGCGGCACCGAAGATGTGTGGGGCCAGGTGTTCCAGCAGGCCGGCTCCCAGTACCAGAAGCCTCGCCTGGTGCTCTTCCGTGGCGCCACGCCCACGGCTTGCGGCACCGGCCAGTCCGCCATGGGGCCGTTCTACTGCCCGGGCGACCAGAAGGTCTACATCGACCTGAGTTTTTATGAAACCCTGCGCCGCCAGCTGGGCGCCCCCGGCGACTTTGCCCAGGCCTACGTGATCGCACACGAGGTGGGTCACCATGTGCAAAACCTCATGGGCATCACCGACCAGATGGAGAACCTGCGTTCGCGCGTGAGCGAGCGCGAGTACAACGCCATGTCGGTGCGGCTGGAGCTTCAGGCCGACTGTTTTGCCGGCCTCTGGGCGCACCACAACCACAAGTCCAAGGCCATCCTGGAACCTGGCGACGTGGAAGAGGCGCTGACGGCCGCAGCCGCCATTGGCGACGATGCCCTGCAGCGCAAAAGCCAGGGCCAGATCGTGCCCGACAGCTTCACCCACGGCACCAGTGCGCAGCGTCAGCGCTGGTTCAATGCAGGCCTTCAAAGTGGCCAGGTTCAATCCTGCGACACCTTCAAGGCCGCAACACTTTGAGCCTCAGAGGGCACTTTTGGGCCAAAAGTCGTCAAAGTGAGACAATACCCGGCTAACTTTGAAGCCCATGACCCTATCCTTTTCCGAACTTTCCCTCTCGCCTGCCATTGAGCGGGCCGTGGCCGAAATGGGCTACGAGACCATGACGCCGATCCAGGCGCAGGCCATTCCGGTGGTGCTCGAAGGCCGCGACGTGATGGGCGCTGCCCAGACCGGCACCGGCAAGACCGCCGCCTTCACGCTGCCGCTGCTGCAGCGCATGCTCAAGCACGAGAACGCTTCGACCTCGCCGGCGCGCCACCCGGTGCGCGCCCTGGTGTTGCTGCCCACGCGCGAACTGGCCGACCAGGTGGCCGACCAGGTCAAGCTCTACGCCAAATACACCAACCTGCGCAGCATGGTGGTGTTTGGCGGCATGGACATGAAGCCTCAGACCGCCGAGCTCAAGAAGGGCGTCGAGGTGCTGGTGGCCACGCCTGGCCGCCTGCTGGACCACATCGAAGCGAAAAACTGCGTGCTCAACCAGGTCGAGTACGTGGTGCTGGATGAAGCCGACCGCATGCTCGACATCGGCTTCCTGCCCGACCTGCAGCGCATCTTGAGCTTCCTGCCCAAGCAGCGCACCACGCTGCTGTTTTCGGCCACTTTCTCGCCCGAAATCAAGCGCCTGGCCAACAGTTACCTGCAGGATCCGGTGACGATCGAGGTGGCGCGCTCCAACGCCACCGCCTCCACGGTGGAGCAGCACTTCTACCGCGTGGAAGACGACGACAAGCGCACCGTGCTCAAGCAGATCCTGCGCGAGCGCGGCCTCAAGCAGGCTTTTGTGTTCGTCAACAGCAAGCTCGGTTGCGCGCGCCTGGCGCGTTCGCTCGAGCGCGAAGGCCTCAACACCACGGCGCTGCATGGCGACAAGAGCCAGGACGAACGTCTGAAGGCACTCGATGCTTTCAAGAGCGGCGCGGTCGACCTGCTGGTGTGCACCGATGTGGCCGCGCGCGGCCTGGACATCAAGGACGTGCCGGCGGTGTTCAACTTCGACATCCCGTTCAATGCCGAAGATTACGTGCACCGCATCGGCCGCACAGGCCGCGCGGGCGCGTCGGGCCTGGCGGTGTCCTTCGTCAGCGGGCGCGATGCGCGCCTGATGGGCGACCTGGAAAAGTTGCTGGGCAAGAAACTCGAGCTCGAGGCGCTGGAATTCGAGGCAGACCGCCGCCCCGCTGGCCGCTTCAACGATGGCCAGCGTGCCTGGCAGGCGCCGTCCGACGACGATGCGGAGCGCCGCGAGGCCCGAGCCAGCCGTGAGCGCCCGGAGCGCACTGCCGCACCAGGCCGCCCGCCTGCACGCGCTCCGCGCCCCCCGGCCGATCCGCTGTTCGACAAGCCCTACGAACCCAGCGCCGCCAGCGATACCCCGCCATCGTGGGAAGTGGCCCAGCGCGCCACCACGCGCACCGCCTCGCCCAACATCAAGACCCGCAAGAAAGTGCCGGCGCTGTTCAAGAGCGTACCGACACCCGCACCCGCGCCGGTGCCGGAAGAAAGCTGAGGGCTGCGCCCTTGCCCGAGCCTGCCAGGCGGCTCTCGCCGCCGCCTTCGCCTCAACGCTTGCCGGGTTTGCTGGACTGCTCGCAGCGGACCGAAATTCTTTCCACTTCACCTGGCCGTTGCGCGTCAATGCGCGCGGCGGTGAGGCAACCTCCCCACACACAACCGGTGTCCAGCGCCTGCAGGTCGCCCCGGTCTACCGTGCCGAGCGTGGACCAGTGCCCGAAGGCGATCGGAACCCCTTCCGTTAACCGGCCCGGTACGTCGAACCACGGCATGAAGCCTTCGGGTGGCACGGCCGCGCTGCTCTTGGCCTCGAACTCCATCACCCCTTGCGCGGTGCAGAAACGCAGGCGGGTAAGGGCGTTGACCACCACGCGCAGGCGTGCAGCGCCACTGAGCGATTCGCTCCAGAGTGCGGGTTCATTGCCATACATCGTGTGCAGGAACGCCACCCAGTCAGGGCCATGCAGCACGGCGTGCAGTTCATCTGCCAGCGCCATGGTTCGCGCAGCATCCCACTGTGGCAGCACACCGGCGTGCACCATGAGCCAGCCGTGCTCGTGCATCGCCATGCGCCGCGTGCGCAACCAGTCCAGCAGCGCGTCGCGATCGGGCGCTCCCAGGATGTCGTCCACCGTGTCGCTGCGGTGCAGCTTGCGCACGCCCTGCGCCACCGACAACAGAAACAGGTCGTGGTTGCCCAACAGGCAGCGCGCTGAGGTGCCGAGCGCCATGAGGCGGCGCATCACCGACAGCGACGCCGGGCCCCGGTTCACCAGATCGCCCAGCAGGTACAGGGTGTCGCGGCTGGGCGAGAAGTCGATTTCGTCCAGAAGACGACCCAGTGCCGGGTCGCAGCCCTGCACGTCACCGATCATGTAAATTGCCATCCACGCATTATGGATATCCTCCTCATCGTCTTTCTCACCGTGCTCAACGGCGCGTTCGCCATGTCCGAACTGGCCCTGGCATCGAGCCGCAAGGCGCGCCTGGCGGCGATGGCCGAGGCCGGCGACAAGGGTTCGATCACCGCGCTCAAGCTGCTCGAGAATCCCACGCAGTTCCTGTCCTCGGTACAGGTCGGCATCACCTCGATCGGCATGCTCAACGGCATCGTCGGCGAGGCCGCCTTCAGCGACGACCTGGGGCTCTGGATGGAAGCCAAAGGCCTCACGGAGGCCACCGCCAATGTGCTTTCCACGGCGACCGTGGTCGTGGTGATCACCTTCATCACCATCGTGTTCGGCGAGCTGGTGCCCAAGCGCATCGGCCAGCTCTACCCGGAAGCGGTGTCGCGCTGGGTCTCGCGGCCCATGACCTTCGTGGCCAAGGCCGCCAAGCCGTTCGTGTGGCTGCTCACGCACACCACGCAATGGGTGCTCAAGCTGCTGCGCATCGACACCAACGCGGTTCAGCACGTGACCGAAGAAGAAATCAACGCCAGCCTGGAAGAGGGCGTTGACGCCGGCATCATCGAGGAGCACGAGCACCAGATGGTGCGCAACGTGTTCCTGCTGGACGACCGCCAGCTCACGTCCATCATGGTGCCGCACTCCGAGATCGAGTGGCTGGACGCGCAGGACAGCATCGACATCGCGGTGCAGAAGGCCTGGGCCACCGGTCACTCCTGGTACCCGGTGTGCCGGGGCGGGCTCGAAGACGTGGTCGGCGTGATCCACCTGCCGCGCATGCTCGCGCTGCAGGCCGAGAACGACAACGAGCCCCTGATGCGCCATGTGCAGCCCGCCGTGTTCGTGCCCGAAACGCTCACCGGCATGGAGCTGCTGGAACAGTTCCGCGAACGCGCCACGCGCATGGTGTTCGTGGTGGACGAATATGGCGTGGTTCAGGGCTTGCTCACGCCGCTCGACATGCTGGAGGCCATCACCGGCGAACTCTCGCCGCGCGCTGCGGTGGACGCCTGGGCCACGCTGCGCGAAGACGGCGCCTGGCTGGTGGACGGCGCCATGCCGGTGGCCGAACTCAAGTCGCGCCTGGACATTGAAGAACTGCCCGACGAGGACAAAGGCCGCTACAACACGGTGGCCGGCCTCATGCAGACCGTGGAGGGCGATCTGCTGGAGCAGGGCGACAGCGTGGACTGCGCGGGCTGGCGCTTCGAGGTGCTGGTGCTGGATGGCCGGCGCATCGACCAGGTGCTCATTTCCAGGCTGCTGGAAAACGAGACGGCCATCGACGCAGGCATCTGAGCTTCACAGACCCCACCAGGGTGGCAGCAAGCGTCGCACTTCGGCACGGTTGAACCGGTCGTCCATCAACACCACCACGCCTTCGTCCTGTGGTCCCCGGATCACGCGGCCGGCGGCCTGCACCACTTTCTGCAGGCCGGGGAACAGGTAGGCGTAGTCGTAACCCTGACCGAAGCGCGTCTGCATGCGCTGGCGCAGGT
>Ga0070754_10002627_pt1 | contig 13101 bp, 18 predicted proteins | sample VirMetDEL_Sep_01_FD_75181 | JGI IMG/M metagenome (GOLD analysis project Ga0070754, IMG submission 75181) | Aqueous microbial communities from the Delaware River and Bay under freshwater to marine salinity gradient to study organic matter... | ecosystem: Environmental > Aquatic > Marine >... | reverse complement strand
TTAAATAGGTATTAAAATGTTGGGTTTATCTATGATAAAATGTGGTTTATAGAATTAAGAATTAATTGAAAAATACACGATGAACACATTAGTAAAGAATTTGAATAAATTGGTAGTAACTTTTCTACAGGAAAATGGGACTGATCTTGAGTCATCATGGATGAATTCACAGAACCAAAATAGTATTAAAAATTTGCTATCAAAGATTGAGAAGAATAAGAACAAGGATCCTAATGCACCCAAGCGTGGTAAATCCGCGTACTTGTTTTTCTGTACTGCTAACCGCGATAAGGTGGTGAAGGATATGGGTAAGGATGCTAAGGCTACTGAGATTACCAAGGAACTGGGTGTGCGTTGGAATAAATTGAAGGATGATCCAAAGCGTAAGAAGGAACTTGATGTTTTTGAGAAGAATGCGACTGCTGATAAGGTACGTTATCAGAAGGAAATGGAAACTTATGTACCCCCACCAACTTTGGTTAAGAAAGTACGTACTGGTCCAAAGCGTGGTAAATCCGCATATTTGTTTTTCTTCACCGCTAACCGCGAGAAGGTGGTGAAGGATATGGGTAATGATGCTAAGGCTACTGAGATTACCAAGGAACTTGGTAAGAGGTGGGCTAAACTGAAGCAAACGAAGAAGACTAAGGAGTTTGATGATCTTGCGGCAAAGGATAAGGCTAGATATTTTAAGGAAAAGAGTGAAATGTCAAGTGAAGATGCTCCGGCAGAGGTTGAGGCAGAGGTTGAGGCAGAACCTGAGGCAGAGCCAGTAGAGACTAAGAAACTATCGGGGTATCAACTATTTTGTTCAGAGAAAAGGGAAGAGTATAGAAAGAAGCATCCATCTGCAAAACCTAGTGCAGTAAATAAACTGTTATCTACTGCATGGAAGGGTCTATCTGCAGAGGAGCAGAGCGTCTACAAAAATGTAGATGTATGTAAGTAATTTAATAATTTTATAAGTTATTCAAACTTATAAAACTAATATAAATTATGATTAAGGATTAAACATCTTTTAGTTATATGATCAAAATGTTTGGTTTCTAAGACTTCTAATAAAATTTTTCTTTCAGCAGGATTTAATTTTAAACTATAATATTTAATCAAAGATCTTTGACAAAATTTATCATATATTGTATAATTTTGTATATTCCCAGTTATTTTACGTATATCATATATATCTAATTCAGGAATTTTGGATATAAATTCAATATATAAATTATATAATTCTATATCTTTATCATATTGAACTAACCAAGGTTCAATTTCTTTGCGTATTTGTTTATTAACTGACCAATAAAAAGGCGGGAAATATTTTTGATATTTTTCTACATAAATTCTATTATATATAATTTCATTAGATAATATATCATCAGGAAATTCTTTATTAATATGTAATAGATTTATACATCTATGTATCATTAACTGGTTATTATCATCAATTTTAGGTATTTTAATGGTACTTTTATTACAAATATTTATTAAGGATATAGGTTTACTATGCATATTCCAGCCCAGGTGGTAAAAATATATAATTATATTTTTATTCTGTATCATTTCATCGCTTAAGGTAAAATCTAAACCCATACTTCCAGCCTCAATTATAATACTATCTTTATCTGTATAATTCCCTATGCATATTTTAAAACCAGGTGGATTATTTTCCACTGAATTATTTTCATTATCAAAATTAATTATTGATAAGTTTTCAAAATGAAATGCAGGAATAATTTCTGTAATTTCATCTAGAACTTCCCATTTTAATTTGAAATTTAGTAGTTCATCAATAAGATTATCTAATTCTTGTATTTCTTCCTCTAGATGTGATTTACCTGAATCAGATGTAGATAGATTTTCTGGGCTATGTTGATATTCATGGTCCGATGATTGAAATGGTATAGATTCTGAAGAATTTAAAGTATCCTTACAATTTTCAATAATTTGTTGCAAATTTTTGGATGTAGAGTCTGAGTTTTCTTGCAACCATCTGCACATATTAGGTGTTTTAATATCTATATTTTGATTTATTTCTACCATATTTATAATAATGTTTAAAAATTCTTTAAAACATTAACCAAGAGATGGTGTTACATATTCACTCGTATTTTGAGCGGGTGTAGGAACCAGTGCCAAAGTTATTCTTAATTTTAAATCACCAGCACCTAAATTATTTGCACTACTATTAGTGGTATAGGCGCAGGCAAAATAACCGTCTGATGCTTGCCCCTGACCACTTCCAATACCTCCTGTACTTGTAGAACCACCAAATGCTGCGTTAAACGGAGTGTCCATTGCAATTGCGGTTCCAGCATTTATTTTTGCCACACTTGCTCCAGGAAAACCTATCATTTCTGGTGATAAATTTGTTCCTTGCCAACTTACTCCACCAATACTAAGACCTGGGGTACCGGAACCAACAGTTAAAGGAATTCCATTATGAGTTAACACTAATTGCATAGGTATGGCTTTCGGAGGAAATAGTAATGTTTTATCTGTAGTAGTTTCCGGAGGGGTGGTAATACCTGGTTCAGTTCTAAAATATGCGACTGTCGTAGGCTGTCCATTCACACCAGTTTGCATAGTTAGTAATTCTGTTTGTGAAATATATCCAACAATAGTGTATATATGCATTGCTCCATTAATATGACCTCCTACAATTACATCACCTCCGACATTTAGTTTTCCTGATGATATTTCTGCTATTTGTGTTGCATTATCAGATTTAGTATAATCTTCATTTCCGGCAATAGGACTAAAAACTTGTGACATGTTTTATTATATACTTATATCTTTTAAAAAAAAATTATATTGTTGTTTAATAAAAATTATGGATACTTATACTAGTTATGGAAACGAGATAGGTGATAGCACAGAAGGGTTTATGAGAGAGGGAGTAAGTATATTTAGTAAAGTAGTATTACTTGTCTTTAGCATACTTTTTGTTTTAGTTCAATTAGTTGTTTTATCTACGTTAGCAAATTGTTCTGTATCGGCTGATGGTGATGATTTAGTATGTGATAGTTCTAATTCATTCGGTTGGTCTTGGTTACCTTCTGGTGTAAGAAAGAGGGTAGTTATATTGGCTAAATGGTGGTCAGTCTTAATAAATGCCTTGGTTATTGTGATGTATTTTGCGATAATGTTTCATTTGATTAAAAGTGGAGTCAATTTAGCCAAAAATTATAGTTAGACATTTTACTATTTTTAAAAGATATGAGTCTATTTAAAAATGATTTTATTTTAAAACTTTATCCAATAAAGTAATTATGGGTGTAATAAAAAACAACGCAGAATATAAACTGGGGGAAAAAATAGGATCAGGTAGTTATGGAAACGTTTACAATATTAAATCTAAAAATGGCCAACAATTAGTCCTTAAAAAAATAGGAAATAAATATTCAGATATTGAATTAGGTGCTTTACGAGAAATATCTGTTCTTAAAATGTTAGAAGAGGCTGCAAATAGATATAAAAAAGAAATAGACCAGGGCGTTGTAAATTTAAAAGATATTATAGTTGATGATCATTGTGTTAGTCTAGTCTTACCTAAATATAGTATGGAATTAAGTACTGCTATTCAAAATGATAAGATTAAGACTAAAAACCAATAGTTTATCAATTATTGAAAACCCTATCATTTTTAAAAGAAAATGGTATAATTCATCGAGATATAAAACCTGATAACATAATGCTGACAAGTAACATGAAACCAATACTAATTGATTTTACCTTAGCCAAAATGTTCGATGGTGTATATTCTGAAGGTACTCATACTGGTACTGTTGCGACAATCAAATATCGTGCACCTGAAGTGGTCTTCAAAAAACAATATAGTTATCCAATTGATATGTGGTCAATGGGAATTGTATTTTATGAATTATACACAAAACGACTTTTGAACATGATATCAGACAAAGAAACGCTGAAATTTATCAAATTAGAATTGCGTAAATTTAGGAAAAATTCAGTTAGTTCGTTGTTAAAAGGTATGTTACAATTTAATCCTGATAAAAGATGGACACCTCAACAAGCATTGGAATCAGAAATATTTAATCAAACTATTTATCCTATTACTATTATACATGATAAACCTGTTTTTCTTTACAAAAAAGCCAGTGAAAATGTACAAAAAATTTGTGACGCATTTGAGACCACGAATCCCATCACCCCGGTAGCAGCACAACATTATGTAGATACCACAGGCTGTAATGAATTTGCCGCTGTTGCTGTTGCATCTAAGTTTTACGAAACAGAACTTAGAAATTACGAAGATTATACGGAATATCCAGAAGAAGAATTAGAAATTTTTCAAAAGATGAATTACAATTTGTTTGTTACAAACTAATATATCCTAGAGAATTTATATAATATTATATAAATTCATTATTTTACTTTTTTGCAATCTTGTACAAGCGGAAAGCACTTTTCCAATAAATCTACTAAAACCTGTGCATGACACGTAGGAACACCATACTTATCTTTTTGATGATCGCAAAAACACCCTAGATTCTTTCCTCTGAGTTCTTCTAAGTCATATATAAGATCTGATTTGAGTATATGTAATGTATATAGGCTTAGAGCGTCATTAACCGAATAATCTTTCAGTTTAAATAGATTTTGCCATTTACTGGCTGGGTAATGAAATATAATTTTATTTATGAATATTCTACCATGTCTTCCTACATAAATATTGTTAGGATCTTGCATTCATTCCCGTAGATTGGAATAACCTTCTTTACGGAGATTGGATACTTTGATACATATTGCCCTGGTAGATTTTGCCATTTTAATCTTAGTATAGATTAAAATTTAAGTTATATTTTAAACAATATCTTTGTCACTACCCGTATCTTCTCCATTCGTACTTTCTTCGGTTGTATCTTCGTCTACAGCAGTGTCATCACCTGTATCATCTTCTTTATTAGATTTTTCAGTACTTGATGGTGATAATAGATTCTGTTCTACCATTTCTATTTCTATATTATTGTTTTCAACATCATTTTCTATACTTTCTTGCTGTTTTTGTTTAATATCAGTAATAGTAGACATTTGTTCATGCAATGCTTTCAATTTCCGCATCGTATGATGGTGTTCTTCTTCTTCATCTGTTAGTTTGACTTCTGTATTAGGTTCTTCATGGAAGATTGATATTTCTGATATAGATATAAGGTTTGGTTTGGCGAATTTCTTTTTCTTGAATTTTTTGTTGAAAATTAGAACTATATTTTTTGGGATGATTGGGCTTTGTTCAATTAATCTGTCATATTCTTGTTTACAAGATTCTAGAAACGAGTCTCCATGAACATTACGATACTTAATAGGTAAATCAAGTATAACTTCAATGTTTCTAGATAATTTTGAAAAGCCTACTTCTGCTACACGATAGCCTTCTTGAAGTTCATTAATACGTAGAAATTGTGATATAGTAGTTATTAGTCCTGCTAACAGATTCAAAGTTCCAATTCCCATAACGAAATAGTGTTTCCATTCCTCTGGAAAAGATTGTTGGGCAAAGTTGGCTGTTCCAGTTACTGTACTAATAATGATAACAGGTAGGGCAAAGCGTATATTTTTTTCCCGATAAACTCTGTAAGCCCGGTCATGCATCCATTGGTAGCAAGATGCTATTTCTGCCCATTTTTTTAGTATAAGTTCTTGTTGTTCATTCCATTCAAATTCAGTGGTTGTCATTTCTTATTTAAAGAAAATATCTCTACTCGTTTTATAATAAATATTTAATAATAAATGAAGTGTAGCATATTATTTTTATTATTAAACTGTATAACACCATTGCGATTTGGCCTACTAGTAACTAAACCTATTCTAAATAAACCAGTATTTTGTGTAAAATACTCCATCCTCCACTATGGAATCATTGTCGATGATAATGTCATCTATGAATTTAATAGAAATAATATATCTAGAAATACTAATTTTAAAGAATTTGGTTCTTTCACCACCTTAAACATACCCCCTACAAAAGGATGGGAAGAACGTTATCGAGAAATTTATGACAACCCACCCACATACAACGTCTTACGTTGTAATTGTGAACATGTTGCACGGTATATTCATAGTAATATTAGTCATTCAACCCAATTACCAACCTATAAACTCCGCAAACTAATACATAAGAATAAAAATAAAAAGAATTAACCTAAAAAGATAGTTTTAATTTTATAAATGTATACACCCCTAACAAATTTAAATAATTTTTCATTATGGACTGAATCACTCCAAAATCTATTAAATAAACAAATAGCAATAGAATTACACAATTTTGCCACTTATGAACGTCTATATTGCTTCTTCGCACATGGATCAGTAGGATATCCTAACTTAGCCAAATATTTCCGTCACGAGGCAGATGAAGAACTGAAACATGCTAGATTTTTAATGGATTATCAAGTACAAAGAGGTGGTGAGGTGGACAAATTAACCATTGGTACAGTCAATATTAAATCATTAGAAACATCTTCCACAAAAATGGTAGATGCCTACAAATTAGTTTTAGAACTTGAAAAAGCAACTTATGTTTCTCTACATGAGATACATACCGAGTCAACCGATCCACATTTCCAAGATCTATTAGAAGGTATGCTAGGTGAGCAATTAGAGGGACAGAAAAAGATAAACGATACTATTCAACGTCTAGAGAATGGTGGACCTACCGCGTGGTACATTCACGAAACGATTGAATTAAAACAAGATGATTAATTATATTAAAAATAATATAATTAATAAATGATCATCAAAAGCAAATTACAATTAGGATTCATCATACTTTTATGTATATTGCTTCTAGCATTACTAATTTACTTATCTATAGTACTTTACAATTATTTCACTAAAAAACCATCCTCAAACTTTATATCTAAGTCCGTAGTAAAAGAACAATATCCACATAAGTTGAATATATACGGAGAATCTTTACAGAGTTGTAGAAAACCAGATAATTCAGATGATACAGGTGGTTCATGGGATAATTCCGGAACTTGTTCCGATCGTGGGGAAAATGATCCTGGGGTGCATCAAATATGCATTAAAGAAATAGGTATAGGTGAAAATTTTTCAAAAACCACGGGACAGCCTGGATGGTCTGCAGATCGTAAAGATAAAAGTCACTGTGCGTGTTTAGGTGCTTGGGCCAACTTTGTTGCTAAGATGGAAGAAGATGGCAACACAAATGATAAAATTCTAAACTGTGACGCAATACCTGAAACGGCTTTAAAACCTAAATACGTTAACAAATGGAGAAATTGGAATGATGTTACTATTAAAGGACAGATTGATAAGGGGTTAGATGAATTAGAAAGGCAGTGTCGTGTTAATGACAGTACTAAACAAGAATATTTAGATAATTTACTGTCTAATCTTAAATCTTCTTATCAGTAGGTGGATATTTACACAATTCTCCTCCACAATGGTCATGGTTACTTAGATTAGCATTTTTTTCTGCTATATTACTCATTGAGCCTTTGTAATTATCTTTATCGTCTATAGTAAACCTTCCCCAATGTACTGGAGGGGTTCTAGAGGTGTGCATAATCAAATAATCTATTGTAGGTATATTATAAATTTTGATTTGTTTAAAAAATTTGATCATAATTAATTTTTATAAATTATCATTTTATATTGTAAATGTGGTATAAAGATCCTAAAATTTTGTCTATTATTATTCTATCTATTATAGTTATAGTTCTATTATATTGTTTTTGTGGCAATACTACTGAAAAATATTCATTCACTTTCCAAGAGTTAACACTAAATGAGAAAAAGAATGTTTTTGCTAATTTCCGAACAATGTACGACGTAGTATTCCCAAAAGGTAAAAACAGAAATTCCGGAGGTTTCGCGTTTTTCAAACATCTAGTAGATCTTGACATGCCAGCGAATAAATTTGCTGCATATAATCAAATGTATTGCGGTGTAAGTGGTGCAATTGTAGATCCAGATCGTAAAGATAGACAAGGTAAATCAATCAAAAATTTCGATTATATCAAAATAAAAGATATGAACAATAATCCAGTTTGGGGTAAATATTACAGATGCTGCGATCCCTGCTGTGCAGATTTAATGAGAGAAGACAAAGGAACACCAAATACCAGGGTAGAAACTTATACACATATACACAAAGGAGAGAAAACAGACTTTAAAGTTCTCACTATTGCAAATCCATGTCCTGGGTATTTAGCCCTAGATAACAGTCCAGAAAACATGGAGTTTAAACAAAGTTTTAATTGCTTAGAATGTGGTCAGGATGGTCGAGCAACTAATGGCATTTACACAGACAGCGGTAGATTGATTGTCGCTGTTTTGTTTCCAGTTGGAGGGGTGCCGGAAACTGAAATGGAGCGAGATTACGATATGGTAGTAAATAATAAACATAAGTCTCGAATGAAACAAGAATATAGTAAGGTACGTGGTGGTATGGGTGATATATTCATTCGAGTATCAATTTTAGGTAAATAATTTTAAGTTGGTATGTCTCCAGTATTTTTGGGTAGAATACATAAAATTTTTTTAATACAAGATACAGATGTTTTAATCACACTTGTGATACAATTTGGTTTATATTCTGGTTCGTGAATATTAAAGAGAGCCTCACGAGGTGTATATAGATCTAGATCAACCATTTATATTTCTAAATAAGAAATATAAATTTTAAATCCTACCAAAATCATCCTCCACACGAACAATATCATCCTCCCCCAGATAACTACCCACCTGAATTTCTATAAATTCTAGATTTTCTTCAGTTTCATTACTCATACGATGTTTAGCCAATTTAGGTATAACTATAAAACTGCCAACATCCATTTTAATAGATTTATCGTTGAGTTGAGCGGTCCCTTTTCCGTTAACAATAGTCCAGTGTTCATTGCGATGTTTATGATACTGCAGTGAAAGTCTTTTACCTGGATAAACCACAATATGTTTAACTTGGTAGTTGTTCGATTGTTCGATTGTTTTATAAGTACCCCATGGTCTTTGATATATTTGTCCTACTTCGTTCATTTATATTATTAAATATACAATAATTCTTTAGATAAATCACATGCATGTAACATAGTTGTTTCTAATTCTTTCATGTCAATTGGTTTATTTATAAAATATTTTGCCCCCAAAGTTTTGCATTTATTACGATCATTATCCATGATTGAAGCAGTTACTACTATAATATTGGGTAATTTCCACTGATTTTTGTGATATATATCAAGAACTTTGTATCCATCCATGACCGGCATTCGTAAGTCAAGTAGTAATATATGATATGGATTTTTACTCTCATATGATTTAGCAATCATTTCAATCGCAATCTTTCCATTCTCAGCAGTATCAATATTAGTATAATTCATATTTTCTAACATAGTTACTAATAGGGAACTATTATATGGAATATCTTCTGCAATTAATATACGTGCTTTTTTATCAAATTTATCACAAGTAATCGTGCTAGATAAATCTAGTACTTTATCGGAACAACCTATATAAGTTTGTGGGTTATATTTATTGTTTAGAACATTATAAATTGCGTTAAATAACTGTACTTTATTAATTGGTTTATCTATTTTTTGTTTGAAATCATTGTTAATAAAAATATCATTAGAAGAGAGTGCTATCATCGGAAATAAAGGTCTTTCAGTCTTAATTTGTTGTGCTAAATCAGTTCCAGATATACCAGGCATACAAATATCAATTAATCCCAAGTCAAAATTATATCTATTACCCAATATCATGCGTAATGCTTCTAATGGAGATGCGCAAACTATTGGTTGCATTTTCCATTCAAATAGTGTTTCTGATAGAAATAAACGGTTATTTGGATTATCGTCCACTACCAATACCATTTTCCCTTCTAACAGTTTACAATCTTGACATTCTGTATTATCTAATTCTTCGGAAGTCTCGTAAGGTACTGAAACCATGAACATAGACCCCTCACCTATATTACTGGTTACATTCATGTTACCACCCATTAGATTGCACAATTTAACGCATATTGCAAGACCCAATCCGGTTCCATTTTTCGAATGACAGTTTTCGATTTGTTCAAAGGCTGTAAATATACGTTTTATGTTCTCTTGACTAATACCTATACCGTTATCCAGAACAGAAATTTCTAATAATGTATTTTTAGTTTTAAAATTAATTTCTATTTTCCCATGTTTATCTGTAAATTTATTAGCATTAGTTACTAAGTTCATCAATATCTGTATAATTTTTTGTTTATCTATTATGATGTAATCAGGTATATTTGTATCTACATTAATTTTACAATCTTGTTGTTTTTCGTGGAATCTCATGGACATTGAATTAATGACGGTATCTATTATATCTTTAATCTTTACACATTCCGTACTTATAGTCATTTTCCCAGCCGACAATTTAGAAAAATCTAGAATGTCATTGATTATCTGCATCAATTGTACTGAGCATTGATTCATACTTTCTAAATATTGTTTTTGTATTATATTTAGTTCTGTTTGTAATAATAACTGATTATAACCTATCACACCATTTAACGGTGTTCTAATTTCATGACTCATATTCGCCAAAAATAAATCCTTTTCATCTTGTATTTTATTTTGAGTTTGTAACTGTATTTTTGATAGTATTAATTGTAGTAGAGAAATATATGGAACGATAATAGGCATAATATCATCATCATAATTATCCTCTCGATTTAATAAACACAAAACTCCTAAATTATGAGAATTTTCCATTATAGGTAATATAATACTATTATTAATAATATAATCAGTAGTTATATACCCATCGTAGTCTGTTATAATACTAATAATAGGTTTATCTGTATTTAGGACTATTTTTAGTTTATTTTCTGGTACAGTAAAAATAGATTCGTATGAATCATGTTTTTTAAGAAATATTGCTCCTGCTTGGGACTCGGTGTGTTTAATTATCGTGTTCAATAATTCTTGAGTGTTTTCCGATGTATTAACACATTTTGTTAAATATTTCCCAACTGCACTCATTTTATTATTATCCAATAATAAAATTATCTATTTTCCATTCTACCCAATTCATAATTTAACATTTGATCCGAATATTGATTCGTTGCTGAAATATTACAGCCAGTTACAGATCTACGTATCTGTTCTATACCCTTTTGAATATTAGGATTTGGTACTATATTAACAGATATCTCATTATTTCTCAATATTTGTTCTCTCCTAGATCCCTGATTTATATTAATTACATGATCATACTTTTCTGGAATTATCCAATTCTGTTCTTTGGCTTCTTTAATATACTTATCATAATTACTAGGAGGTAATAAAGGCGCAGATAACAACAATTCTTCATATTTAGTTTCTAACCATTCCATATAATTTACTGAGGGTTGTCGATCTTCCCTATTCAGGCTTAATTGCCTCCTGACATTAGATTCTATACTTGAATATCTTGCAGCGGCAATTTTGTTTGCATTACTTACTTCGTCATATCTTCCAAATTTAATGGAAGCAACAACTATACCAGATAAAAATCCTAACATAATTTCTATAATTGGGAAAGTGGGATTCATTTCAGGATTTAACGCAGCACCGATACCAGATATTATACCTGAAGTCGGCCCCAGAATAATACCTAAATACATTAATCTTGTATAGTCTTTATTGGATTTTTGAGCCTCTGTTATATGCATTAACTTATAGGCACGCGCGGTTTCTCCTATCGTTTTTGCTGCTTCTTCGATATTGTCATTCCAGGAAACCCTATTAAGAGATTCTTTTCGTTCCATTTTTATATGAAAACATAATGGTTTAAATCAAAATGTTTTCTTGTTCATCATATCTGTTGATAATAATAATTTCAATAAAGGACCTCCCACTGCCGACACACACCACCAACCTCCTATGGCTTGGTTAAAAGGATATATTGTAGCGGAGAATATATATGTTATTAAAAAATATAATGATAATATAAAACCTCCCCTAGTTTTACAAATATTTAACAAAAACAACACTACTGTTATCCCATAAATCCACCATATTGTACTACCAGCATAAAAAGGTACAGTTTTTTCGTCAACCCATTGCCATTTTAAATGATGATTGTTACACCCATCACATGGAATTGTACACAGTGTTGTTTTATATAATTTTTTAGTAAATAACCACACTATTACACTAGTTATAGAAATTACTAAAAATATTATATTGATCATCTGAGAATTAGTTACTGTATCTTTCTTAGGTATCAATAAAATTGTTAGTAATATACAAACTGTAGGTTGCAAGAAATTTTGTACTGCTCCTATCTGACTTGCTATATTATTTAATTTACCTTTATATCTTCCTGTAGTACAATCCTTACCTGATGAAGGTTGATCCAGCCAGATTAGAAACTCTAAAAATTGCATAAATATTACAAATAAAAATAAAAACCCCCATAAACGATCCCATGGTTTATTACGTATTATTAATGTTATTGATAAACCAGTACCAAGTATAAATCCAACTAAACTTGATTGCCAAGACCAACACATTTATATATTAATAATTTTTTAAAATTATTACTATTAATAAAATGCCAACGCTATTACCTTCATACTACACTAATAAATCTCAACTTAATCCCGCCATGTTAGAAATAACACCATCCAAACAATGCGAGGGTTGGCCCTATTTAGATGGTATTGGACCAATGACGGGAAAATGTACGGAATACCTCTCTCATCCTATGGGAAGATATCAATTCGCAATGTACAACTGTCCCAGTGGTCTGTATAATGGTAGACCTCTAAATATTGAAGTGGAAGAAGTTTCCAATGCTAACTGGACCAATAACTGGTGTCAAACATTAGGAAATGGAAAACCAAAACCATTATAAATATTTTCATTTTATATTAAAGATAATTACTACATAATACAAAATGAAACGTGATTTTGATCGTAGAAATAATACCCAGAATACAGTAACACCTAATATTAAATCTAAAATAATACCTCAAGAAGATAATAATCCCTATGATTTCTGTCAATTTGAAAGAAAATCACCTCCTCGTCCTCCACCTCGTCCTCCACAATCCGCAGAAGATAAACATCGCGAATACATGAAACAATTGATAGATGA
>Ga0070754_10002625_pt1 | contig 13104 bp, 10 predicted proteins | sample VirMetDEL_Sep_01_FD_75181 | JGI IMG/M metagenome (GOLD analysis project Ga0070754, IMG submission 75181) | Aqueous microbial communities from the Delaware River and Bay under freshwater to marine salinity gradient to study organic matter... | ecosystem: Environmental > Aquatic > Marine >... | reverse complement strand
GCCGCGCGGCAAGGTGACGCATCACTTTCGCACGGAGCTGTGTCATGACCCTGTCGTCTTCCCCGCGTTCGTCCGACCGTCCCGATCCGCGCGTGCTGCGCTGCGTCAGGCAGGCCGCCCTGGCCGGGGTCGCCCTGGTCCTGGTCTGGCCCGCCGCACGGGGCCACAGCGAGTGGATCGGCTGGCTGCCGCTGTGGCTGGTCGGCATGCCCCTGGTGGCCTGGTGGAGCCTGCATCGCTTCCGCCTGCCGCTGCCGGGCCTGCTCACCCGGACCGCCCGCCGCCGTCGTGGGCCGCAGGCGCGGCGCCGCGGTCGCCCGCTGCCGCGACCGGCCCGGCCTGACCTTCGACACGTGAGCCGCAGCCAGACGGTGTGATAGCGTCCCAAGGCTATGAATGCCTGGAGCTGCAATGTCACGATTCGCTTCCGCCTGCCTGGTGGCAGGTCTGATCTCCGCCAGCGCGGCGGGAACCGCCATGGCCGCTGACGCCCCCGCGGACAAGTACGCCTGGCTTGAAGATGTCACCGGCGACAAGCCGCTGGCCTGGGTCAAAGCGCAGAACGCCACGTCCGAAGGCCGCCTGGCCTCGACCCCGGCGTTCAAGCAGATGGAGACCAGCATCCGCGAGGTGCTCGATTCGGACGCCAAGATTCCCGGCGTACAGAAGATCGGCGATTACTACTACAACTTCTGGAAGGACAAGCAGCACGAGCGCGGCCTGTGGCGCCGCACCACGCTGGCCGAGTACCGCAAGGCCTCGCCGCAGTGGGAAACCGTGCTGGATCTGGATGCGCTGAACAAGGCCGAGGGCGAAAACTGGGTCTGGCACGGCGCCGACTGCCTGCGCCCGGACTATTCCCGCTGCCTGATCGCGCTGTCGCGCGGCGGCGCCGACGCCGATGTCACCCGCGAGTTCGACCTGGCCAACAAGACCTGGATCAAGGACGGTTTCTTCCGCCCCGAGTCCAAAGGTGGCCTGAACTGGATCGACCGCGACACGGTCTTCGTCTACACCGATTTCGGCACCGGCACGATGACCACTTCCGGTTACCCGCGGGTGGCCAAGCTGTGGAAGCGTGGCACGCCGATGGCCTCGGCTTCGGTGGTCTATGAAGGCAAGCCCGATGACATGTACATCGCGGCCATGCATGACGATACCCCCGGTTACGAGCGCAACCTGGTCAGCCGTACGCTGGCCTTCTACAACAACGAGATCTTCCTGCGCGCCGACGACGGCACGCTGACCAGTATCGATGCGCCGAACTCGGCGGAGAAGGGCCTGCGCAAGCAGTGGCTGACCCTGGAGCTGCGCGAGCCGTGGACCGTGGGCGGCAAGACCTATGCGGCCGGTTCGCTGCTGGCCACCAGGCTGGACGATTACCTCGCCGGCAAGCGCGACTTCGACGTGCTGTTCGCCCCGACCGACACCACCTCGCTGGCCGGCACCAGCTGGACGAAGAACCACCTGGTCCTGAACGTGCTGGACGACGTCAAGAGCCGCCTGAGCGTGCTGACCCCCACCGACAGTGGCTGGAAGACGAGTGCCTTCACCGGCGCGCCGTCGTTCGGCACCGTGGCTGTCAGCGCGGTGGATGCCGACGACAGCGATGCGGTGTGGATGACCGTCACCGATTACCTGACCCCGACCACCCTGGCCATCGCCGAGATCGGCAAGCAGCCTGAAGTGCTCAAGACCATGCCGGCGTTCTTCGATGCCGATGGCAAGGTGATCGAGCAGCACTTCGCCACCAGCAAGGACGGCACCCGCGTGCCGTACTTCGTGGTGCACCGCAAGGACATGAAGCTGGACGGTTCCAACCCGACCCTGCTGTACGGCTATGGCGGCTTCGAGATCTCGCTGACCCCGTCCTACTCCGGTGGCATGGGCCGCGCATGGCTGGAGAAGGGCGGCGTGTACGTGGTCGCCAACATCCGCGGCGGTGGCGAGTACGGTCCGCGCTGGCACCAGGCAGCGCTCAAGCAGAACCGGCACAAGGCCTATGAAGACATGGCCGCGGTCGCCCGCGACCTGGCCAGCCGCAAGATCACCTCGGCCAAGCACCTGGGCGTGCAGGGCGGCAGCAACGGTGGCCTGCTCACCGGCAACATGCTGACCCAGTACCCGGAACTGTTCGGTGCGGTGGTGATCCAGGTGCCGCTGCTGGACATGAAGCGCTACAGCCACCTGCTGGCCGGCGCCTCGTGGATGGCCGAATACGGCAACCCGGACACGGCCGATTGGGAGTTCATCAAGACCTTCTCGCCGTACCACCTGTTCGATGCGAAGAAGACGTACCCGCCGGTGCTGTTCACCACCTCCACGCGCGATGACCGCGTGCATCCGGCACACGCCCGCAAGATGGCGGCCATGATGATCGACGCCGGCAAGGACGTGACCTACTACGAGAACATCGAAGGTGGCCACGGCGGCGCGGCGAACAACGCGCAGGCCGCGCACATGTCGGCTTTGGCCTACAGCTTCCTGTGGGAGCAGCTCTCCAAGTAAGCTCGGGTTGCTCGACGGCCAGGGGCAGTCGAGCAGCCGGCAGGGAGTGAGCCTGCCGCAGACGTTGTAGCCCCCTGGAGCGGACTCCGGGTGGTGGGGCGTCAGGTTGGCTCCACCCCATTTTCAGCGCCACGCAGCGATGCGTGGCGTTTTTTTCAGGGGTCGCTCAACGCACCCACGTCTCCAGCCCACGCGCGATCCGCCGCACCGCCTCTTCCAGGCGGGGCACTTCCTGCGTGTAGGCCAGCCGCACGTGCGCGTTGGCGCGGTGGTGCCCGAAGTCCAGGCCCGGGGTGAACGCGACATGCTCGGTTTCCAGGAAATGCGCACAGAAGGCCTGCGCATCCCCGGTGAACGCACTCACGTCGGCGTAGAGATAGAACGCGCCTTCCGGTTCCACTTCGATCCGGAAGCCGAGCGCCCGCAGCGCCGGCAGCAGGTAATCGCGGCGCTCGCGGAATGCCGCGCGGCGCTGCTCGAAAATCGCGATCGATTCCGGCTCGAAACACGCCAGCGCCGCATGCTGGGCGATGCTGGAGGCGCTGATGTACAGATTCTGCGCCAGCTTCTCCAGCTCCTTCACCGCCTGCGGCGGCGCGACCAGCCAGCCCAGTCGCCAGCCGGTCATCCCGTAATACTTGGAGAAGCTGTTGAGCACGAAGGCGTCATCATCGACCTGCAGCACGCTGGCCGCGTCCATCCCGTAGGTGAGGCCGTGGTAGATCTCATCCACCACCAGGTGCCCGCCGCGCGACTTCAGTGACTGCGACAGCGCGTCCAGTTGCGCAGCGGAAAGCACGGTTCCGGTCGGGTTGGCCGGGGAGGCGACCAGGGCGCCGACACTCTCGGCGTTCCATTGCCGTGCCACCAGTTCCGGCGTGAGCTGGTACGCCGTTTCCGGGCCGACCGGTACCAGCTGCGCGGCTCCTTCCACCAGGCGCAGGAAGTGCCGGTTGCACGGGTAGCCCGGATCGGCCAGCAACCAGTGTTTGCCGGGATCGACCAGCAGGCTGCTGGCCAGCAGCAACGCGCCCGAACCACCCGGGGTGACCAGGATCCGCTGGGGGTCGATCTGCACCTGGTAGCGATCCTGGTAGAACCCGGCAATCGCCTCGCGCAGCGCGGGCAGCCCGCGGGCGGCGGTATAGCGCGTGTGCCCGGCCGTCAGTGCCGCCTGGCCGGCGCGCACGATCGGGGCAGCGGTGGTGAAGTCCGGCTCGCCGATCTCCAGGTGGATCACATCGTGGCCGGCCTGCTCCAGCGCCTGCGCGCGGGCCAGCAGCGACATCACGTGGAAGGGTTCGATTTCCTGGCTGCGGCGGCTGTAGCCGGTGCCGGTCGGGGGCGTGCGGGAAGTATCCATGGCCTGATGATAGGCGCAGTGACCAACGACAGGCTTGCTGCTGGCCCACCCGGCGGCACAGACTGCACGGACACGGACGCCATTGCATTCCCCGGCCAGGAGCCTTATCTCGTGAAACCCGCCCTTTGTTTACTGGTTGCCAGCCTCATGACCTCCAACGTGCACGCCGCCCCCGCGCTGACCCCGCCCGACGCCGAGAAGCACCCGCACACGGTGAAGGCTCCCTTTGGCGCGACCCGCAGCGATGATTACTACTGGCTGCGCGACGACAAGCGCGAAGACAGGAAAATGCTGGCGTACCTGAACGCGGAGAATGCCTATACCGACCAGGTCGTGGCGCCGCTCAAGCCGCTGGAAGACACGCTCTACAAGGAGATCGTCGCCCGCATCAAGCAGGACGATGCCAGCGTGCCCTCGCGTGACCGCGGCTACTGGTATTACACCCGCTTTGAAACCGGCAAGGACTACCCGATCCAGGCACGCCGCAAGGGCAGCATGGAGGCGCCGGAAGAAATCCTGCTCGACATCAACACGATGGCCGAGGGCAAGGGCTACTTCAACGTGGGCGATGCCGATGTCAGCCAGGACAACCATCTGCTGGCCTGGGCCGAAGATGATGTGGGCCGCCGCCAGTACGTGATCCGCTTCAAGGACCTGCGCACCGGTGACGTGCTGCCGGACCGTATCGAGAACGTCTCGCCCAACGTGGTCTGGGCCGATGACAACCGCACCCTGTTCTACGTCGAGAACGATCCGGAAACGCTGCTCACCGTGCGCGTGAAAAAACACGTGCTGGGCACCCCGGCCAGCAGTGACGTGCTGGTCTACGAGGAGAAGGACGACAGCTTTTACATGGGCGTCGGCCGCACCCGCGATGATCGTTTCCTGACCATCGAACTGCACAGCACGGTCAGCTCGGAAACGCGCTACGCCCCGGCCGCCGATCCGCAGGCATTCAAGGTGCTGGCACCGCGTGCACGCGACGTGGAATACGACGCCGACCACTTCAACGGCCGCTGGGTGATCCGCACCAACGATGCCGATGCGAAGAACTTCAAGATCGTCACCGCGCCCAGCGATGCCACCACGCGCAGCCAGTGGAAAGACTGGGTCGCGCACGATGATGCGGTGCTGATCGAAGGCTTCGAGCTGTTCGATGGCTTCACCGCGATCGCCGAGCGCTCCAATGGCCTGGAGCGCGTGCGCCTGCTGTTCCCGGATGGCCGCCAGGACTACGTCAAGGCCGACGAGCCGGCCTATTCGATGGGGCTGGCCGCCAACAGCGAACACGATACGCCGTGGCTGCGGTACGCCTACACCTCGCTGACCACCCCGACCACCACCTACGAGCTCAACACCGTCACCGGTGAGCGTCGCCAGCTCAAACAGCAGCCGGTGATCGGCTATGACCCGTCGCAGTACACCACCGAGCGTGTGTGGGTGACGGCCCGCGATGGCGTCAAGGTGCCGGTGTCGCTGGTCTACCGCAACGGTTTCAAGAAGGACGGCACCGGCGCGCTGTACCAGTACGCCTACGGCAGCTACGGCATGTCGATGGATCCGGGCTTCAACCAGACCGTGGTCAGCCTGCTGGATCGCGGCGTGGTGTATGCCATCGCCCACATCCGCGGCGGCCAGGAAATGGGCCGTGCGTGGTATGAGGACGGCAAGCTGCTCAAGAAGCAGAACACCTTCAACGATTTCATCGACGTCACTCGTGAGCTGGTCCGCCTCGGCTATGCCGCCAAGGATCGCGTCGCCGCCTCCGGTGGCAGCGCCGGTGGCCTGCTGATGGGCGCGGTCGCCAACCAGGCACCGCAGGACTACCGCGTGATGGTCGCCCAGGTGCCGTTCGTGGATGTGGTCACCACCATGCTCGATGCCAGCATCCCGCTGACGACCAACGAATACGACGAGTGGGGCAACCCCGAGCAGCGCGAGTACTACGACTACATGCTGAAGTACTCGCCGTACGACAACGTCGGCAAGCAGGCCTATCCGGCCCTGTATGTCGGCACCGGGCTGTGGGATTCGCAGGTGCAGTACTGGGAGCCGGCCAAGTGGGTGGCCAAGCTGCGCGATGACAACACCGGTCACTTCCCGATCGTCTTCCGCACCAACATGGAAGCCGGCCACGGTGGCAAATCCGGCCGCTTCCAGCGCTATCACGAGCTGGCCGAGTCGTATGCGTTCGTGCTCGACCAGCTGGGCGTGACCCGGACCCCGTAATGGCAGCCGCCGGCCGCCGGCCGTCGGAGGACGACGATCGCCGCTGTCCGGCCAAGGATCGTCAACCGCTCCGGTAGTGCCGGCCGCTGGCCGGCACCGCCTGGGCCCAGCAGGAGGTGCGGGGTTGCCGGCCAGCGCCGGCACTGCCGGGGTGCTTCCAGGGGCGCGATGTCTGCGCGGCCTGTTCATCCAGCCAGCACCCAAGCGCCCAAAGGGCGCGGCTATACTCAGGGCATGAAGACATCCCCCCGTACCCTCATCTCCCTGACGCTGGCCGCCTCGGCGCTGCTGGTGCTGTAGGCCTGTGGCAACAAGGGCCCGCTGGTCCTGCCGCAGAAGCCGGTCCCGGTCGAAGAACAACTGGTCGAACCGGCCGCCGACGACGCCACGCCGCCGGCCGCTGACGCCGATACCGATTCCCCGGTGGTTCCCGATCCCGTTGAAGCCCCGGCGCTGAAGGCCAATGACGGGAATGAGTAAGGCAAGCACGTCCGCGGCGCTGCGTTTCACCAAGATGCATGGCGCCGGCAATGATTTCGTGGTGTTGGACCTGCGCGATGGCAGCGTACCGCCGGATGCCGCACTGGCCGCGCGCCTGGCCGATCGCCATACCGGCGTGGGTTGCGACCAGATCCTGACCATCGAACCGCCCAAGGCCGAGGGCTCGGTGGCCTCCTACCGGATCTGGAATGCCGACGGCAGCCGTTCGGAGCAGTGTGGCAACGGCGCGCGCTGCGTCGCTGCCTGGCTGGTGCGCGATGGTGCGGCCACTGGCACCACGTTCGCGATCGACAGCCCGGTCACCACGCACGCGGTTGAGCGCCTGGGCGAAGACCAGTACGCGGTGGCCATGGGCGTGCCGCGTTTCGAGCCGGAGAACGTGCCGCTGATCGGCTTCGCCCGCGCCCGCGAAGAATATATCTTGCCGCTGCAGGGGGACACGGTGCGTTTCGGCGCGGTGTCGATGGGCAATCCGCACGCGGTCATCGAAGTGGGCCTGGTCGATGCCGCCCCGGTCGAACGCCTGGGTCCGTTGCTGCAGCAGCACGCCTCGTTCCCGAAGTCGGTCAACGTCGGCTTCGTGCAGGTGCTCGGCCCGCAGCATGCGCGCCTGCGCGTGTACGAGCGCGGTGCCGGCGAAACCCTGGCGTGCGGCAGCGGCGCGTGCGCCGCGGCCGTGGTGATGATGCAGCGCGGTCGCCTGCAGCGCGATGCCACGATGTCGCTTCCGGGTGGCGATCTGCGCATCCGCTGGCCGGCCGATGATGCACAGATCGTGATGTCCGGACCCGCAGCCTTCGTCTTTGATGGAGAGTGGAACGCATGAGTGACACCGCCGAGAAAATCGGATCGCACGAAGTAGCCGCCTGGCTGCGTCGGCATCCGACCTTCCTGAAACAGTTCCCGGACCTGGCCCTGACCCTGGTGGTGCCGCGTGATGACGGCCCCACCGCGTCGCTGGCCAGCTACCAGCTGGAAGTGCTGCGGGACAAGAACCGTGAGCTGTCGCGGCGGCTGGCCGATCTGGCCGCCAATGCGCAGATCAACGAGCGCTTGGCGGTCCGCACGCACCAGCTCACCCTGGCACTGATGAAACAGGACTCGGCGGCCGATACCCTGCGGGCGATGGCCGCCTCGCTGGAAGAAGATTTTGCTGGCGATCTGGTCCGGCTGATCGTGCTGCACCCGGTTGCGGGGCTGGAGCAGGCGCCGTGGCTGCAGGTGATCGAGGAGAGCAGCCCGTTGCTGGGGGTGTTCCGCGATTGCCTGAAAGACGGCGAGCCGATCTGTGGCCGCCTGCAGCCGGAAAAAAATACCGTGCTGTACGCGGGGCGTGCCGAGGAAGTGCAGTCCAGCGCGCTGCTGCCGCTGCCGGGCGTCGGCCTGATCGCAGTGGGCAGCCACGACGGCAACCGGTTCTACCCCGGCATGGGCACGTTGTTCCTGCGCATGATGGGCGAGTCGCTGGTCGTGGCCCTGCAGCGTTTCCCGTCGCCCTGACATTCCCTTGAGCGGAGCCGTCGTGAGTACCGCGCAGGACTTCCTGTCGCATCTGCAGGTGGAGCGCCGCATGTCGGCGCACACGCTGGATGCCTATCGTCGCGACCTGGACGCCCTGGCGGCGTGGTCGGACGGGCAGGGCGCCATCATCGACACGCTCGACAGCGCGCAGCTGCGCCAGTTCATCGCGGCCGAACACCGGCGTGGCCTGTCGCCCATCTCGCTGCAGCGCCGGCTCTCGGCGTGCCGCAGCTTCTACGCGTGGCTGCTCAAGCACCATCGCATCGCGGCCAACCCGGCCACCGGCCTGAAAGCCCCCAAGGCGCCGTGCAAGCTGCCTCAGGTGCTCGATGCCGATGAAGCCGTGCAACTGGTCGAACTGCCCACCGATGCACCGCTCGGCCTGCGCGATCGCGCGCTGCTGGAGCTGTTCTATTCCTCCGGGCTGCGCCTGAGCGAGCTGTGCGCGCTGATCTGGCTCGACCTGGATTTCGATACCGGCCTGGTCAACGTGCTGGGCAAGGGCAACCGCGAGCGCCGGGTGCCGTTCGGCTCGCATGCACGCACCGCGCTGCAGGGCTGGCGGGCCGAGAGCGGCGGCGCGGCGACCGCGCCGGTGTTCCCCGGGCGCAAGGGCGGGCCGATCACCCAGCGCGCCGTGCAGATCCGCATCCGCCAACTGGCCCAGCGCCAGGGCCTGTTCAAGCACGTGCACCCGCACATGCTGCGGCACAGCTTCGCCAGCCACATCCTGGAATCCTCCGGTGATCTGCGCGGCGTGCAGGAGCTGCTCGGTCACGCCGACATCGCCACCACGCAGATCTACACCCACCTGGATTTCCAGCACCTGGCCAAGGTCTACGATGCGGCCCACCCGCGCGCCAAGCGGCGCAAGAGCGGCAACGAAAGCTGAATCGATCCGCTGCGGCATCCGGGCGCAGGGCAGGACGGGTTGAAGCGTCGGGCACAGACCCCACCTCAGTCTTTGTCACCCCGGAGGCTCCATGGACCCCAGTCAGAACCCCAACGTATTTCATGCCACCACCATCATCTCGGTGCGCCGCAATGGGCATGTCGCCGACGCCGGCGATGGCCAGGTCACGCTCGGCCACACGGTGATGAAGGGCAATGCCCGCAAGGTGCGCCGCCTGGGTCGCGAGGGCCAGGTGCTGGCCGGTTTCGCCGGTGCCGCCGCCGATGCCTTCACCCTGTTCGAGCTGTTCGAGGCCAAGCTGGAAAAGCATGGCCAGCTGCAGCGCGCTGCGGTGGAACTGGCCAAGGATTGGCGCACCGAGCGCCGCCTGGGCAAGCTTGAGGCATTGCTCGCCGTCGCCGACAAGGACACCTCGCTGATCATCAGCGGCACCGGTGATGTGATCGAGCCCGAAGACGGCATCATCGCGATCGGGTCCGGTGGTTCCTACGCCCTGTCGGCCGCCCGCGCGCTGATGGCGCACACCGAACTGGATGCCCGCACGATCGCCACCGAGTCGATCAACATCGCCGGCGACATCTGCATCTACACCAATCGCAACGTGGTGGTCGAGGAACTGTAAGCGTAGTGCCGGCCGCTGGCCGGCAACCTCGAAAAACCCAATTCATCCGTGAGCACACTCATGCCGCACAAGATTGAAGTTTCTTCCGCCACCATGACCCCGCGCGAAATCGTGCAGGAACTGGACCGGCACATCGTCGGCCAGCACGACGCCAAACGCGCGGTCGCCATCGCGCTGCGCAACCGCTGGCGCCGCATGCAGCTGCCGACCGAGCTGCGCAACGAAGTGATGCCCAAGAACATTCTGATGATCGGCCCGACCGGCGTCGGCAAGACCGAGATCGCGCGTCGCCTGGCCACGCTGGCCAACGCACCGTTCGTCAAGGTCGAAGCGACCCGTTTCACCGAGGTCGGCTATGTCGGCAAGGATGTGGAGCAGATCATCCGCGACCTGGCCGACACCGCGGTCAAGCTGTACCGCGAGCAGGCCAAGGTGCGCGTGCGCACGCAGGCCGAAGAACGCGCCGAAGACCGCATCCTGGATGCGCTGCTGCCGCGCCGCAGCACCGGTATCGGCTTCGATGCCGAAGCCGCGCGCAATGAGCCGTCCGCGCAGGACAACGAGACCCGCATCAAGTTCCGCCGCATGCTGCGCAACGGTGAGCTGGACGAGCGCGAGATCGAGCTGGAAGTGTCGGCCAACGTGAGCATGGACACCATGACCCCGCCGGGCATGGAGGAAATGGGCCAGCAGCTGCGCCAGATGTTCTCCAGCATGGGCGGCGCGAAGGCGCAGAAGCGCACGCTGTCGATCAAGGCGGCGCGCCCGCTGCTGGTCGAGGAGGAGGCCGGCAAGCTGGTCAACGAAGACGATATCCGCAGCGCGGCGATCGAGGCCTGCGAGCAGCACGGCATCGTGTTCATCGACGAGATCGACAAGGTCGCCAAGCGCGGTGACAACGTCGGTGGGGGCGATGTGTCGCGCGAGGGTGTGCAGCGCGATCTGCTGCCGCTGGTGGAAGGCTCCAACGTCTCCACCAAGTACGGCACGATCAAGACCGACCACATCCTGTTCATCGCCTCCGGTGCGTTCCACCTGGCCAAGCCCAGCGATCTGATCCCGGAGCTGCAGGGTCGTTTCCCGATCCGCGTGGAGCTGGGTGCGCTGAGCAAGCAGGACTTCGTGCGCATCCTCACCGAGCCCAAGGCTGCGCTGACCAAGCAGTATGAAGCGCTGCTGCAGACCGAGGGCGTGTCGATGAAGTTCACCGTCGATGCGGTGGACCGCCTGGCCGAGATCGCGTTCCAGGTCAACGAGCGCCAGGAAAACATCGGCGCGCGCCGCCTGCACACCGTGCTGGAGCGTCTGCTGGATACGCTGAGCTATGAAGCGCCGGATCGCGATGGCGAGACCATCAGCATCGACCAGGCCTACGTCGATGCGCATCTGGGCGAGCTGGTGCAGGATCCGGACCTGAGCCGCTACATCCTGTAACGGCACGCAACGATCGGGTGGTAGGAAGAACGGCGGCACTTCGGTGTCGCCGTTTTTTTTGCCTCACACCTCGTCGTCGGTCGGCAATGGCGTTGGCGGTGCGCCCGGGGTGAACACCCCCGGTTTGACGAAGGCACTGAAGATCGCATCCAGCGTCTGCATGCCGTCGCGCTGGATCTCGAACAGATCCGGTTCCAGCATCGCGCTGTACAGCACGCCGGTCAGGCTGGTGCTGACGATGCGCGCCACGGTTTCGGCATCGGCGTGGTCGTGCAGCTGGCCCAGCTCGCGCGCGCGCTCGAGTGCGGCGGCGATGATCGCCAGTTCCTCACGTGACGCTTCGCGCTGCAGCTCCTGCATCGCCTGGCTTTCCACTGACAGATCGTTGCGCAGCATGATTTCCATCATGTTGCGCAGGCGCTCGTCTTCGGCCAGTTCGCGGAAGGAGACCAGCAGCGCCGAGCGCAGGTCCAGGATCGGCGTGTTGCGCTTGGCCGAGGTGGTGCGGCGCATGCGCTCGATGAACGGCACGCGCTCGCGGTCGATCATCGCGGTCAGCACTTCGGCCTTGTTCTTGAAGTGCCAGTACACCGCGCCGCGGGTAAATCCGGCGCGCGCGCCGATCATCGCCAGGCTGGTGCCGGCGACCCCGTATTCATGGAAACAGACCTGCGCCGCATCGAGGATGCCCTCGCGGGTGGCCTGCGCCTCTTCTTTGGTTTTTCGGGCCATTGCGCTGTGCAGTTGCTGGATGAAACCGGCCTGAATTGTACCGCTTTACAAACAAACATGCATGTATGTATATTTGCGCCCCACTGATCCTCAGCGAGGACTGCCTGCGAATGTCGGCGGGTCTCGTTTCGGATATTTGCCGTCATTTGCTGCCTGTTTGTCGTCATTCTTCGCTTTTATCGGAAGTTGGGCTGCAGGCGCGCCCTTTTCCGTCTGCGAGCCCCTACCGCCATGTCCAGAACCCCGTACCGCCTTATCGCGCTGTCCCTCGCGATCGCCCTGACCGTGTCCGCCTGTGGCGGTGGTGAGCAGGAGGGTCCACAGGGCGGGCCTGGCCAGGTCACCGTGGCCACCCTGAAAGCCGAGCAGGTCGGCCTGACCCGTGAACTGCCGGGCCGGACCAACGCCTTCCTGGTCGCCGAAGTGCGCCCGCAGGTCAACGGCATCGTGGCCAAGCGGCTGTTCACCGAAGGGGGCCTGGTCACCGCGGGGCAGCCGCTGTACCAGCTTGATGACGCCAGCTACCGGGCCCAGGCCAACAGCGCCCGCGCCCAGCTGGCCCGCGCCGAAGCCACCGCCAATGCCGCACGCCTGAGCGCCAGGCGCATCGGCGAGCTGGCCAAGGTCGAGGCGGTCAGCACCCAGGACAACGAGAACGCGATCGCCGCGCTCAAGCAGGCCGAGGCCGATGTCGGTGCCGCGCGCGCCGCGCTGGATGCGGCCAACGTGACGCTGGGCTATGCCCGCATCACCGCGCCGATCAGCGGCCGCATCGGCAAGTCCTCGGTCACCCAGGGCGCGCTGGTCAGCGCCGGCCAGGCCGAAGCGCTGGCCACCGTGCAGCAGTTGAACCCGATTTATGTCGATCTGACCCAGTCCGCCAGCGAGCTGCTGCAGCTGCGCCGCGAGCTGGCCAGCGGCCGCCTGCAGGACAACCAGACCCTGCCGGTGACGATCCTGCTCGACGACGGCACCGCGTTCGACCACAAGGGCACCCTGGAATTCTCCGAAGTCAGCGTGGACCCGACCACCGGCAGCTACGCGCTGCGGGTGAAGGTCGAGAACCCGGACCAGGTGCTGATGCCGGGCATGTACGTGCGTGCGCAGGTCGGCAGCGGCGTGCGCGAGAACGCGATCCTGGTGCCTATGCAGGGCATCGCCCGCGATCCCAAGGGCGATACCAGCGCCATGGTGGTCGGCAAGGACGACAAGGTCGAAGTGCGGCAGGTCAAGGTCAGCCGCTCGCTCGGCGACAAGTGGCTGGTGGAGGACGGGCTGAAG
>Ga0070754_10002622_pt1 | contig 13116 bp, 11 predicted proteins | sample VirMetDEL_Sep_01_FD_75181 | JGI IMG/M metagenome (GOLD analysis project Ga0070754, IMG submission 75181) | Aqueous microbial communities from the Delaware River and Bay under freshwater to marine salinity gradient to study organic matter... | ecosystem: Environmental > Aquatic > Marine >... | reverse complement strand
GGTGGCAAAAGTCTGAACGCAGACTATAAACTACAATGGGTTCCGGTGGCAAAAGTCTGAATGAGTTAATAGACTTAAAAAAACTTACAAAAAAAATCCCGCCCATACATATGTATGTGTGGGATTTTTTGCGTTAAGATTTCATACTCTATTAAAAAAAAATGAAAAATAAAAAAGATTGAGTATGAAATTAACAGGTATGTCCTCTTCTGGTTCATCAAAGAATATTTCGAGCTCTTGCTCGGAGATTGATTGTCTTATTTGTACTGAGACAGTTAATCAGCGTAAGATTGTCAAATGTCCTTTTTGCGAGTTTCAGTCTTGCGTTGATTGTGTGACTACATTCCTGATGGGGATTCAGGATATTCAGCCCAGATGTATGAATAATAGTTGTAAGAAGATTTGGTCTGGGGAATTTTTGGCTTCCAACACTCCGTACACCTTTCACAACAAGATATACAGAGACCGTCGAGCTGATCTTCTTCAGGAGAGAGAAAAGAGTATGTTACCGGGAACTCAAGAGTTAGCTAACAGAGAGAGAGAAAAGGTTAAGAACAATGAGATAGTTCAGGAGTTGCTTGATGAGAATGCGATGTTGAAGGAGCTGATCAAAAAGAATAATGATCGTATCAGAGAATTGAGATGGAATCCACAAGATCACGGCTTCCCCGAGGAGAAAAAACAGGAAAAACATACATTTACTCGGGCTTGCCCTGTTGAAGATTGTCGCGGCTTTCTCTCTACGGCTCTGAAATGTGGGACTTGCTCTATATGGGCTTGTAAAGATTGTCACTTGCCTAAACAGGGCAAGGACGATCCTGATCACAAGTGCGATCCTGATCTTGTAGCCACTGTCAAACTATTGACGAACGATACCAAGCCTTGTCCCGCATGCGCCACTCCTATCTTCAAGATTTCGGGATGTGATCAGATGTACTGTACGAGTTGTCACACTCCTTTCTCTTGGACTTCTGGTAGAATTGAGAAAGGAGTTATTCATAACCCACACTACTATGAGGCGCAACGGGCTTTGAATGGTGGAATCGCTCCGCGCAACAGAGGAGATATCAGATGTGGAGGACCCCCGCGGATTTGGACATTAGAGGATAAATTGAATGAAGTCAAGGTTAGTTTTCCTGGATTGACTGAGGCACACAGGAGTATCAATCACATTAATATGGTAGAGCTACCTAAATTTCCCAATCAGCTGGGAGAAGTTGATAACTCTCAAATCAGAGTGGACTATCTCTTGGGGAAAATTGACGAGAAGAGATGGAAGAGTAAGTTGAAGGCCAAGATGAAGAAGCAGGAGAAAGATGGAGAGATCAACCAAGTCTTGTCGATGTACACACAGACTCTTTCCGATATCTTCGGGAACATTCAGATTGCCAATTCGAGTAAGAGTGTGAAGAATCACGTAGATAGTTGTCATAAGCTTCGGGAATACACAAACAAAGCTTTGACAAAAATTGGGCACAGATTTGGAAATGTTACTCCTTTTATCGACAAGCACTGGACATACAGGCAGAATAGTAAAAAGGTTCTTGATAAGAGTTAGGCTTCATATACACTTTAGAATACACTTAGGCAGACTTGGCTGTCTCCGACCCGGCATAGCCGGTAACCAAGACAGGTCGAAGAATATTAAACCCAGACGGTCTGGTCAAAAAAGCCCATAATAATCTTAATTGATTATTATGGGCTTTTTTGCGTTTAAAATTGAAATTTTAAACATATCTATACAATAATAGTAGGTATGACTTGCAAAGACATCACCAAGAATATGTCCCAGAAAATCTGGGATCAAACACCTATTTTTAATAATGGTGTGTACTCTCTCAGAGAGCAATGTAATAAAATATCTGGGGATCTAGTTTTCGGCAGGGGAATATCAAAAAGCACTGTTGCGTTCAAACTTTGTATGAATTTTATGGAGAAGTCTTCTCAAATGGAAATAATGAAAGGTATTCCAACTGGAAAGGTAATTTTGTCTCCTCCGACACAAAAAGATTGTGTTTCAAAAATACAGAATATATGCTATTTTAGTAGTAATAGTAAATATATTACTACTAAAGTGACGGATTTGTGGGCTTCGAAACTAAAAAGTATCAAACCAGGCCATCCTATTAATAAGTCTGATTTAAACCAAAAAAGAATGTGGGAAAACGGTGGTAAACGATTTACGGGGAAAACATTATCTTTGAGTAATAATATTACTGATATTATTAAAAATAGCAGAGGGCTTCTTTCTGAAGGTCACGTTATCTCTTTCTTGAACTTTGGGTTACAATGTCCAGAATGTGGACAAATTGGAAAGATTGGATGGTGTGATGGAGATCATAGAAGTGTTAATTGCTTTCGAGATGCTATCTGTACAAACTGTAAAGATAATGGAGTTATCACTCTTTTCGAAATCAAAACCAGGTGGGATAATCAAAACAAAAGTAATGGTACGTACGCAGGTAGTTTTGCAGCTATTAATACATTAATGACTTTGAATGCTAATATATATTTGGTAATCGCATCCCGTGACACCGGTACTGTTCGTATTGGAAAAATTACTAATGCTAAAATGTACAGTAACAAGAATTGGATGTATTCTCTTCAAGAAGGTCTCGGATGGGGGAGTCCTTCTAGTTATGTTATTTGTGAAGATGGTATGTTTACTATCCCAATGCCTATGACTCCATTGGAAGACACTTTAAATGAAAAATATCTTAATGATATTTATACTCAAGTGTTTTCTACACTTGAGTATGGTTAATGATATTTAATTATGTCTAAATAAAAATGAAAATAAATTCATACCTGATATGATCATATCAGGTATGACTTGCAAAGACATCACCAAGAATATTTGCTCTTGCAATATCAAAGAATGCCCACGGCAAAATGTTGGTACCTCAATGTACCCTTGTATGGAGTATTCTTCAATCGGTTGAAAATCCTGATAATCTTGTTTGACACAGGAGATGGCATCTTTGTTTATATTCAACGTTTTTATCTTCTAAACTCAATTAGATTTATTGCATATATCTTCTCTCCGCCTTCCTCCTAGCCGATCTTTTCGCTCTCCTCGTCGCTCGTTCGCTTGCCTTTTTTGCAGCTGATCTTGTTCTGCTGCCTACAGCAGATGATAATCTTTCATTGTATGCTCCTGCAACAAACTCAAACGGATCTTCTTTTCCTAGCTCTCTCCCAAAATCTTTAGCAACACCAGAACCCATTTCCACTCCCCTTACTCCTAATTCCTTGTATTCTTCTTCGTGTTCACGGAAATGTTTTCCTGGGTCACGCATAGCAGCCTTTGCTTTTTTAGCTGCTTTCTTCACAACACCGGGAGCTACATCAGCACCACCTTTCGAAACTGCTGTGTTCAACTTTCTGAAATATATCGCACGTTGATCTGGAGACAAATCACAAATATGGCGGCCATAATTAACAGCAACATGCAAAAACTCCATCATATCATCTTGTTTATAGCTTCTAAACACATCTGCAAAAGAAGGAGGAGCACCAACAGGAGGAAATATATCCATAGTAGATAAAGGTCTACTCGTAACACCTTCATTTCCATCAACAGTGTGAACAAATTGCAAATGCCCTGGTCCTAATGAACAGAACAGTGTTGCAACCGCCTCTTGAAGTTCTGGGATTAGGAATAGCGTAGACAAAAATAGAACAGAATCTTTGATTGCTTGACCATTATCTTTCTTAGCCTGATCCCACGCTTGCTTGATTTGATCCCAGATCGTAGGATCTCCTTCCGGAGGTGGCGGAATCATAAATTTTATTTTTAGTTTCGTCTTGTCTTTACTATATTCATACTCGTAAACACCTGCATATGAACCCATGAATATACCAAACTGTTTAGCATAAGATGGTGCACCCATAACTATCTCAACCATTGTTCCTTCTCCTCCTTGAGGAATAAGTTTTACATTATGCACTCTGATATCTTTTTTCTGCCCAGCGATATTATCTAGTGTTGTATGTCCTGATGCCACACGAATTTTATTTCTTTTTACTTCTTCGAATACCGCGGTATAGAAATCTGAAAAACTTTGAAAACCTGTACGCCACAATGTAAATATTTGCAAGAACCAAAGGAGAAAATTAGCCACATTTGTAAACAATGCCGGATCGGCAACTAATTGCGGTATAAATGCCAGCAAAATCTTTGGTGCTAATGCTTCTGCGGTTACATCCAATTGCAATCCCCCAAACATCGTTTCGAATCGCCATTCAGTTTTTTTGGAAAATCCCCTCACCTGGAACATCGGTGCTGTATCTGGTCCAACAGTAGGTAGGCCAAACCGTATAATCGTATCATCGTAACCAGGATGTATATGCCCACCAATACTTTCTCTAGTCTCTCTATCATAAATCTTGAACGATTCATTAACAACCCTATTTTTGAGTAGTTCTGTCAAAAACCCGAGAGTTTTTGATCTGCCTTTTTGCTTCAATTTCTTGGATTTAATTCTCAATCTTTTTTCTATCGAGGCGGTTTCACGACCTCTTTTACCTGTATGTTGAAGTAAATAAGATGCTGGAACCTTGAGCAGTGATTTACTTCCTCTACTCAGACTTTCACGTGCAAAGAACTTCATATTCTGACGTATACAATCTCTTATATCTTGGCATATTACCAACGCGTGTTCTGGTTGACCATATCTTTTACTTGCATGCATAAATAGAGCAGAAATAGTTGCATACCAATTTCTTATATCTGTGTTTTTAATTCCCGCTGTTATTCCAGTTAATTTAACTGCGTCTTTAGGTCCGAGCAATCTAATCAACAAGGCAATTGTTCTCTCGGCAATAGGTACCTTACCATGTCTTTTCGCTGCATGCTCCGGTGGAGGTTCTATACTGTCAAAAGTACCGCTAAAATCTCCCTCAACCAAGTCAAAATCTATCAAACTAACCTTTGGTCCATCCCACATAAATTCTCCCCAAACATATGTCTCTATCGTATTCATGTCAACAAATACATTATCAGGATGAAGATCAAAATGCTCAAAATTTGGCCCCATTTTTTCCTGAGCTTGTTCTACCAACATAAGCATCGATAAACCTATCATCAATGCTACATCAGGAGTTATTTTCTGTAATTGACCATCTGATAACCTCAATAGCTCCGTTCCAGGAGCTATTGATGATACCACTGCCAGTCCGACTCTTGTTTTGGGTATCTTTACATGTTTGCCATCTCTCGCATTGATACCAGCAATCCATTCATTAGGAGATTCTGCGCAAAACACGTTAAAAACTTTGGGAAAACCAGGTGTACCAGACATGCGACACATTGTCAAAAATTCACGAAAAGGACGTTGGTTATTTTTTTCCCAATCGTTTGAAACTCTAGTTTCATAAGTACCCATCGGGTTGTTGGGAGTTTTGGAGCCAGGAATAAGGTGCTGCACTAAAGGAGGTTGTGTATATGCATCAGTATAGTATTTCAACACTCGACGTCTGTTTAACAAGAACACAAATGCTCCGCTCTTACCTCCGCCAAACATTTTGAGGGGTAAACCTGTTTTGGTTACAGGTTTACCGATACGTTTCTCTTGTCTACGTAGTTCTCCACTATAAGCTTGAGCCAAATTTACTACCTCTGCTGGGCATGTTGGTATCTTTCTAATACATTCTTCCATAGAAAGGTCACTATAATTTCTTATGTTAGCTCTACGTCTGGACATGTTGTTTATTTATGAAAATGAAATTTTTTTTTAAATATAAGAATATTGGTAAATGTCCTCATACAACGAGACAAAAGAATATGAGTGTATCTACACTCCCATCCAAAACTCCCACACTGGTATCAAACTGGTCCATAACTTGGAGTCAGACCAAGACAAGCAACCTAAACCATGCTTTAGGTGCTATCTTGCTGACGGTAGCTGCAACCAGTGTTTTGACAGGATTCGAAGCGCAAACGACCAAACATACTGTTCATGGGAACAGTTCAAAATCAACGCCAACTGGAAATACTTTCCAGGCAAGAAGTGTCCGGAAAGCGCTGCCGAATTTGTCGAGCAGACATGGAAAAAGAGTGTTATTGACCCAAAGATGACCCTCGAAGAATATATGAATATGAGAAAAATTCGTGAGTCTCAGAACATCTTTCCCATGAAATTTGGAATATGTGACAAAGACAGGCGCGAGCGTGCCAAATACAACAAACAGCGTCGCAGCTTTGATCGGAATTGGGAAGAGAAGGAAATCTCTCTCATTCCTGTCCCATGGAAGAAGCGACAGCGATCCTTGACATTGAGTGGAATACTATCAAGCATCATTTAATCCTCTCACTTTTTGAGAGACAAGCCCGTTGGAATTGACTCAGTTAAGAGTGAATAAATTTATTCACGAAGAATTAAAAACGTTTCTGATGGTCTAACACAATATCGTGTTGATTTATTCTGTTCACAACATCCTCATTTTGTTTTGTCTGATTTTGCCTTGTAATTTGAAATTGTTAGGAAAACCCAGACGGTCTGGTCAAAAAAGCCCTTGATAACCATTTAAGGTTATCAAGGGCTTTTTTGCTTTAAATTTAAATTGAAAAAAAAAATAATTTACATATAATTAATAGGTATGAGCTCAACAAGTTTAAGCCAGAATATTAACTTTGACGAGTTATTTGATATACCTCCTCTTTCTCCTCTTGTACGAACATATAAAGCATACTGTTCTTATTGTAGAGGAATGGCAACATCATACGATCCAATGATTAGAGTTCTTCCATGTGAATTTTGTAAAACAATAACTATCCCGTTTATTCAAAAACATGCCAGAGGTTTCTTAGTTAGAAAAAAATTAAAAAAACTTGAACAAAAAGAAACTATTTATAGATGGTTTACAGTCAAACATATTGACGGTGGAGATTTTTCGCGAGAAATTTCTTCTTTCTTGTAGAAATATATATTTCACATACACAGGCAGACTTGGCTGTCTCCGACCCGGCATAGCCGGTAACCAAGACAGGTTGAAGAATATTAAACCCAGACAGACGGTCTGGTCAAAAAAGTCCTTGATAACCATTTAAGGTTATCAAGGACTTTTTGCGTTTATAATGTTTATATATAAAACGTATAAAAAATTGAAAAAAATAAATAATACATCAAAATACTAACAGGTATGACTTCTCAAGCCATTTCCAAGAATATTTCCAACACTCTTCCCAAAGAGTTGGAACACCAGGTTGACGCTGACTTCACTTTGATCAAGGGCAGGCAAAACATCAAGAAAATCAATCTCGAAGACTTCCCCACCGTTGGCTCTGTCATCTTGACAAAAGAGCAAGAAAGAGATATTGTCTCTTCCAACAAAATCTCTTGTGCCAGAAAAGTTGAGTTGGAAGAGCCAATTGTGACAGATCCTCGTACGATTGCTTTCAATCATATGTCTAACAAAGACAAAGTGGCAAAGGCATTGTCTTGTACAAAGGCGTGTCGCAACATTCAAAGGGATCCGGAAACTGGTAAGTTTGGTGTTTGTGTTCGAAAATACTGTACTTTCGCTCACTCGATGGATGAGCTTCAACCAGCTCGCTGTATTTTCGATCTAGCTTGTCGCTTCAGAAACGGAAGAATTATTAACTGGAATACCAGAACCATCGCACCTGGTTCCAAGTGTAAGTTCCGTCACAGCGATGAGACTGTTGATCAATATTATGCGCGATCTGAAATGACACGCCCTGATCTTCCCCCAACAAGTGAGCACACTCGTAAGATCCCGGAGCAACCCAAAGAGCAACCCAAAGAGCAACCCAAAGAGCAACCCAAAGAGCAACCCAAAGAGCAAAAAGTTTCGAGAAGAGTATATGATTTTGATATGTCTTCAGATTCAGAATCTTCAGATTCAGAATCTTCAGAATCTGAAACTGAAGAAGAGAGACGCAGACGTCTGAAAAAGGAGCGCAAAGCACGCAAGAGCAAGAAGAGCAGTCCCAAGAATGATACTCAAGTTATTAGGGTTCCTACAAAGGAGTTAGCAGAAATGGCTCTAAAGATGGCATTCGACCGTGGACAGTACAACGTACAGGTGTTAATTGAATAAGACTCTTTGGAAGAGATACAGGTAAGTATATGTAAATAATTATAATCATTCACATCAGGCAGACTTGGTATATACAAATTATAGGTATTCATCCTTTCACAATAGACAGACTTGGCTGTCTCCGACCCAGCATACCCGGTAACCAAGGCAGGTTGAAGAATAAACCCAGACCGTCTGTCTGGTCAAAAAAGCCCCAATAACCTTTAAGGTTATTGGGGCTTTTTTGCGTTTATAATAAATTTAGGCCGAAAAAGACTTTGTGATTATCAAAGGGCTTTTTTGCGTTTGAAGTAATTAAAAATGAAATTTTTAATTAACTATTAACAAATATATCAGGTATGTCGTTTCAAACCAATACCAAGAATATGTCTAATGAAGAAAAATTTTTTCATAAGACTATTTCACAAATGTTTAACAAGTTTGATTCTGATGAACTATTTTCGTCGAAAGAGAGAAATTGTGAAAAAATCATTGAAATCTACACTTTTCTGAATGTTATGCAGCTTTGGACATATAGACCCAGATATTCCAAACTTTTACAAACGATCATCAATAAAGGATACGAACTATTAGAAGAGATCGATACTTCAGGAGTTAAACATGAAACAACACAAAAAACCAAAAAAGCAATTCACACAGTTCTCAGACTAGTTTGCTGTAACAAAATGGTGAAAGGTAAATATTTTAAAGATAGATATTGTAAAAGAAAAAAAATAGATCAATATTGCACCTTTCACACTAACATAAAAAATAAAATCTCAACACACATGACTGAAGCAACTGAATCTTATCTGATTAAAGATATTACTAATATAATCACAAATTATATTAGTTTGTAATATCACACTCAGATTCATATAGACAGACTTGGCTGTCTCCGACCCGGCATAGCCGGTAACCAAGACAGGTTGAAGAATATTAAACCCATACAGACGGTATGGTCAAAAAAGCCCCCGATAACCAAATGGTTATCGGGGGCTTTTTTGCGTTTAATGTATATAAAATAATTGTATATAAAAAAATTGAAAAAAATAAATAATACATAAAAATATTAGCAGGTATGACTTCTCAAGCCATTGCCAAGAATATTTCCAACACTCTTTCCAAAGAGGTGGAAAAACAGGTTACTCCAGTGGACGCGCAGAACAATCAGGTTGACAACGACTTCACACTTGTAGAGCGCAAGAAAAACATCAAGAAAATCAATCTTGAAGACTTTCCTACACCTGGTTCTGTCATTTTGACAAAAAAACAAGAAAAGAAGATCATCGAATCTAACAAAATGTCTTGCGACAAAAAGATTGAGTTAGATCAAACTATTACAGATCCTCGCACCATCGCTTTCAACCATATGGCTGACAGAAAAAAAGTAGCAACAGCATTGTATTGTACCAAAGCGTGTCATAACATTCAAAGGGACAAAGAAACTGGAAAGTTTGGTGTTTGCGAGCGGGCATACTGTACTTTTGCTCACTCCATGGCTGAACTTAAACCGCCTCTCTGTAGTTTCGATGATACTTGTCGTTTCAGAAACGGGAAAATTATTGACTGGAATACCAGGTCTATCGCGCCAAATTCCAAATGTAAGTTCCTACACAGTAACGAGACAATTAAACAATATTATGCTCGAACTAGAATGGCACTACCTGATCTCCCTCCAACGAGTAAGGAAACTCGCAAGATTCCAACAGGCAACGAGACAATTGTCGCTTTGACGAGCGCACGGCAGTACAGTCGTGGCCAGCACCGCAACCAGCGGATGCGGTCGCTCGAAAGCGACTTGAAACGAGTCCAGGAGCAGCCCAAGGAGCAGCCCAAGGAGCAGCCCGATGATCAGCCCAAGGAGCAGCCCGATGATCAGCCCAAGGAGCAGCCCAAGAAGCAGCCCAAGGAGCAAAAAGCTTCGAGAAGGTTATATGATTCGGATATGTCTTCTGATTCAGAATCTTCTGATTCAGAATCATCAGAATCTGAAAATGAAGAAGAGAGATGCCGACGTCTGAGAAAGGAGCGCAAATCCAGCAAGAGCAAGAGCAAGAGCAAGAGCAAGAGGAGTAGTCCAAAGAATACTACTCAAGTTATCAGGGTCCCTACAAAAGAGTTAGCAGAAATTGCTCTCAAGATGGCATTCGACCGCGGGCAGTTCGATATACAGGTTCTCATCGAATAAGAGGCTCCGGAATATCAGGTAGGTATATTAGGTAAGTATATATAAATAAAATAAATATATTTACGGAGGTATCAGAAATTAGGAGGATACCACGGTACTATGCGGGGTTGGGGCATAGTAGATATAACGCAAAAAAGCCCTAAACTTCTTAAATGAAGTTTAGGGCTTTTTTGCGTTATTTTAAAATTGAAAAAAAAAGATATTATTAAGACTATTCACAAATATGGATGCTTCTACCCAGACAGAGAATATTTCTGCTATTAACGTAATTCTGAATATGATGCTTTTGCTTTGTATTGTAGAAGCAAAAGAAGAAGAGCATCGCAGTGATAGACAACTTTACATAAAGTATTCTAAAGAGATGGAAGAGCGTTACGAAGAAGATATCTATGATTCTTATTTTTATGAAGATGAAATTGATATTCTTGCTGATAAATACATAAAGAATTACGATTCTCAAGTTAAATACACAACACATATCTATATGGATGATTTTCATCGAGGAAAATCATCCAACGCAAAGAAAAAGAGCAAACGATCAGTATCTTGTGCCCCTATTCCTGATAAATATGATAGACAAGAAGAACAAAATGCTTATTATGATGTAATGTTTTCTGGAGATCGCATCATTTATTATTAGATAGTATCACATTCACACATATGCAGACTTGGCTGCCTCCGACTCTGCTATGCCGGTAACCAAGACAGGTTCAAGAATATTAAACCCAGACAGATGGTCTGGTCAAAAAAGCCCCAATAACCTTTTTGGTTATTGGGGCTTTTTTGCGTTTAAGAAATCTATAATTAGAAGCAAATCGTGAAAGATTCATTCTTCCAAAAACGGAGGAGATAAAATTCTTCAGATACAATTAAGAAATCTATAGATTTTTTTTTAAAAAAATAAAATATACAAAAAGTATTTTATTTTTTAAAAACCCTAAAAGTATTTTTCCGGATCCGGAAAAATACTTTTCAAAAATCCAGATTCTTCCAAATATAATATAATACCACAACACAAAATTTGTAGCAATGTTCTAAAAATCAAAAATCAAACTATTACAGTTTAAAATGAATTACTAAAATTTATTAATATTTACTAATTTTAATAAAAATTAGTAAATTTATTTACTAATTTTAGTAAATTTATTTAAAGAAATATTTATTAAATATAAATGGAATGTCAATATTGTAAAAAAGTATTAAGTAGTAAAAGTGCTTTAAAATTTCATCAAACAAGAACTCGTTATTGTTTAAAAATACAAGGCAAACAAGATATTAAAGGTGAATTTATATGTGAATTATGTGGAAAAGATTTTCAAACTAAATCTCATTTGAATAGTCATTCTAATATATGTGAGAAAAATATGCCTAATAATAAAAAATTAATAGAGCAGGTCAGAATACTTAATGAAACTATTAAAGTTCTTCAGAAGGAAAATGAAATGTTGAAACAGGATAAAAAAGATTTACAGGAAAGTTATACCGAGTTATCATTAACAGCGGTGAAGAGACCGGTGAATAATAATACAAAGAATATTCAGATAAATAATTTTATACAAAAGATGGAGCCGTTGAGAATAGAGGATATAGAGGAGTTAGTACCGATGTTGACATTGGATCATCACGTGAAGGGACCGGAGGGGTATGCGGAGTATGCTTTGGAGTTTCCGTTTAAGGATAAGATAGTGTGTGTGGATGTGAATAGGAATAAGATAAAGTATAAGGATGGAGAGGGTAATGTGATAGAGGATGTAGGGTTTCAGAAGATGATGACAAAGTTGTGTGAGTCGTTGAAGGATCGTAGTTTTACGTTGTGTCAGGAGCATTATGAGAAGTTATCGGAGCAGTTTACAGAGAAGGAGTTGGATGAGTATAATTGTATGAATACAGCGTTGGCTATATCAAGGTATGCGAATGGGAGGGAGAATGAGTTTTGTAGTAAGGTGGTAAAATTAATAAGTAAGGGTTCAATTATAAATAAATAATTATATAATATTATTATGTATAATAATATTATATCAAATATACATTAGATACCCAAAATACTCAAATCATTTCTTATAACCTCAATATTATTCTTATCAAATCCATCATAATATAAATACAATACACTAAATAAAATATCAGGAATATGTAATTCAAGTCTACGTAAACACTTTATTAAGTTAGGCATTCTACCACTAATATTTTTCCTATGTTTTACCCCCTTATTATCAACATAACTATCAGGATTAAAACGTACCCATATAACCGGTATTCCACCAAAATCTTGTGTTATATTTATCATTCTAGACTGTTCACACTCACAACTATACGACTTATGTTGCCCTTCATCTACCTCTAATATAATTATATGTGTTTCCAAATCCCACCAAAAATCTGGTCGATACTTATAACAAGAATTATCTGGTATCCTATCATAATTTGTACACGTCTTATAATCACTCTCTAATATTCTCCTTATTTGCGTTTCTTTTCTCTCTTCTATCTTCATCTCAAACCAAACATTACAATCATTACATAAACTTATTTCATTCAACATATCATACAAACCACACATCTTACACTTTCTCTCTACTAAATTCATATCTCCATCTTTCATATGTACTTCACATCTTATAGGATAATTATCTATTTCAGAATAACAAGCTCTATTATTACACCCATCATACTCACATATAGGACTATTATTTTTATACTCATTATTCTTCTTATGTTTTGCACAATGTACTTTTTGTTTAAATAATCTACCATAATTAGGTCGTGTAGTACATCCTTCGTGTAAACAAGTTTTATGCACTACATCAACATAATCTTCAGGTTTATGAGTAACACAGTATTCAGCATCTTTTCTAGTTCCTCCTTTTTTACCATAAGCAGGT
>Ga0070754_10002619_pt1 | contig 13131 bp, 16 predicted proteins | sample VirMetDEL_Sep_01_FD_75181 | JGI IMG/M metagenome (GOLD analysis project Ga0070754, IMG submission 75181) | Aqueous microbial communities from the Delaware River and Bay under freshwater to marine salinity gradient to study organic matter... | ecosystem: Environmental > Aquatic > Marine >... | reverse complement strand
CCCTTCTTAATGACACCCTGCTTAATAAGACGAGCACGGGCTTTCTTCATCGCCTGTGCCCAAGATGACTTCTTGCTTACCCTACTCTTCTTCTTACTAATGTAACGAGCTGGTTGGCCCTTCTTTTTTACACGGAGAATCTGAGACTTGCGGAGACCACCCTTGGTGTGATGGGCCTTGCCAAGGTATACCTCTCTCTTAGTACCTACTACTTTGGTCATCTTCTTTGTTGTCTTTACCGCACGGCGAACGGGGGCTCTTCTCTTCTTACCAAACGCAGATGCCATCATCATAGCTTTGTAGGGACAAGCACCGCAACCACAGCCTGGGCCACAACCACCGAATGCAGACATTGGTCCTGGTGTGGTTCCGAAACGAGAACGACGAATTGGCATTCTTTTAGTTGTTGTTTTCTTTGAAGCAATATTTTTTTTCTTGGGTGAATTCTTCTTCTTTTTACCAAACGCTGCTGCACCCGCTGTGTAAGGACAACCACTTCCACAGTTGGGTCCACATGCACCGAAACGCGAGCGACGACCAAACATTCCCATACCAGCTAATAATTCCGCTAAACCAGCATCTGGGTCTCTATTGAGGGACCTAATCTGACGAGCACGAGCTTGTGCCTGTGATGCTGCCAATGAAGACGTACCTGTTTTAGTAGTTTTCTTTGCAATCTTGGGCTTAACAGAAACTGAGGTCTTCTTCTTCCCACCTTTAGCTGGAGTCTTCTTCTTTGCTGGGGGTTTCTTTGTAACAATCTTCTTCTTTGTGGTACGTTTGGACGAGACACCACCTTCTTTGATGTCACCAAAAACACGGAAGAGACGGCGTTGGCCACCAGACATACTTATAATTCCAAGGTAGAAACCCTTATCGGGGTCAAAGTGAAGGGTTTCGTCGGAAAAGTCTCCCCTTGTTCTCCCTGTCATTGCTACGGGGGCTTCTACAACTACTACCCGTGAGCCATCCTTCTTATTACGTGCACGAAGGGGACCCACTGAACCATCGTCGGTTGCAAAATGGTACTCTGTAAGGGGTCCTTGGAGGTTTTCAAAATCGGAAACACTTACTATTTCATCCTTAACACCCTCGTAATCTTCCATGGAGAGTTCTTCTTTGTTTCTAACTGCTATTCCTATACCTCCCATAGCAGCTATCATTGCATCCATATCAGGTTGCATTCGTCTGTCTGCCTCTCTCAGTTCAGCTAAACGGGCTCTGTTGGGACGCTGACGATTTCTCATTATTTGTTCATAGGCTGATGGACCTTCAGGTTCTTGGTCTGAATCTGAGTCCATTCCAAATCTTCTACTACGTGTATAATAACGGGGCATCTTTTATACTGTAGAACAAGATTTAATTTATTCTATTAATTCTTTGAAAGATTTACACATTGGCTTTAGTCTTCTCAGTTGGCGTTCATAAAAGACTATGTCATTGCTCGTAAAAAACCTGCGGTTAAACCATAATTGTTGTTCATCTATTGCCGCTGATATAAAGTAACTGAATGTTTCTACAGAAATTTCCATAACATCTCCCGGAGGTAATCTCACGTTTTGAATTATTTCATCAGGACCCGTCCTCTCTATTTGACCCTGAATATCCTTAAAACCAAAACCACTCAAATAAAAACGATTTGATGGACGAATCCATATATCCACATACTTATCTTTTATCTTATTTATAAATTTTACTGTCTTGTCACAGCCACAGTTTCTTCCACTGCAGCAAGCAAATACTCCACAAGAAGCTGGTATATCGGGTCTCATTAATTGAGATGATGGGTCCATTACTGTTTGACTGGCGTTTTGTTTTTTTGGAAAACAACAACATTGGGGACGCGACACTGTTATCGGAGTTATGTTTGTTATATTTTCCACCGTTCTTATTAACTCTTGGGGTGTCCCAGTAGTCGTGTGGCCAGGTTTTTCAGTATTTAATGAATTTTTTCTCGAAAATACTCTCGTGTGGGATGGTGGTGAATGGGGGGATGGGGGGGATGGGGGTGGTGGACTTCTGTTCCATAATGCTATAACTAATTGTAACGCTGAAATTACCAATATTGGTCTGATCATTTACTATAATGTAATAAAATAAAATATTGATTTAAACTAATAGGTATAATATGGATTTTGTCAATGAACTATCAAGAATTGATGGTGTTATTCAACAAACTATTGATGCAATTGAAGATATAGATATGACTATTGGTACAGAGCATGAATACTATATTATTAGGTACACAGAAGAAATGAATGAATTAGTTGATGAAGACTATGAAGAGCTTGGCCAATATTATATTGATGAAATTGATAAACACAAGAAAGCAATTAAAGTATATAACGAACAAAAAAAGGTTTTACAAAATAATTTGAAAGATCTTAATCGTACTCGTAAAGATTTAATCGTTCAAATGGCCCACCACAGACAAGGGTTTGGTAGGAAGGGTCTTACAGCATTAGCTAAAAAAGCATACAGAGCCTCTACGGGGAATGCGTATAGACATGCCACTGATGCATTGGAAAGGATAGCACAGAGAGGGTTACAGTTACCTGGGTTTAGAAATACAACTACATTAAATAATCAAATTAGAGAAATGAGGAGGTTAAGAGATGTTATTCCTAAAGTTGTTAAAAAGAAAGAAAATCTCTCTTCTAGGTTGGCTAAACGTTCTGTAAAAGAGAGAAGAAGGGGAAACCAACAGCTTGCCGATCAATTGAGAGAAAAATCTAGATTAGTACAAGCCGAAGCTATAGGACATGAACAACAATATGTTCTCTTGGATGAAAGATTATCTCAACTTATTGCAGATGCCCAAGGCGTTGTTCCATTTCAAAGACGATTTAGACAAGATTGGCAATAATTTTATGAAAGTAAAATTAATTAATCATATTCATGTTTATCTTCTCATAACCAAGCTCGTCTTTTCTAACAGATTTTGGATTACATTTCTTCGCGTCTGTACTTAAAACACCTACATCTTGACCAGAAAGACCGTAGGGATTATTCTTCTTCCATGTCCAACGGTAAATAGGTAAGTCACACTTACCTAAACCTGTACCGTCTCCTCCCGGACTTAATTGAATAATATTCGTCTTTAGTCTAGGGTCTGAAAGTCCTACACCTGAAAGTGCAGATTTCATGGCATCTCCAATGATCCCAGGAAGTTTCTCTATTAGCATGTTCAATAAATCTATTCCTATATTTAAAACCCATTTCGTTATTTTAGGTATTTGGTCTATTGCCAAGTTAATTATTTTAGGTAAATATGCAAGAAATACCGCTGCTGCTACTATTATCATAATGACTGTTACTATTTTATCAACTACAGAATCTGTAATTGCTTCTCCGATGGAACCAAATTTTTGTTTACGAGGCATTGTATTTCTTTACTTTAATTATAGAAAAAAATTAAATAGTATTTATTTTAAAAATGGTATTAAATCATATTTTAATGTTTATAAGTGAACGGTAGTAAAAAAGTTAAAGATATATGGTTGTATTACCATAATAAGGTGTGTATACCACCTATAATACTAAAATAATGTTAATTATATCTGTTGATATTGGTGTACACAATTTGGGATGGTGTTGGTGTGAAATTAATGATGAGACTTGGGACCCTAAAAGCATTGTTGTAAAAAGTGTTGGGAGGAGGGATATAAGTTATCATAGCCATATTAGTGTTTCTGCTAGGGACTGTTGTCTCCATCATGATAATAATATGGTAGATTATGTCTTACACTTTAAACAGGATTATGGGTGGATGTTTGACCAGAGTGACCTTGTTATGGTTGAGAGACAGCCTCCGGGGGGGTTTATAAATATTCAGGATTTGTTTACTCTTTTTTGGAGGGATAAAATTAAATTAGTCAATCCAGTTCAAATTCACAATTTTTTTTCAATGAGGCATCTCGATTATGAAGAGAGAAAGGTTAGAAGTATGGCTCTCGCATCCAAATACATAGGAGAGGAGAAAGAATTTATACAAAATGATAGGAAACATGATATGGCAGATGCCATGTTGAGTATTATATGGTGGGTGTCTAAACATAGGGAGGTGTATTTGGAAGAACAAAAGAGATTGGAGATACATAGGAGGAGGAAGGAGATGATGCTGAACAGTATTGAAGATTTGGATAGATTTAGATTGAAAAAATAATGGTAAGCGTATTTTTTCGTTAGCGTATTGACTCCGTCAATCGCAAAGTGCCTACGGACACTTTAGAAAATCGCTAAGCCCACAACTCTGTTGTGATGCTTTAAGCGTAGTGTTACGCTGTGTTATGGGGTAAGAAAACCCATCCTATAGTAATAAATATTAGTCCTATAATAAGTCTAATCCATTTATTTGGATATTCTTTTATATTTATTGATAGTGATAATTTTTGATGTATTGAATCTGGTAGGATAATCCATAACAATCCTAATATAATCCAACCTATAGGATGTATAAAGGACAAAATAAGTGATTCCATATTGTTAATTAAAAATATTTTGTTAATAAAAATTAAACATAAACATTTGAAATAATTATGAGTATTGTGAAAATGAACAATAATACTGATAATGATTACAATTTTTACAAAATAAAAAATGGTTTAATTGCAGAAACAACAAGTACATTGATAACTTATCCATTGAATACAATAAAGACAAATATACAAACTGGAAATGTTGTCAAAAATGAAGGTATAAAGGGTTTATATAGAGGTATAAAATGGGGATTACCTGCAGATGCTTTAGCAGCAATTTGTTTTTATGGAATATTTGATGCTTTACCTCAGTTTCAATCAATACATCCTTTATTTAGAAGTATATTAGCAGCTAGTATAGCTACTACTGCGGGTCATCCATTTACGACAATCAGAAAAAACATTCAAGTACATCGAAAACCTCCTAAAAAAATAAATGTAGGTCGACTTTATAAAGGTTTAAAAGTTAGTTTGTGCAATACTACCCCTGGAGTTTCTATTAACTTTACCACAAAGGAATTTTTAAAACCTATTTTTCCTTGTTGGGCAAAACCGTTTATTGGAATTATTTCAAGTACTTGTAGTTTAATTGTCACTCATCCTCTTGATACGTTTACAACATGTTTAGTCACAGGGAAACAAAAAGATATTTTAAAATGTTTGAATTTAAATGGATTTAAAAGTAGATTTTCAGAAAAAATTTGCACATTGAGTTCTAAAATGATTATTTTGGACTCTTTAAATGAAAATGATCAAAAAAACAAAAATAATTAAACTTAAGTATTCGTTTAAATAAAGATATGAAATTGTGAACATATACTAACTATTAGTTCAATTACACAATGACAGAAATTAACGAAGAAAATTTATGGGACCATTTTTCTCAAGCACTAAGTCTATCTGACAATAATGAAGAGAATGACATACCCAGTACGGATGATGTAAATAATTCAAAAAAATGTAGCAATTGTAATGCTGACAATAGTGAATTTTTAGAAGATAACTCTTTAGGACAAATTGTATGTTGTAATTGTGGTTTTGTTGTTCAATCTAATCTTATCGATTCTGGACCTGAATGGAATAACTACAGTGATGAATTTGGGAGAATGGGAAGCGGTCAGCGATGTGGTCCTTCTCTCGATCCTACCAATCCTTTTGATAGTTTAGGGACTTGGACTCCTAATTTGTATATGACTTTTTATAACTCCGATGGTACTAAATATGTTAAAAATCTTCAGAGATTAACCATTAGTACTTGTTATACCAGCAAACAAAGAGCCTTTAATGAAGGTAAATATGCTTTTGAAAATGTTGTTGCAAGATTAGGTCTTTCTCAAACAGTTCTTGATGATGCAAAAATTCTTTGGGGTATTATTCTTAAGACTGATATTTTAACCCGTGGTGCTAACAGGAGGGGTTTGAAGGCGTGTTGTGTTTATTATTCAGCTATTTCTAATAAAACTCCTAGGGCTAGGGAAGATATTATTGGTTTGTTTGAGATTACCGATACTAAAGATTTTTCAAAAGGAGAAAAGATTTTTAGAGAAATTTTTGAAAAAAATGCAAAGTATTCATGGATTCTTTATCATGATACTAAATCAGAGGACATGTTTTCGTTATATGTTTCTAAATTAGGTCTTGATTTTTCAGTTGTGAAAAAGATGAACATAATTAGTCAACATTGTAATGATCATCTCCTTGGTGTTAACACAAAATCTAGAATAGCAGGGATTTTGTATTACACCACTAATCGTATATTTAAGTTAAAGAAACCAAATAAATCAAAGGTTTCTGAGATTGTTGGTGTTTGTAATCCAACTTTAAATAAAGTAATTGAAATTCTTTCTTTCTTTTACGTAAAAAATCCTAAATTAAAAGATGAAGTTTTTGATGATAATAATTAAATGGTGGTTATAGTTTCTACTCAAAATTTGATTCCTAGGAATCATAACCACTATTTTATTATTATTTTATCTACCAGTTTTTAGTTTTATTTCAGACAAATCTTTGGGTTTTGTATTGTTTTTCATTAATTCTTTAACTTCTTCATGAACTCTGTCTAAATGCATATAATATTCTTTTAAAAATGTAATTGTATCTTCGGGTATACGTTTTTCCCATTCTGATGTGTAACTATCCCACAAAGGAGCTTGAAATTTTTTAATCCATTTTAAAGCTTGATATTGTAACTCTTCTGTAGGTTCACTGATAAAAAAGTCATTGTAAATTTTTTCATGTATATCGGGTCTATGGGGAACCAGCGAACAAAGAATATGATGGATTTCTCCTAAAATTAATTTTAGTTGTTCAAATTTAGGTGGTTGGGAATAAATTTCTTCTTTTAAAATGTCCCACCAAGCCCTCTTCATTTCAAGTTCTACTTGTTCTCTTAAATTATCCATTTTTAATTATTAATTATTTTTTTTATCTATCTCCAACGTACTTAAATACATTAAGTTTTTCCTTTTGACTACCAACTTCTAGAGGGTTGACCCTCTCAATGTACGAGGTTTTAGAACAATATTTAAGAACATCAGCCCTCTTAATACCAAGCCTCTTTGCAATTGTTACAATACTTAGAGGACTTGGAGAATCAACAAAACATTTAAAAATATCCATCTCTATAGATTTATAGTCAACCATCGTGAAGTATAAAGTTATCTTATTTAAAGAGTGTAAATATCTTTAATACAGTTTTAAAACCATGATAAACATACATGCTTTTAATAGAAAATTTTTTATTTTTTGTGGAATCAATGTTATTGAGTCCTATGAACATACCCTTTTTATGGCAAATAGGTTAAAGAACATATTTCAAAATTATGATGTTGTGTGGGTGTTTAAAGTTAGTTGGGATAAGGCAAATCGTACATCCCATACTAGTTATAGAGGAGTGGATATGACCACTGGGTTAGATATCCTGAGAAGGGTGAAAGAAAAAACTGGTGTTCTCATAGCTACTGATATCCATGAACCTTGGCAAGCCCAACCTGTTTCTGAAGTAGCCGATGTTATTCAAATCCCTGCTTTCTTGTGTCGTCAAACTGACTTGTTAGTGGCAGCTGCTAAAACATGTAGGGTTATTCATATTAAAAAAGGACAGTTTTGTACTGCCCAGCAAATGCATGAGGCTAAGGATAAGATTTTTATCGCAGGTAATAGAAATGTTATTCTCTGTGAGAGAGGTAATTCATGGGGATATGGAGATCTTATTGTTGATCCAAGAAATTTAATATGGTTGAAGAGTGTTAATAACCTTGTTAGTATGGATATTACCCATTGTTTGCAAAAACCTGGGGGGAGAACTAGTGATATAGGTGATAATCAAGGAGAAATGTCGTCGTGGATGGGTAAGATGGCTATAGCTCTTGGTGTTGATGGATTATTTATGGAAGTTCATGATAATCCTGATCTTGCTCTTTGTGATCGTTCAACTCAAATACATCTTGATAGACTTGAAAATCTTCTTTGTTTTCTTCGAATTCCTTTAATTCGCATAGATTAGTGTTTCCTATTTTTATGGGTTTGTTTAATGGAGGGGAAACTATTAAATTTATTGTGCAATTTTGTTTGGGAACACAACGAACTATCGCTGGACGACAAGTTTCAGTATGTAAAATATTATTTAATCCTACTATAGGCTTGCAAACTAATACAAATTGTTCCATAGTATTATTAAACAATATTATTACGGTTAGCTAATTGTAATTTAACAAATTTTTGAAGTTTTTCCATTTATTGAACGTAGATATGTTCGATCAATCCAACGCATATCCATAGTTATTTTACGACAAGCTGTTGGATTTGAATTTCTACGATAAATTCTTAAAACATTTAGTCTACCTTTTTTTGATTGGGCTGCTTTTACTTTAGAGATCTTTCTCTTTTTAGACTCAGAATTAATACCAGCTGCTATTGCTTTACGTCTTAAACCAGCTGGTTTGTCCAAACCGTATCTTATTTTTTTAGAACCTGTTGGAATTTTTCTTAATGGAGGGGGAATGTTTCTAGGTTTTCTCTTTTTACTAAATTTATTTAGGCGCGATGTTTTTTTTGTTAATATTTTTCTGTATTCGTTTATTTTTTTACTTTCATCTAAATACATTCCACCCAATCTTTTTAATTTTTCGGTTGTTTTTGTCGATCGTGGAAATATAGTATAACTTTTAGAGGAAAATACAGGAGGTTTATCAAGCAATTGAGTAATTTTTTTCGATATTATCTTTCTTTTTTGTATGGATAATTTTAATTTACCCTTAATACCAATAGAACCAAACGAAGACGAACAACGATTAAAACAACGACGGAAACCAATTGGTTGACTGACTAAACAACACTCTTTACAATTTTTACCTAATCTGTAACTACTTCTTTTGCATTTTTTTGAAGTGGGGTATGGAGGTTGGGTTTTATACCTTAGCATCAACGTTGACCCAAATCCGTTTTTCATATTTAATATAATCAAATATTTTATTACAAAAAATAAATAAGTTAAAGAATTATAGGTAGTATCAAATAAGAAACATCGCCGTCCTTAAGCTTATTGTTTCTCTATGGAGCTTCCTTATTCTAGAGACCAATTAACAAACGGAGTTACCATATTCCAAAATGGAATGTTATTGCAAGTTAAAAAAATAAGTACAGAACGTTTCAAACAAGGAACAGAATCATTAACCAAACTCTACGAAATAAATGAAAAATTTTTATCACTAAAAATCGATAATATAGTAAAACATCATTCAACTATATACAATTATCATAGTGAATATACGCAATTTTTTAAGGTGTTATATTCTTTATGGTATCGTTATTATTTTTTATCATTGGATATTATTGTTGTTGGTTTGGGTGGTGAGAGTAAGAATAAGTTGGTTCAACAATTGGAATATTTTAATGGTGTAATTGGTAATTCTAAATTTGAATTGGCTTTGAAGGATGACGAAGGGGGGGGTAATGTTGAATTTGTAACTCCATATGCATTTTTAAATATTTCTAAAAAATTTAAAAAGAATTATTGTGTGTTTTTTAGTTCGTTTGATTGGATATTGGATAATTTAGTGTGGGTTGGTAAAAATAAAAAATTTATTAATTCTGTAAATAAATTGTGTAAAGATTGTTCTACCTTTTTTACTTGTCGTAATAGTAATAGAAGTTTTTACAAAGAATTAAATTTGTCTAGTAAGATTTATGAGGATGGGGAGTTTGATTTTTTTGAAAAATGTGATGAAAAAATTATTAGAAATTCATTGATTAATATTTCTAATATTATTAAATTGATAACTCCGAATGATAGGGTTTATTTGTCTTTTTATACTGATAAGTTAGATAAGCTTATTATAGGATTAAAACAGAAGGGGTTTAATGTGGTTACTTTTGAGAATAAAACAAATATTCTTGAAATGATGAATGATCCTACTAAAGGTTATGTCTATGTAACTCATTGGAATAATAGTTTAGTTTCTATGGATAATTTGGTAGATTTGTCAACTGGAAAGTTACCATTTGATAAATATTTGTATCGTTTGCCTTCGTTGTTTAATTTAACTCCTTGTTTTTTAAAGAAAACTATTTATCCTTTACATTATTCCAATCTATTAGATGGACAAATCCATATGTCAACAGAAGATTACGATTTACTAACAAAACACTGTAGTAGTATTGTAAAAATAGGTTCCCAGGATATTGAGTTTCTTAATGAGTCTATATGTGAAGAATATATGCGTTCTAAGTATCCTTTTCATACCTATGTTCAGACTAACTTAAATCATTATGAAATTACTTTAGATGACGTTAGTTGTTTTATAAATGATATTTTTTCTTTGTCTAGGGATGAACAGAAAAATATTAAAGATAACATTAAACAGTGGTTAATTGAGAATAGAGGTTATATGGATAATCAGGTTAAGAATATACAAATATGTACTACCCATCAAAAGTCTTCTCGTTTGAAAAAATTAAACAGTTTTTCTCTTAAAATTAGTGATGTTAATTATTGTTGCGATGTTACAGTTGAAATAATGAGCGATGGAACGTTGGGTATTGTAACTTGGGGAGAACCTTGGAATAAAAAAAATGATAATAATACTTTAGAAGATGATACTGTTTATTATTGGCAGACTACTAGAGGGACATGGAAAATACACACTACTGCATATAGTCGTTCTTCTTCTTGTAGTAGTAGTGTAGTTGGTGATTAACTCCGTTTATATGATTCAAAAAAATTATTATTTTTTAATAGTAGCACTTAGATATGGTTGTAAAAACCTGTGTGTATAAAAAAATAATTAATGATAATGAAATGAAGTATAATAAAGGTAAATTATACAATCTAGGTCATTTTGAATATAAAATTACCGAAGATACCGATGGATGGTATATGGATAAAGGTACTAAAAAGTTATTATTTAAATTTAGAAAAAATGTAATATCCACGGAATTACAGGATGCCGTAATTAAATGTTATAAAACTATGGCTAAACAAAAGCATCCTAATAGAGGTGCTGCTGGTGGATTAATGAAAAATGGTTTAACTAGGGTTTGGAAGGGTGGTACGAGCGAGGCAAATAGTACTCAAAGTAATATAGCTGGGTATTATGATCGTCCTAGAAGGGAACATAAGGGTAAATTAGGTACTAATTTAGCATGTAGATTAACTGCTTTTACACTAAATAAAGGTGATAAATGGAAAGATAGCATACCTTTTTTGAAACGATGTAACGATTTATATTTCAATCTGAGTAAACCACACTGGAATAAACAACACAATAGAATACAAAAAGTTCCAAAAGAACTTAGAATACCTAATACTGTTTTTACAACAGTTACAATTAATTATAATTGGCGTACGGCTTGTCATTTGGACACGGGTGATTATTGCGAAGGTATGGGTAATCTCATTGTTGTTGGTAATGGATGGACGGGTGGTTGGTTGGGTTTTCCACAGTGGGGGGTTGCTATAGAAGCTAAACCTGGTGATTTTCTTTTGATGGATGTTCATCAATGGCACTGTAATACCGAACTTCATCTAGATGATCCTAAAAAATCATTTAGAATGAGTTTTGTTTTATATTTAAGAGATGCTATGACTGATTGTAGCGAAAATAATAAAGTTAATTTAAATAAAATTGATTATTGGCTTAGAGATAAATATGTTATTCCATCTTCTTCGACATAATTTCTCTTAGTTGAATTAATTTGGCTGCTAGATATACTTGGGCATCCATAATTTCTTCAATTGCTTCTTCTATCCAATCAATATTATTTTGATTAACATCTACCCCGTGACCATATTTTTTTATACCTTTTTTAAATTGTTTGTCAAGGGCTTTATTGAGAGTTTCTCTTATTTTTTCGTTGTCTTTTTGTATGTTTATTTTATTCATTGTTGTAGTATTTACATTAATAATGTTTTCTTTTTTAAATTAATTTTTTGAAATTTATGTTATGGACAATTTGGGTAAAATGGTTTACCCATGTTTTCCATATTTTTGCTGGATCCCAAAAATTATAGATATTGATCATTAACTTGATGTTGAACTCTAATTATATTACTTTTTTGATATATTTCAGAAGGATTCCATGCCCCGACATATGCACAGCAAGAACGAATTCCTCCTAAAATATCTTCTACAGTATCGTCTACACTATCTTTGAGTTTTACCATAACTCTTTTTCCTTCTGCGGTTTTGTAGTTTTGCAATCCCCCGTTGTATATATTGTTAGCTTTTTGCGACGACATTCCATAAAACTCTGCATATTCACATCCATTAGAATTTATAATTTGTTCACTTGTATCTTTATGACCTGCAAACATGCTTCCCAGCATTACGAAGTCTGCACCTGCAGCATAGGCTTTGCATATATCCCCAGGTGTTTGTATCCCTCCATCTGACATAATTTTAATATCGTATTTTTGTGCTGTTTCATAACAGTCTAAAATTGATGATAATTGTGGATATCCTATGCCTGTTTTGATTCTTGTTGTGCATACACTTCCCGATCCGATACCTAATTTTATTATATCTATTCCTGCAATAGATAGTTCTGGTAATATTTCTGGTGTTACTATGTTACCAGCAATTATTATGGTATCTGGGTACATTGATTTTAGGCAATTGACTGTATTTAAGAATTTCATCATGTATCCATTTGCAACATCAATACAGAGGAATTTAGGTTTATATTTATCCATAACTTCTTTTAGTATTTCTATATCATCAGTATTGATTCCTGTACTTATGGAGTATAGATTTTTGTCTAAATCATAATCATTTTCTAAAAGTTTTTTATTTAAATTTTTATGGAAACATGTAACTACTTCATGTTCATGAAGTTTTCCATACATTTTTAAAGTTCCAATCGAATCCATATTAGATGCAAATATCGGGACCCCCTTCCATGTTCTGTTAGATGATTTGAAATGGTATCTAACTTTATCGCATACTTCTTTTCTTGTTCTAATATGACTAAAAGTTTTTGGAGTAATAAGAACATCTTTAAAATCTAATTTAACTGGAGAAACATTCTTGCAAGTAGGTTTAAAGTATAAAGGGCCGCTCATTGTGTTTATTACAATAAAATATCAATTTTTATATAAGTTAATAGTATTTTATATATATTTGGTCTGGACTTGCCCTATCTCCTCTTTTTTTTT
>Ga0070754_10002612_pt1 | contig 13161 bp, 9 predicted proteins | sample VirMetDEL_Sep_01_FD_75181 | JGI IMG/M metagenome (GOLD analysis project Ga0070754, IMG submission 75181) | Aqueous microbial communities from the Delaware River and Bay under freshwater to marine salinity gradient to study organic matter... | ecosystem: Environmental > Aquatic > Marine > Coastal... | reverse complement strand
GGTGGGGGTGGAGATGGAGGTGGAGGTGGGGGTGGGGGTGGAGATGGAGGTGGGGGTGGGGGTGGAGATGGAGGTGGAGGTGGAGGTGGGGATTGGAATATCGCGTTACGGGTTGGGGATGGGGATGGGGATGGGGATGGGGATGGGGATGGGCTTGCGTACCTTTTCAATTTACTTGAACAAGGGGCAGGGGGAGATTAGATATTGTTCAAGATAATAAATACCATAAAATGTTTATTTTTTAAAAAAAAACATGAGCGCTGAAGGTTTTTCTGTGGGTCCAACCCTAACGGATTATGTTCACGCGTACCAGTATGCGACCGATACAATCAATCGAGACGCATGTGAAGCGCGTCCAGACATGTACACGTGGGTTCCCCACGAAACGTCGAATTACCCGTGTCCCGAAGGTTTAACGTGTACACCGGGTGTGTGTAAATTCAAGGAAGATGCGTGCAAGTCCCGAAGCGAACTTCCGTACTACGATTGTGTTCGCCGCACGGTGGAATGTGACACAACTCCAACGGGTTTGTGTGAAATTTGCGATTACACCATCAGCAAAGGTCACAACATTGTGGGTCCGTTCACTGAAGCGTCTGCGCCACCACAATGTTATGCGGGTGACGAAAAAGAAACGGCTTACTTTGAGTTTCCGTCTGCACTCAATGCTCCTTCGGATGAGTGTACGTCGGACGAAATGTGTGACACGGGTGCAGTGTGTGTGATGGATGAAGATTCGGCACACTTTGGTCAGTGTGTTGTGCCGTGCACCACGTCGGAAGACTGTGAAAGTTTTAACGTGTCTGCGTTGTGTGGGACAGATGGTGATTTAAAGGGTTTGTGTTACGTCCCGAATCCAAAAGTGTCGGATGCAATTGCATGTAAGCCGACAATACCCGACCCGGATCCGTATGTCGTGCCCATGTACGACACGTCAGACGAAGCGTTGGCGTACGCCGAAACTCACCCAGATGAACCCGCACCCACAACCATCGGTCCCGTTGCATGCAAAACCAATGACGATTGCATTCTTCCTCCAGGTGTGGGTGGTGTTTGTGAGCGTGACCCGTCAAAAAAGGCTTACGGGTATTGCATCGACATCCCGCGCACACCATATCTTGAATGGCGTGATGAGGTTCAAATGTTTTCAAGTGGCGCGCCTCCGTCCCGTAACGTGTGTCTGGAAACAGTTCCTTATGCGCGCAAATGGTGTGAAATGCCGTGGACGCGCACGGGTGCAAATCCCGATGACTTGTCACTTCCACTGGATGTGCGTGTAAAAGATGCATGGAAAACCAAGGCGCGTCCACCGTTTTGGTATGATGAACGCGATGGCACGTGTCATGTGACACGTACGTATTGTGAAGCCAACTTGGAAAATGGTGGCATGAGTGCAGGTTACGGTCGAAACACAAATTATTTTTTGGGAAACACGTGTTCCGGAGGTTCAAGCCGTGAAGTGACGGGTGCGTACGACTGTTGTACAAAACTTGGGAATAATATTAGTGAAATGTTTTTGGGTCGTACCATTACCACCGGGTTTGCGGAAGCGTTTGATAAGGTGTTTCACGGCGATGTAATTGGTGGTGGTGAACAATTGGTGGAAAGCTACGACGAATTCACGGATGGGTTTGCAACCTGGATGGCGGATGGTGCAGACGCGCTGTTGGAAAAAGCGGGAATGGGTGATGTGTTGAGTGTGCGTGATGTGTATGAGTTTGGAAGAACGTTGAATGGATCCATTTACAACGACCTCATGCGTAAAAAGGACCCGCAAACAGCGGACATGTTAGATTTTGTCAGCGATCCACGCTTAAAACATGATGTCAGAATGGTGGCGCCTCACGTGTTTTCGGGTGGTGTGCACGGTTACGAGTGGGTGTGGAACGAAACGGCGTCGCGTTTGTACGGTTTAAGTGGTGTGTGTCGTGGCGTGTTGACGTCGGAAGTGGGTGCGGTGAACCCTGAATGGGTGACCATGGATGCACACGGTTTTTACCACGTGCACGTGCCACGTTCATGTGAACTGGCACAGGCGCTCACACGTTTCGTCGCCGCCGTTTCCGGGAAAATACCAGTCCAAGTGTGAGTGTGAGAATGAGCAGCGCGCCCAGTAACACCAGTATCCACCACCATTTTGAAATCCGGGTGGCCACTTGCACGTTGTTGTTGGCGAGTACCATGGCAACCGACGACGAGTTGGGTCGTTTTTCAGGTAAATCTTCCAGTTGTGCAAGCGTGCGTTCAGGATCTTTCCATGTGGTTACAATGCGATCACCATTGGAGTTGATCGCAAGACGATCGATGTAATCTTTCATTAGCGCGGTTCGTGTGTCTTCCACAACTTCATTGGTGGTGGCAACCGCCCACTCAAGTGTATCGTGGGGTAAGTATTCGCGTGGGAAACGGATACCAATATCTTTGAGTTGAGGCATGTCGTTCACGAACTCAATCATTTTCATCATGTACATATCCACACCTTCCTGTGGTATTTGTGCGCTGAATCCCGCGGAATCATTTATATCCAGTACGAGTCCAATCACCTGAATGGCAAAAAACAAGGAAGCCAGTGGCCCGAGTCCTATCGCACCCGCCGCTAGATTTTTCATGGCCTTTCCAATCGCTGTTTTCGCGATTTTCTTGTACGATGCCACCATGGCTTTTCGAACACTTGCCATCGCAGTTTGTTTGACTTGCATGCCCATGGGTACGACCGTCGCACTTCGTTTCGCACTTGCCAAAATCATCTTACGAATTAAACTTGGTGAAATTCGGACAGCGTATTCAAGTGCTTCCTCAATCGCCATTTCTGCGATGCTTTCGGGAGACAGCAGCCCTCTACCAACGTCTTCAATTTTTTTCAGTAAACCCTCTTCCGACAGTTCGGGTGCATCGCTCAATGTTGTACACGTATTGTCGACACAAAACGCGTTACAATCGTCATCCTCAGTACACGCTTTTCCTGAAACTCCACACGCACGTCCAGTGAAGTCGGTGTCACAGTTGGGGTGACACGCCCGATCTTCCGGAAGGTCATGAAACTTGCACGTATCGTTGTACGCCGCACACTCGGTGTTGGTCGTGCACGTTTCTTTGTCCTTGACAAGTTCACGTTCACACCTGTACCCCACAAATCCCGGGTCACACACACACGTTCCATCTTCACCACACGTCCCGCCGTGCCCAAACCCGCCGTCCACACCACAATCGTCGTCTGTGGTACACGTGGAATCCAGTGCAGTGCCGCACTGAATGTCGGTCCATCCTGACAAACACTGGAGCGTGGACGTGTTACATGTGCTGCCCTTAGGACAATCAATGTCGTTGTAACATTTTTGGGTACACACACATCGTCCAACTGACGTGTCGCACGTCCCATGACCACAATCTGTATCGTCTTCGCACTCCACCTCACACCGTGCCCCTTTCATGCCATGCTCACACTCGCACGATGGAGGGTAACCACTCTTCAGTGTCAACTTTCCAAACACTCCCCAATTCCCACACGCACCATTACCCTTATCAGTGGGTACACTTCCAAAGGGTGGCACGTGACAACTGGACCCTGTCCATCCATCTGTACATGTGCACGTGTTGTTGGTGTCACAGAATCCATGATTCCCACACCCCCATTTCCCACACGGTGCATAACTATCGCGCGGTTGTGCAATTTCACGCATGTTGTTGTCTGTTTTTTTTTTGTTTTAAAATCATGTTTTTTTTATCCATTTTGGATTCGTTTCTTCTTCTTCTTCACAACTCGTACAGTGACAATGGTGACACCGATTGCCACACCCACACCAATAATCATACCAACCACCATCAAAATCGTTTTTAGAGGTGTGAGTAGTGTATCCAAGGCGGCGTCTGCAAGATTAAACAACCCATCCACACCTTCCTTCAAAACTTTTCCAACGGATGCGATGGCATCTGCAATCAAACCAAAGAGGGATGTTTCACGTGTGCAAAGAAACCACCCCTCACATCCACATGGTGTACACTTCGGACCCTCATCAATCAAAATGTTGGACAACGGTTTGGTGGGTGCAGCAGCAGCCAACGCTTTGGCGCGCTGCATGGCGGCCGCCGTGGCCACGCTCATGGAAACACGACTTTTTAAGGAAGACGAAGAGGCAGGAGCGGAGGGACACACATACGGTTCAGTCCACACGTCGTTGGGTTCATCACCAGGGCAAATGAGGTGAGGATTGTTAAATTTACATTGTGTGCAACATGCTGTTTTTAATTCAGGATTGTTACAATCACAGGTGATGTCGCCACCCATTCGGATCGACTCACCATCAGGACCTTCAAGAAAACACCCTGAATTTTCATCCAACAACTGTGCGAGTTGAGTGATGAACACGCCTGCAGCTATGGCTTTAAAGTAAGGAATTTTCTTAAGTGACGTCACAAGACTGTCCCATTTTGAACCTGTTGTTTTGACATTACCGTTGGCATCAACGAGATCGGTTTTCGCTTTTTGAAGCGTTGCATCTCCCTGTTCAAGTGCTTTTGCTTTTTGGTTGGCGTCCACAAAATTGAAATCAATAGCTTCTGAAATTTTGGCGCGAACGTTGGCATCAAAGATGGTGGGATCGTTTAAAAATTCAAATTTTTTAGTTGTACTGAGTGCATTAAAATCATCCAATTTAATGTTTCCGATTTTCACAACCCCATTTTCAACCCGAACTTTTTGTTCCAAAGGTGCATCGACCAAACCCAATTGATCATTCAACCCGTTAAATGAATCGGGTGTGACTCTTGCGTAGGGGGATTTTGTAAATGCTAAAAGATTTTTCAATTTCATGTTTTTAATAGATAGTTTTTTTTTTCCTTCTAATTAATTCGGTTCACGTACACCATACAATATGCCATCATCTAAACGGAGTCCATATTTTGGAAACACTTCTCCGTAGAAATCCGTGTTCCAATTAAGTCGTCGTGTGTTGGTGCTTGTGTTTTCGGAAATGAATTCATTGGCCATGTTGCGGAAGCGTGCAAACGTCATGGTTCCCTGAGCGTCCAACACGAGCGTCCGTCCGTTGTCGTCGTAGCGCAGGTGGACAAGAAAGGCGCTCAACACATGGGTGTGCGCCTCGAGTTCTTTTTCGCGCGTTTCTTTAAAGTAAGGCGGCAACAAGTTCCAAATGTCTTCGGCACCGTAGAGTGCAGCACACTGACGGTACGCTCGATTGATTTTCACAAGAATGCACCCCATTTCGTCTTGCAGTTGTTCAAACAGTTTCGGGTTACTTTCGGTGACAACTTGGTCAAACAGCACGGTGATAATGCGCCGCCCAATGCTTCCACTGTTGTTGGTCCACGCCGGGAACTCGTTTCCCATGAAAAACCCGTGACTATTCCACGTAACACTTTGTGCGGTTTGAAACTTGGCGGCGATGCTCATCGGTTCACCACTGATCATGCTTTGCATTTCACCCTGATCAAGTTTAAAATCCTTCTTCACTTCGTAACATATGTAAATGAGTTTGGAAATGAGTGCGCTGAGTCCAAACTGTTGTTCGGTGTTGTTGCTGAGAACACCGACGTCGACGGTGTTGTACAGGTTGCTCAACACTTTTCCAATCGTGCTTTTCCCGGTCCCGGCTTTACCCTTGAGGAACATGAGCGCTTGCCACGTGTCGTGTGCCCCAATGTCGTAGATCATGCGTCCCATGAACACGTAAATCCAGTCACGCACGCTGTACCCGTCGTAATCGTCTTCGCTGTTTTGAAATCGACGGGGGACATGAGGAACGTCGGGAATTTGTTGATGCGTGAGGATGCCGTCGAGTGCAGGTGTAGGAATGGAACGAAAGTCGTCAACGTGTTGATACTCAAGTGGCATCAAAACGTTGAAGAATTTGGCGGCAACGTATCGTGAAGGAATCCCCTCTTCGTACGTGTACATTTCATCAAGCCGTGCGTTGTACACACCGTTGGTAAAACTAAAAATATTTCTATCGGGTTGCAGCGTCTTGAGTTCAAAATCGTTTGAGTTTTTAATGTACTCTTCAATGAGTTTGGGGTTGCACCGCGACGAGGTGAGGTCGCACCATGTTGCCCAGTTTTTGTGTTTGTCAACACATTCGTACACAAAGGGTAAGATTTCACTATGCATTTCCCACGCGTGCGTGCGGTTCATTCCGCTGCCGTTGGCACACGGCGTGAGGACTTGACGGTAGAGGTATCCTTGGTATTTCCGCAAGTTTCGCACAAAGGCTTGTTCCAGTACAAAGAGAAGCAACCGTTGTCCCGTGGTGAGAAGGTTGATGTCGTCGTCGGTACCGGCAAGTTTGAGTCCCACACGTGCTTCCCATGTTTGAATGCTATTGGCGTTTCCTATTTCAAGATGGTTTGCCATGCTGTGTTCAAACCGTTGATGGTTGGCGATGATGACACCAGCGGAACTGGAAATGATGTGCAACACCTTGACAATGCGTTTTCCATTTGGATCGTCGGGTTCATCTTTCATGATGAGTTCGGCCTTTTCCATGCGGTTGTACAGCCGTATACAAATATCCTTCCACTTTTGCGCAAAGGCGTTGATTTCGTCAACATCACACACGTGGGTGTCGGGATCAAGTTCAAAGAGTCGGTAGGCGGCAACAAGTGCCCACTGGCGTGCATTGGTTTGGTAATTGATCCACCGTTCCACAAGTTCGTCCAAACACGTGTAAAGTGTTTCAGGTGGTATGTTCACCTGTTCAATGGTGAATGAATTTTCCCATGCGATGACAGTGGGTGTGGATGGTGGTGCGTCAGGGACAAACGACGACCACTGTGTCGTCTCTGGTACGACAACGTCCATTACGTTTGCGTGCGTTGGATGTGTTGGATTTGTAAGTATGAAGTTTGTGAAAAAAGTGATGAGTTCCAACGACGACGTGGTCATCATACCCCAGCCACTTAAAGATGGTGTTGCCGCAGTGACACCTTTGGTCAAGTTGTATCGTTCACGTACGGAGGTGCCGGACAAAGAAGTGGGGTCGACGATGAGTTTGGGGGTCCGGATGGGTCGTTTGATGGGAGATGATGGTAAGTGGTACCGTGGCGTGAGTAAACACACGTTCCATGAAGTGATTGACATGTTGGAGCGTTACAGTGACTGGGATGAAGTGGGTGTGTGGCAAGATGCCCATGAATACGTGTACACAGTGAAACATGAAAAGGTGACGACCCGCGTGGAGTTGAATACGTTTTTGAACGTGACGCACAGTGTTCGAACGTGCGAGGGTCGCGCAATGTTGGGACTTGGTGAGCATGGTCATGCGCGTGTGTATGTGAGGTATGATACGAAAGTTGCACAGGAAGATGTTCCTGAAACAGTGACACCGTCACGTGTGTGTATTGAAAAACGTCGTTGTTTTGTGAAGGGTGTGTGGCATTTTGAGGTGGCGTACATGTGGTATGGTTCGACGCGTACATGTGCTGAAGTTGCACAAAGTTGTGATAACTGTGTGTACAATGTGGACATCAAGTTTGTTCCGGGTGAGACGAAATACTGGGATGACACCCAACGCGGTAATTGTACGTATGTTGCAACGTCACTGTTAATGAAAGTGGTGAATGTTTTAAGTTCTGAAATGTTTGGTATCACTGTTTTGGCATGAAACAATTTGTTGAAGTTGAGTTTCATGGTAGTGATCCCAGGTTTTTTTTACGTGAGGGTGGGGGGAATGGGTACGAAGCAGACCATGTGACATCGGAAGGGTACACGATTGGGTTTTTGCACGATCCAAGTCAACGTTTGGTGGGATGTGTGAATGATCGTCTTGTACCTGAACGTGTGGGTGTGTGGCGTTGTGATGATGGTGTGGTGTCACGGGAGGAGGTGGCACACGCATGGACAACACGATGGTGGAAACCATCATCTTTAAAGTTACCGTGTCGTGTGAGTGTAGTGGGTGAACCTGGTTTTCGTGTGTGTGGTGAAAATGTTGTGACCCGAAAGAAAGGTGGTGGCGGTGGTGAGAAAAAAAGTGGTGGTAGTGGTGGTGGTGGTGGTGGTGGTGGTGGTAGGTCGGACAGCGGTCGTGGTCGTATGTCATCACACGGTGGTTGTGTGGAAGAAGATGAGGATGAAGAGGAGGAAGAGGAGGAAGAAGATGTGGATGAAGATGAAGAAGAGGAGGATGAAGAGGATGATAAGGATGTTGAAGTTGATGAAGAATGATGAAAGTACACCACTCCGTAAAAAAATAAAAAAATGTATGTACTAAATAAAAAAAAATGGAAAACGACGAATATCTTTCAAGTCTGTTTGCAGGAGGCGGCAAAAGCAAGAGCAAGAGCAAGAGCAAGAGCAAGAGCAAGAGCAAGCCGTGTCCTTCCGGTTCTTATCGCAGTCGTAAAACCGGTCGGTGCCGAAAGTACAAGAGCAAGAGCAAGAGCAAGAAGAAGCCGTGTCCTTCCGGTTCTCGTCGCAGCCGTAAAACCGGTCGGTGCCGCAAGATCAAGAGCAAGAGCAAGAAGATGAGCAAGAAGAAGAAGATGAGCAAGAGCAAGAAGATGAGCAAGAGCAAGAGCAAGAGCAAGAGCAAGAGCAAGAAGAAGAGCAAGAGCAAGAAGAAGAGTATGAAGAAGCACTAGACCATTGCGTCAGTCAAAGTAGTTAGTCAGTTGCATCAAAGTAGTCCGTTGGTTTAAAGCAAGGAGCAACCGCAAGAAATAAACTTTATGTAAAAAAAAAATGAATTCTTTACAACAATACTACATGGAACAGTACGGTAAAGATGCACTTTCCCCTTTTGTGGCTGTATTTTTAAGTGACATGAACACCATGTCGATTCAAACGTTGTTGACGTCTCAACTTCGTGATGCGACGGGTCATGTGAATTTGCCACACGTTGAATGGAGCGCATCCTTGATTGAAGCCCTGCTTGCGTTCGCATTTCGTCATCACAATGCACCTTCTTCACGTGAAGATGTGGTGATGTACGCAAACACGGCGTTTGCGGAGTCAATGTTGTCTCAAAATGAAACGCGTTACCTTGAAAGTGTGTTTTGGCGGCGTTGGTGCGAACAGGGTGTTCCGGACCCAACAAATGTCCCGCTTCCAGTTGAACCGGATCGAAACGATTTTACGGTTGAAACTTGGTCGTACATGTTGTCGGACCCAATTTCGTCGGCGACAGCGACGTCGTTTCGTCAATAAAAAATGAATGACTTTAAAAACAACAACATGTCACATGGATCACCGCCACCAACTTCTGTTTACGGTGTGAGCGTGGATTCGCGTGCACGTCCTGAGCACGAATCAGATGCAAAGTACACGGTGTCACTGGGCCGCACACTGGATCGTGTGAAGAGTGTGCAGCTCGGCAGTTTTCAATTTCAAGATGCGCGTCCTGCGTTTGGATCGGGGGCGGTGTTGAGGTACAGCGAGCCGTTGACGATTTCACCTGAAACGTACATACGTTTCACGGAAACCACAAGTGTGGTGGATACACGTAGTGGTGCACGCACGGTGTCCACACGCAACCTCACAATGTACTTACCCCCCACTCTCAATGAAATCACGTCAATGAACAATGGTACGTTGGTGTGTACTACGTCGTCGTCACACGGTTTATTGTTTGGAGTGCACTACTACCCCTTGGTGGGATTGCGCATGGAATTGGTAGGTGGCGACTTTCCACAGGATTTGCACGCGTTTGTGACACCCACTTTCCCCACGGATTCACCTCGACCTGTGTTGACTTCCGCCACGGTGGTGAATGCGAACGCGCCGCCATCCGCCAACTCGTTCACGTGGACATCGTCTTACCTGAACGAATTAACATCGGGTGTGGGGAGTTTGGAGGCGCGCATGGTGGATGTTCCCAATTACACCAGTTTTGTTCATGCTCCACGTCCAACCCTTGTGGAGTTGTGCACCATGTTGAATGCGGCTGTGTCGGACATGGTGCAACGTGTGGATGTGAGTGGCACCGTGGTGGGTGCAACCAATGCGTCGCCGATTGTGTTGACCACAAGTGGTGTTCACGGGTTACACAGTGGCGATGAAATCGTGGTGAGTGGCGTGAGTGGCAATGCCGGTGCAAACGGTACATTTTTTGTGACGGTTGTGTCGTCAACGAGTTTGGAACTGGATGGTAGTGGTGGCACGGGTGTGTACACTGGAGGTGGTGTTTGGTCCAGCCCGCAAACGCTTCACGTTCCTGTGACGTTTGGGTTTGATCACGACGCGGGTACGTTTGTGGTGTCAGCACCCACTCGTGTCACGCCAACTTCATCGGGTGTGACAACCACTCGAAGTTCAATGGTGTCAGGTCCGTTGGTGACGTTGTTGGGGTTGAGAAGCGGTGCGCGTCTTGACCCGCCTGCTTTTGTGGAAGTGGCCAACATGCCGTTTGTGCGTGAAGTGGGTTTAAAGGTTGGTACGTTTGAAGCCTCTGACGTTGCGTCCTTCACGTCAGCGCGTTGGAACGCAGGCGATTTTCGAAGTTTGGAAGAAGCCGATCGTACACTGACGTACGCACTGCCAAGTGGCGTGACGGGTCGTGTGGTGGTGGATGTGGGTGTGTACACGGGTACTGCGCTGGCGGCGTATTTGACGCACTACCTTTTGCCGTCCCCGTCACAAATTCGTGTGGTGTACACCGCAGAGTCGAAACGTTTTACGTTCACTCACGACCTTGGCTTGAACTTTTCGCTGGATTTTTCGGAGTCGTCCACCATGGCGGAACGTTTAGGGTTTGATGTGGGTGGGGTGTACTCGGGCGCGTCAACGTACACGTCAATACGTACTGCTGTGTACGGAGTTTCGGCGGTGCAGCCACATCCATCTAACACGTACATTGTGAGGACGGATGAAAGTCAACGAGCGTACACGTTGTCCACCAACGCACCCACGCGTCTGTTTACGTGGGATGGTAGTAGTGTGCTTGGTAGTGGCGGCGCGTGGGCACCCACCACCGAAGCAGCAACCATTCCGTACGCGCACGCATTTCAAGTGGGTGACATTTTGGTGGCGAAACGGCCCACACTGAGTAGTACACAAAGTGGTACGAAAAACATGACGGATGCAAGTAATACGTCTCCAATTGTGGTGACAACGGCGACCGCCCACGGTTTGGTGGCGGGTGATAATGTGAGTGTGGAGGGTGTGGAGGGTAACACAGCTGCAAACGGGACGTGGGAAGTCGGTGTGGTGTCGTCGCCCACAACGTTTGAATTGGTGGGGAGTGAGGGTGATGGGAGTTACGTGAGTGGTACGGGTGTATGGTGGACCAACGTGTCGTTTGTGACGGGCGTGCAGCGTCCAAGTGCAATGTATGAAGTTGTGGTGAGCAGTGTGTGGGATGCGTCAACGGGTGTGCCGTTGTTGACTCTGGCTCCCACGGCAAGCTTGTTTTCAACGGAAGATGCGGGTACATCCAATCGTGAAACGTTGGGTGTGCCTTCACCCACGGATGGTTTGATTTTGATGCAATCTGCGCGCCGCAATGTGTTTATGTTGCACGTGAAGGGGCCTGAAGGTAGTGCGTCCACGTTTGGATTTCCTCCGGTGTCGTGGCCCGTCAGTGCGTCCACAAGTTGGAGAGACAGTTCAAGTCTGCACGGGGTGGTTGGGGGGGTTGGCGTGGCAACCACGTACACATCACCTTATAGTTGGACGTTACTTCCGCCCGACTACATCTTGGTCGTGATTCTCGTGAAGTGTGGTGGCGTACAGGACATGCACACACACACGTATCATCGTGGCGAGTCAGTGTCTATTTTTGCAAAAATGTTGGTGAATGCACCGTACGTACACATTTTAGAGGAAATGCATTTCACGACGTTTCCAGGTGCTGTTACGTTGAACCAGTTGAGCATTGAGTTTCAAAATCCAGATGGAACGCTTGTCGACTTCAACGGTCGTCCTCATACGTACAGTTTATTGTTTACACTTTACGAAAACGGTGCGGTGCTTCCGTGCATTTAAGTTGAAAAAAAACCGCACACAAAACAAACCCAAATGCAAGATTCAACCACAGTGTACGGTGTGAGTGTGGATTCACGTTCACGTGAAACCCACGAATCGGATGCGGCTTACACGGTGTCGTTGAACCGTACGCTGCAGCGCGTGAGAGCTGTGCAGCTTGCAAGTTTTCAATTTCAAGATGCACGTCCTGTGGTGGATGTGGAATCAGTGGTGCGCTTCAGTGAACCTCTGACAATTGCACCGGATACGTATTTACGTTTTGAAGAAACAACAAGCAGTGGTACACGTCGTCGTGTGAGTGTACTGTTACCACCGTCGCGCAACGCCATCACGTCCATGAGTGGCAACGTGGTCACCACCATGCATGACACGGGTTTGGCGTTTGGTGTGAAGTACTACAATTCAGCGGGTTTACCACCAGTGCGTGTGGTGGGCGCGGATTTCCCGCCCGATCTGGCGGCGTTTGTGACACCAAGTTTTCCACGTACTGTGGGACCGGTGTTGACGTCATCCACGGTGGACGCGCCGTACACGGAGACAACGGCATCCACGTTTCGTTACACATCACCGTATTTAACCGAGTTGAGTGGTGGTGTCGGGGATCCGGTGTTGCGGCACTACAGCGCGGGTGTGTACACGAGTTACGTGGCTGCACCCAAACCCACATTAGTGGAGTTGGTGGCACTGTTGAATGCCGCAACCGGTGATTTGACGATGCGTGTGGACATTGAAGGTGTGAATGTGAGTGGTGCAACCAATGCGTCTCCAATTGTGGTGACGACGAGCACGCCACATGGCGTTGTGACGGGTGATGAGGTTGTGGTGTCGGGTGTGAACGGTAATGCCGGTGCCAATGGCACGTGGTTGTGTCGTGTGTTGACGTCCACAACATTTGAGTTGGTGGGAAGTGGCGGCACTGGTGTGTACACAGGTGGAGGTGTGATGTCAAGTCCTCAAAAGTTAAATGGGAGTGGCATTGTCTTTGAAGTGGGTCGTGGAGGCCGTGTGAGGGTGGTGTGTGCTTCTTCTGAACAACGTCGTCGTGTGCGTTTGGTGGGCTCACTTGCCGTGCTTTTGGGATTTGGCCACGATGTGACACTGCCGGCGGAAAGTGGCGCACCTGCGGTGGGCATCACAACTGTACCACTGCGCGCTGGTGTGGTGTACACCACACCAGCGCGCAGTGGTACAGTTGTGATGCCCACCGCAGGTGCGCCACTTTCCGC
>Ga0070754_10002610_pt1 | contig 13171 bp, 22 predicted proteins | sample VirMetDEL_Sep_01_FD_75181 | JGI IMG/M metagenome (GOLD analysis project Ga0070754, IMG submission 75181) | Aqueous microbial communities from the Delaware River and Bay under freshwater to marine salinity gradient to study organic matter... | ecosystem: Environmental > Aquatic > Marine >... | reverse complement strand
TATTCATGATATGAATGTGCACTATATGTTTTACATTATATACATCAGCTGATCAGTTGATATAATGGGCGCAAGAAGCAAGGGAACTGGTCCCTTGTAAATGAGAATCATTATCAACTAAAGGACATACTTATGATTAAATTACACCCAGAAACAGCAAAGGAAATAGCTCAGTTAATTAACGATATAGACGTTTCTAATTTAGTTCGACAGGACGAAAATGATGTAAACAAAAGAATTTATTGGCATGCAAAAGAATTTAAGGCAATCATTAAACTAACTGAGGATTACGGTATACCTCATGTTAGCTATTCTCAAGCGATAAGATGCATGAAAAAAGATATGTACGCTAACGCAACGCTAATCTGATAAACAAAAGGAGTTAGATAGATGAGAGAAGATATTATAAGCGCCTTAGAAAGTGAGATTATCTGCGAGGCGCTAGAGGATTTTATAGACGCTATGCGAGAGGATGTCAACGCGACTAATGCGGAGATACGTGAAAGCGTATTAAAAGAGCTTAATTATAAATTAAGTTTTTTTCATAACGGATAAACAAAAGGAGTATTAATTGTGGTTAAATTTATGAGTAGTAGAAAAGAATTAAAGCCTTTGATTAAGCAGTTAAAAGATGGAGGCTTTGAGGTTAATAATAAGGATGGTTGGGTCACTGCTTTAGATAATGATGGTACAGAGGTAATGGTGGCAATGCCTCATAGCAATGGGTCAATGATGTTGAAATTAAACGATGATTATTTTGCAAGTTGATTTACCTATGACTATCCGATATACTGCGATAGTCATTAGCAAATCAATTTTAAAAGGAGTCTACAAAAGTGATTACATTATCAGAGATTAACGAATCAAACGCAATTAATAAGAGTGCTAAAGATTGGGCCAAAGATAATTTGGATTATCTCAATAAGCCGATGCGTTTTTTCGGTAGCAGTTTAAAAGTAGAAAAAGGCGCGGATAAATTTGATACGTATATTATGTATCTACAGCCCGCCGATAAAGTAGCGATTAAAACTCTCTGCACATTCGCAGATAAAGCAGGATGCAAAAAACCCTGTTTAATCTCTAGCGGTCAACTAGGAATGTCTACAGGACAAAGCGCCGCGACAAAGCGAACTATTTTAATGTTGTTACGTCCTCAATCTTTTGAGTCCGCTATTTTATCAGAGATAGATAAAGCAGAGAGAAAAGCAGTTAAAACGGGATTACCCGCGTTATTTAGATTAAACGGAACCAGTGATATAGATTTCAGTAACATTATGAAACAGAGGCCCAACAGTTTATTTTATGACTATACTAAGGAAATTAGCAGAGTCAGAAAAAACACCTTGAAAAATTATGATTTAACATTTAGCGGGTCAATGTTTAGCGTACAAAGTAAAGCGGCGTTACGTAAAGCAGTGAGCGCTAACTATAGAATCGCTATGGCGTTCAACACTAAAGGTCTAAAGGATGATGATCTACAATTACGCCGTGATTTAAAGTCCTTTGATACTACGGATCTTAGACATTTAGATGGTAATGTAATAGGTACGTTAAAACGCAAAGGAAGCAATAAACAAGAAAGATTTTTGGAAAATACAAAAGCTGATAGTTTTTTCGTAACTAGCGCCAACGTGCGAGAGTTTAATGACATAATAGCAATAGGAGGATAAAAACAGTGAAAGCATACCAACATTTTAGCGATGAGCATTTATATTTAGATTGGGTCAATAACTTTTTGACAGTCGGCAGGTTCGCTGAGTATTACGAAATGTCAGAGGATCACGCGAGGGAATTAATAGAGCGCATGAGGTACAGAAACGATGACAGATAAAGATAACGAGGTATTTTGTTGGGCAGGTGTTGCATGTTTAGTAATATGCTATATAATAGCAGGTTCAATTGACTATGGGAGTTTAGCACTATGAAGGACAATCTTGAGCCTGTAACACGGGAGGAGCTTACCGAGGCGCAATACCGCGCATTAGACAAACTAGGGGACAGTAGGACCTATAAGGAGGAGGAGTTGTATCAGACTGTCAAACATGAGCACCTATGCAATAGATACGTAGCTAAATTAAAAGCGTTCTACACTAGCGATTTTATGCGTAACAACTATAGGGAGGAACAAAGACGGGCTGATGCTTTGGACTTCATGACACAAATACACGAGGCTGTAAACCATGATTAATTTAAATCTAGGATCAAAAAAACTGACAGTAGAGCTTAGAAACGGGACGGGCTTAGATATAGAATTTACTGATAGTAAACCCGTATGGACATATAACGAGATTACAGGGGATATTGTAGCTTTACCGTTTAAAGGAACTGTGATACTATTGCCGTTTATAGTCATTACTTTTGGGTACGTATACACAACGGAGGAGCTAGAATTCAATGAGTAGAATTAAGGAGCATTTAGGCTATGACGGTTGGTCAGATTCAGAGGAGGGGAACATAAGACCGATCACCCGTTTGATCAATGAAATGGTAGAGTATGAAATGCTATCCATGACATTACAGGAGGCGCACCAACGCGCAGAGGATAGCGTCAGGGCTTACTATAGTAGCTTGACCGCTGAGGAGTTTTTAAACCAACACAAGAGGGCTTTTCCTTATGAGTAGATGCAAAGCATGTAATGTGATTATGAATGAGTATGAGCTAAAACGAATCGACAGGATGACAGGGGACTATTCGGAACTATGTACAGACTGTTTGACCGCCTCAATAGAGGCTGAGTTTGACGTACCGTATCCAGATCATATAGATAACCCGTTTGACTTTTTAACGATGGAGGGCTAAACAATGGCGACAAAATGGACCAAAGATCAACCCGCTGTACTAGGGGGAGATGACCCGATTGATAATGACGCAGAGATTTTAATTTATGCCGATCAGAATTTTGTGGATGATCACTCTGTAAAACAACTAGCACGACTTGCTTTTTGTAACGAGATGGACATAAGCGAGGAGTTTATTAAAAAGATTATGAATATAGCTGAGGAGTTGAGAGGGGTTTACAGGACATTCCCAGATGGTTATGTTCACGTTCAAGTAAGATTTAATTTAAATTATTGTAATATGTAATAGAGGTATTCATGAAAGAAATAGTGGGTATAACTTTTAATGATTGATGTTATACCCCTTTTCATGTTATACTATACTTATGTATTAAAGAAAAATTTTTAATATATAATTATAGTATCAACCAAACGATCCTTAAGTATACATAGGGTCACACAACCAACGATAGAGGAAAATAGTATGTCAGTATTAGAAGGTTTATTAGCGTTTGAGAATCTTGATGAGCATGAAATGTATCAGGGCCAATCAACTGGTAAATTCTCCGTGGTGTTGTCATTAGATGATGAGACAGCGGGCGATCTGTCAGCCAAAGGCGTTAAGATGCGGGAGTATGAAGGTGTCAAACAGCGAAAGTTTAGCACTAAGTATGACGTGCCTGTATTGGATGCGGACGGTCAGCCATTTAAAGGCCGCATTGGTAGAGGCTCAAAAGTTCGTGTCCTGTACGCTGAAGGTCAGGAACATCCCGTGCATGGTGTCTCTACTTACCTTAATAAGGTTAAGGTGTTGGAGGTTGCTGAAAACACTGGTGGAGAGGACTTCTAGCTGTGGGTTCTAAGTTTGTCCGACATGAGCCATGTCCTAAGTGTGGCTCACAGGATAACTTGGCTAGGTACTCCGATGGTCACGCCGTCTGTTTTTCAGGCGGCTGTAACCACTACGAGAAAGCCACAGGTCAGGTTGTAAACATGACACCAAGTATAACGAGGCGATTAGAAATGACAGGAGTCGTGGCGGCAATCCCTGACAGGCGTATAAGTCAAACCATATCACAGAAGTACGGTGTGACGGTTGAGTACAACGCTCAGGGGCAAATTGTCAAACATCATTATCCGTACCATGATAAGGACTCAGGCTCCCCTATTGGGACCAAGGTTCGAATTGTGGATAACAAAAGTTTTTATTCTACAGGAGAATTTAATAATGTTGGGCTGTTCGGTCAACAATCTTTCAAGGGTGGCGGTAAATACGTTACGATTACAGAGGGCGAGGCAGACGCACTTGCCGTTCACGAAATGTTTGACGGGAAATGGCCCGTTGTCTCCATTAGAAGTGGCGCAACGGGAGCATCAAAAGACATTAAAGAAAACCTAGAGTGGTTGGAGTCCTTTGAGAATGTTGTGATCTGTTTTGATAATGACAAAGCGGGACAGGAGGCGGCTAAGTCAGTTCTTGATTTATTCACCCCCAACAAGGCTAAGAACGTTACCCTGCCCATGAAGGACGCAGGGGACATGCTCAAAGCCAATAAGGTACAGGCGTTTGTGCGTGAGTGGTGGAACGCAAAGACCTATCAGCCGGACGGCATAGTGTCGGGTAGTGATACTTGGGACATGATAATGGAACAGGCGGATGTTAAGTCTATCCTGTACCCTTGGGGCTGTCTTAATGAAATGACCCACGGGTTCCGAAGGAAGGAGCTAGTCACCATTACGTCAGGCTCAGGTATGGGCAAGTCTCAGATTGTCAGGGAGCTTGAGCATTATTTGCTTGGCGCTACTGATGACAACATAGGCATTCTAGCGTTGGAGGAGGACATCCCAAAGACAGCCTTGGGTATCATGTCCATTGAAGCTAACAAGCTGTTACATTTGGATAAGACCGTTACCAAGGAAGAGAAGAGAGGCTATTGGGACAGGACATTAGGCTCAGGGCGTATCTTTATGTTTGATCATTGGGGTTCCACTAGTGAGGACAATCTCTTAGGCCGCATACGTTACATGGCTAAGGGTTTGGACTGCAAGTGGATCATCTTGGATCACCTCAGCATTGTGGTCAGTGATCAGGATACCGGAGATGAGCGTAAGGCTATAGACAGCATCATGACTAACCTTAGAAAGCTAGTACAGGAGACAGGTGTAGGGCTATTCCTAGTATCACACTTGCGTAGACCTAGCGGATCAAAGGCTCATGAAGATGGCGGTAAGATTAGCTTGGGGGAACTCAGAGGTTCGGCGGCAATCGCGCAACTTAGCGACATTGTTATTGGACTTGAACGAGATCAACAACACAAAGATCCTGAGACACGGAACACCACAACTGTTCGTGTACTCAAGAATAGGTTTGTTGGACTCACTGGTCCTGCTTGTTATCTTTACTATGACAAAGAGTCAGGACGTATGATAGAAACTAATTGTCCTATGGGCGAAGAATCGGAGTTTTAATATGGCTAATAGAGTTGGACAGTATTATATCTCAGAGACAGATATAGCAGACCCTGTTATGATTGACGAAACAATTAATGAACTTGAGAGGCTAGGTAAGACTAAAGTTTATCCTTATGGGGCAGGACAGGTGTGCTTTCACCATAGAAAGTGTTACTTTTTTATATCGCCTTATACAATGAGGTGGGCTCCAAGACACAAATCTAATCAGAAATGGTATCGGGGCTATAATAACATCGCTGAGATTTTAGAGTCTATTAATGGATGGTGTGATTATAGAGATAGAAAACAGAAGGTGCTTTAATGGATAAGTTTGTACTTGACATAGAAGCCGATGGTTTCAACCCGACTAAAGTATTCTGTATTTGCATTAAGGATTTACAGCGGAAGCACATGTACTCTATTCACCAGAATGGTGTTAACATGGGTAGGTTTCAGATGTGGTTGGAGGATCAGGGAGAGTGCGAACTAATTGGTCACAATCTTATAGGGTATGATATACCTGTACTGCAAAGATTATTGGGCGCTGACTTTAGCAAATGTAAAATAACTGATACATTGGTACTGTCTCGTTTAGCGGACCCTTCAAGAGAGGGAGGACACTCCTTAGAAAATTGGGGACGTATCTTGAATCAACCTAAAGGGGAACATCATGATTTTACTGTATATTCAAGAGAAATGGTGGATTACTGTGTACAGGATGTTGAAGTTAATACGTTGGTGTACGAAAGATTACTTCTTGATCTTAGAGATTTTAAGCCTGAATGCATATCTCTTGAGCATCACGTACAAAATATTATTACAAAGCAAATTAAAACGGGGTGGCTCTTGGATCAAGAGAAATCCTACAACTTACTAGCTAGACTAAAGGAGAAGAAGAATGACCTTGAAGACGAAGTGCATAAGGCTTTCAAACCGTTACCGACATTTATCAAACAGATTACCCCGAAGATTAAGAAAGACGGTACGCTTTCTATTGTTGGGCTTAAATTTCTGGGTGAGCAATGGCAAACGGCAGTAGCACCTTTTAGCCGCATAGACTTCCCTATCTTTAATCTAGGGTCACGACAGCAGATAGGTAGACACCTTCAGTATTACGGGTGGAGACCAACCAAGTTCACTGAGACAGGACAAGCCATCGTTGATGAGGCAGTGCTAAGTACAGTGAAGGGGATACCACAGGCCGCGTTGATTGCTGAGTATCTAATGATACAAAAGCGAGTAGCTCAGGTACAGAGTTGGTTGGAGGCTGTTGAGGATGACGGACGGGTGCATGGTTACGTTAATTCTAACGGGGCTGTGACAGGACGTATGACTCACTCTAGTCCTAACATGGGACAGATTCCGGCAGTATACTCGCCTTATGGTAAAGAGTGTCGGGATGTGTGGATTGTGCCGGAGGGTTACAAGTTGGTAGGTATGGACGCAAGCGGTCTTGAGTTACGTATGCTTGCACATTACATGAACGATGAGGGATACACAAATGAAATTCTCACAGGAGATATTCACACGGCAAATCAGTTGGCTAGCGGCCTTGAAACTAGAGATCAGGCAAAGACTTTCATCTACGCTTTCCTGTATGGGGCAGGAGATTCCAAAATCGGAAGTATCGTTGGAGGAACTAGAGAGGATGGTAAGAGACTTAAGGAAAAGTTCCTCAGAAATACGCCTTCTCTTGGAAGACTACGAGAACGAGTTAGCGTGGCGGCAGGAAGAGGTTATGTTTATGGCTTGGATGGAAGAAGGGTCCATGTACGGTCAGAACACGCGGCTCTAAATACGCTGTTGCAATCAGCAGGTGCTATTGTCATGAAGAAAGCACTAGCCTTGTTGGATCAGTATGCAATCAAATGGAAGATTGACTATAACTTTATAGGAAACATACACGATGAAATCCAGACAGAAGTCAGAGAAGAGAAAGCAGAGGTTTTCGGAGGGCTCGCTACTAGCTGTGTCGAAGCCGCAGGACTCCACTTCAAGCTCAACTGCCCCCTTGCAGGGGAGTTTAAGGTTGGAAATAGTTGGGCAGACACCCACTAATCCTACGAACACAAGAGGCGGTAAGTATGTGTTTGAAGAGGGAGAGTGGTGGTATTTAAACGGTGTAGACGGGGGGCGCAGAAGGGCTAATTCTCAGCAAGCCAGACAAAACACCAGAATGTGGGTTGACGGTAAGTATATATCTAAGTCACACCCCTTGTACAAAGCAGGTAGATACAAAGGTTTTGAGGAAGCGGCGTTTAGCTCCTTGGAAAACTATAAGGCAAGCCCACAGGGAGAAGTTTACGTTATTTATAACAAAGCTTGGCCTGAATGGGTGAAGGTTGGGATGGCTGTAGACTCAACTGACAGGCTAAAGAACTATCAAACGTCCTCACCTTTTAGGGACTATGCTTTACTGTACTCCTATGAAGTAAAGGACAGGAGAGTTGCAGAGTCAGCGGCACATGAAAGATTAGCTAAAGAGTGTGATAACGTTAATGAATGGTTTAAGTTACCTCACGCTGTAGCTAATGAACTAATATTGGAAGTGATTTATGAACACTAATAAAACAACTGATAATTTAGTGCAAGACATCTATGATCTAATGGTTAGCAAGGATGCTGACCCGTCTGTAGATGTTGAGGCAGAAATTGAGAAGTTTGGCGAAGGTGTCAAGGCTCTTATGCGTACAGAGTTTGGCAGGGAGAAGCGAAAGGATAACCGTAAGCTCCGCCTGTCAAACATTGGTCGCACTGACAAGTACCTATGGAACCATGTCAACGGTACTGAGGGAGAAACCATTGCACCTCATACTTATGTCAAGTTTATGTACGGACATTTGATTGAGGAGATGTTGTTGTTCCTCACGCGCATGGCGGGACACTCAGTCACCGATGAGCAGAAAGTATGCAAGGTAGAGGGCGTATTGGGCCACATGGATTGCAAAATAGACGGTATTGTGACCGATGTTAAGTCTGCCAGTAGTTTTGGATTTAAGAAGTTTAGGGACGGAACGCTAGCTTTTGATGATCCTTTTGGCTACATTGACCAGATAAAAGCCTACGCTCATTCCTGTGGAGATCGACAGTTTGGTTGGCTAGCTATGGACAAAGCTAACGGTCATCTGACTTATCTCAAGTATGACTTGGACGATAAGGAAGCTCCTGTTTACAATGCTTTGTCTCAGGATATTACTGAAAGGATACGACATGTAAAAAAGCTAGTGGAACAGCCAGAGCCGACAGAGGTTTGTTACGAGCCTTTGCCGGATGGCAAGTCAGGAAACTTAAAACTGGCTATTGGTTGTTCGTATTGCCAATTCAAAAAGCACTGCTACCCAGAATTAAGAGTATTCAATTATTCATACGCTCCAAAATTCTTATGTAAGGTAGTCAATGAACCTAAGGTACAGGAGTTAGTTTTAAATGAAGAAGGTTTTTAGGTCGGGACTAGAGTCAGCTTTGTATGACAAACTTAATAAAGAGTTTAAGTATGAGCCATATAAACTACCATATATTATATCTAAAAAGTATCTTCCAGACTTTGTACATGAGGATAAAAAGATACTGATAGAAGCTAAAGGTTATTTTAGAGTGGGGGACACACAGAAATACACATCCATAAGAGACTCTGTTGAGAATTGGGAATTAGTATTTGTACTGTCAGACCCTAACAAAAAAGTAAGGAAGGGAAGTAAGATGACAATGGGGCAGTGGTGTGACAAGGAAGGTTTTGCTCACTTTACTGTAAAGACAACAAAAGAGTTATTAAAGTATGTGAGGGATAAAAATGTCACTAACACTTGAAGAACTAAAGGAGGAGATTGTTAGGGAGTATGATGTTGTTTTACTCTGTGAGGTTTTAGACATAACTCCTGAGGATATTTTGGAAGCTTTTGAAGACAAACTAATTATTAATAGAGATAAGTTTACTGAGGATACTGAAGATGAGACTTAATGACGCAACACCCGCTGAGTGGGACAGGTTACGAAAGGAAATACCTGCCATAGAAAAAGTACCTAAGATAGACAAAGCTATGAAAGCTTATGTGGACATGGCTGATGAAGAACTTGAGGATGTAGTTAATAAGCCTAAGCATTATAATACAGGTAACATTGAATGTATTGATGCAATAGAAGAGTCCATGTCCAGTGTAGCGTTTAAAGGTTATCTCAAGGGAAACTGCTTGAAGTACCTTTGGAGATATGACTATAAAGGTAAGCAGGTAGAGGACTTAAAGAAAGCTCAGTGGTACTTAAATAAATTAACAGTAATAGTGAAAGAGGAAAATAGTTAATGTCTAATTTTGATTGGAAAGATAAAGAAGATTGGAAAAACTTACTATTTGTTTTAGTTGTTTTTAGTTTACTCTTTGGATCATTTATTTTTTTAGGAGATTATTAATGGATCAGTATCAACAGTTTATACATAAGTCAAGATATGCACGTTGGCTGACTGAGGAGAAGCGTAGAGAGACTTGGGAAGAGACAGTACAACGATACGTAGACTTTTGGGTCAACCGTGGACAGCTTGACAAAAAGACAGCCAAGCGCTTGTACAACGGAATACATAGTTTAAAAGTAATGCCCTCTATGCGCTGTATGATGACAGCAGGGGAAGCTTTGGACAAGGACAATGTTGCAGGGTTTAACTGTAGTTACTTACACATAGACTCACCACGATCCTTTGATGAGCTTATGTATGTGCTTATGTGCGGCACAGGTGTTGGCTTTAGTGTTGAACGTAACTTCATAAGTAAGCTCCCTGTCATTGCTGAGTCTTTCCATCCATCCGATAGTGTCATCGTAGTAGCTGACAGTAAGATAGGTTGGGCATCAGCATTCCGTGAACTAATAGCCATGCTGTACGCAGGTAAAATACCTAAGTGGGACATGAGCAAGATTAGACCTGCCGGAGCTAGACTTAAGACATTCGGAGGTAGAGCTAGCGGGCCTGAGCCTTTGTTGGATTTATTTAATTTCTGCATTGAGGTGTTTACTAAAGCCGCAGGACGTAAGCTAACATCAATAGAATGTCATGATGTTGTCTGTAAAATAGCTGACATTGTAGTAGTCGGTGGTGTGCGTAGGTCTGCTTTAATTAGTTTATCTAATTTATCTGACCCGCGTATGGCTAAGGCTAAGATGGGTGATTGGTGGCGTAATGAAGGACATCGTAGGCTTGCTAATAATAGTGTGGCGTACACAGAGAAGCCTGACTTTGAGTCCTTCCTGTCTGAGATGCAAAACATGTATGAATCCAAAGCAGGTGAGCGTGGTATCTTTAGTCGTATTGCGGCACAAAAGATAGCCGCTAGGAATGGTCGTAGAGACCCTGAGCAGGACTTTGGTACTAATCCTTGCTCTGAGATTATCCTACGTAGTAATCAGTTCTGTAATCTGTCTGAGGTTGTTGTAAGACCTACGGATACCAAGGCTATGCTTAAGGATAAAGTAGAGCTTGCGGCTATCATAGGGACGCTACAGGCTACTTTGACTGACTTTAGGTATCTACGTAAGTTATGGCAGAGAAACACAGAGGAAGAGGCATTGCTTGGCTTAAGTTTGACAGGCATTATGGATCATAAAGTATTGAGCAAGGACATTGCGTCAGTTACGTGGCTAGAGGATTTAAAAGATGTGGCAATCAAAACTAATAAACTTTGGGCAAAGAAGTTGGGAATCAATCAGTCAACTGCTATTACGTGTGTTAAGCCTAGCGGTACTGTATCTCAGCTTGTCGATAGCGCTAGCGGCATTCATCCTAGGTTTTCTAAGCATTACATTAGAAGAGTACGTTCAGACGCGAAAGACCCGCTTGCTCAATTCATGTCAGCCACCGGATTCCCCGTAGAACAAGACTTAATGAGTCCATCGTCATTGGTCTATAGTTTCCCTGTGAAGTCTCCAGAGACTAGCGTTACAGTCAAACAGGTGGGTGCAATGCAACAGCTTAAACTATGGAAAGCCTACCAGAATCACTGGTGTGAGCATAAGCCAAGTATCACTGTTTATTATACAGATGATGAGTTCTTGGAAGTAGCACAGTGGATATGGAATAACTTTGACTTGTGCAGTGGGATTAGTTTGTTGCCAGTTAGTGATCATGTGTATCAGCAAGCTCCTTATGAAGACATCAGCGAGGAAAAGTATCAGGAGTTAGTACAGCAGATGCCTGTGGGTGTGAATTGGAATGACCTTGAACAGTTTGAACAAGAGGATAATACTACAGGTAGTCAAGAGTTAGCGTGTGTAGGTGGAGCATGTGAGATAGTTTAGATAAAACTAAGGGGCCTTAAGTGGCCCCTTTTTTATTCTTCTCTAGTTCTTGCAGTCATCAAGCCAACACCTAAAGGAGACTGTAAACCTCGTCCCACACTGTCTGGACGAGTATTAACATACTGAGTCAATATTTCTTTTGCGTCCCCTCTACCTTTTGTTTTTTCTGGTTTAGGTTTATTTTTTTCTTTAAAGTCTTTTCCTTGTTTTTGTGTTTGTTTTTTTGCCCATTTGTTGTTCATTATATCAATATGCATTGGACCTGCTACAGCAAGAACATCTGTTGGTAAAGCTTTTTCTATCCCTTTACCTAAAACAGGCATTTTTTCTAAAAAGTTATGTACGTCTGACATATAAGCAGTTACTCTCCCATTAGGGAGCACTTTATAAATTGCGTTCACGCCACCTTCAACTACAGCGTTTCCTACAAAACTACTTTGAACCCAAAGTCCATTTTTTGCTACGTCTTCAGAAGATTTACTTAACACTTTAAACTGACTATCTTTTTTACCAGATTGCTTTAATAACTCTTTGTACAAATTTTCAGTAGAAGGTCTTTTAGGAAAAGCAGTAAGGACTTTTCTAATTGTTTTATTTACAGGGTTCTTAAAAGCAAAGTCTTGTAAATGGTTTCCAGAAGCGCCACCACTAGGTTCTTTGAATATAACTTTTGTAGGTCTATCTGAAGAAATTCCCCAAGCTTCTGTAATATGTTCATAAGCTTTCTTAGAGTCTTTAGGGGAAGTGTATTGTCTTTTACCATTAAGTTCTGTTTTTGTTGCTTTAACACCTGACTGAAAAGATTCTAAATTTAAAGGTTTATAGCCTTGTACTGTACTAAAGTCTTCAACGTCAATAAGAGAAGAACCTACATTTCCTTGTCTTCCAGATTGCTCAACAACATGTCTATTATAAATAGCCTGAGCCATTGCTTTTTCAATGTCTCTAGGTGTTGAGTTTGGATCATTTAAAATACTTTTAACTTTCTTTTGGCTTTGTCTTGCAATCCCTGTTTCAGCGTACAATGCTCTAGAATAAGGATTTAATATACTATCAAACATAGACACAGCGCCATCAGCAACCCATTGACCCATCCCTGTTGCTCTTTTACCCGCACCTGCAATATTAGAAGGAGTTATTTCTTTTCCTGTAGCCTTTAACAGACTTTCTCCTAAAAAATTTTCAAACGTGTTAGCAGAAATTTTATCAGGCCCATAATAATTTTTTATATAATTACTAACTCCAGAAGCCCAAGCACCTTTGTTTTCTTTTGCTCCTTGTTTTAGTAAAGAACCACCTGTTCCGACACTGAAAATATTTACTATGTTTTTAACTTGTTGCCATTCTTTAGGGTTTTTATCAGCCCAACTTTCTACAGCTTTTCCTGTATCGCTGTCTAATACCCCTTGTACTGATTGATTTGCAAAATCTTTAACAAACTCAGGAACGGCCCAACCAACTGTTGCACTTAAAGTTTCTCCAACAACATCACCAACCGCTCCCGCGCTTTCTCCTAAAAAAGTAGTAGCCACATGCATAGGATCATACTGATTAAAACCCATAAAATCTTTTTGAGGTTCAGTAGACTCAATAACATTGTTTAATCTATTTTCTAAAGAAGATAATAAAGTGTTTGATTCAGCCATTTAACTATCCTATTGTC
>Ga0070754_10002608_pt1 | contig 13173 bp, 14 predicted proteins | sample VirMetDEL_Sep_01_FD_75181 | JGI IMG/M metagenome (GOLD analysis project Ga0070754, IMG submission 75181) | Aqueous microbial communities from the Delaware River and Bay under freshwater to marine salinity gradient to study organic matter... | ecosystem: Environmental > Aquatic > Marine >... | reverse complement strand
TGGCGGCGGCGGCGGTGGTGCTGAGTTAAATGGTGAAGCTGGAAATGGCGCTGGTGGTGCTGTTAGAATCATTTGGGGTGGAAATAGATCGTTTACATCTACTAACACAGCCGATGGCCAAGGAGATCCTATTACTAGTGGTTCAAGTGGAATCTTCAACTTGCAGGCTGTTCTTGCTGGAGTGCCTAAAGACTACGAAGCTAAATACGGAACAGCAAATTATACCATAACAACAATTCCATCTACAGGTGCTGGAGTATCCAACTCAAATGATGTTCTCATTGCAGTAGATGCGAACTTTGCGACGACAGACGACGGCGTTATTTTTGATCTTGGCGGCAACTCTGGCTCGGGTTTTTCTGCTGGTTTATTGAACGGCAATCTAAGAGTAAGGGCGTTCAACACTAGCGGCGACTCTGCTTGGAATACTGATGCTGGTGCTGCTGAAGTAGAAGTAGATATTACATCATATTGTGGTTCTGATGCTACATATTATTTTGTGGTAGACCAATCAGTCTATAATCTAAAAGTATTCGTACAACCCGGAGGTAAAGGTTCCAGTTCAGAAAAAGTATTTTTAGGATCAGACACAGCGGATGGGTCTGAAACAAGGGTGTATGGCAGTAATGATAAAGGTTATGGACAAGTAAATGGTACCATTGCTGATCTCACAGCACCATATGAGGTGACTTATAATGGATCAGGAATAACAGAAATTCGATACTGGGCAGAAGGCATCACCACAATAGACACATCTAATTTTTGAGGCTGAAGATGGGTAAAGGTAAAATCAAATGTATAAATACAAGTAAAATAGGATAAGAAAATGCCACAGTTGAATTTTCCAGCAAGCCCAAATCATTTACAAGAGTATACTTCTGGTACTCTTACTTTTGTATATGATTCTGATGCCGGAAAATGGAATAGAAGTATTCCTACATATTTCCTAAGAAGTGATGAAAATGATACCATGAATGGTAGTCTGACTATTGCTGGAGGTACGCCTTTAGTTTTCGAAGGTGCGACTGCTAACGACTTTGAGACATCATTTGTAATTACTGACCCAACACAAGACAATACAATTACTTTTCTGGATGCTACTGGTACAGTTGTTTTAGATACGTCAACACAGACGCTAACCAATAAAACTATAACTGCTCCCGCTATTTCTAACCCTGTTATTACCGGGGCTATTGACGAAGAGGTTTATGCCTGGGATTCCACGACCGGAACGGTTACTACTGAAATGGACCCTGCTAACGGCACTATCCAAACCGTAACTCTTACGGGGAACATTACTTCTCTCACAGATAACTTTGCTGAGGGAGAAGCAATTACTTTAATGGTTGATGATGGTACTGCCTCCACCATTACATGGCCGACTACAACTTGGGTCAATAATGGTGGGTCTGCTCCTACTCTAGCTGATAGTGCGCTTACAATAATTGCCTTCTGGAAAGTAAGCACGACGCTCTACGGTGCGCTGGTTGGGGATGGTTCTTAATGCTGTGGCATAAAGCAATAGGCGCGGGCGGCCCGGTCGGGCCGCTTGAGGTCGAGTACATCAACGGCGTTAGCAGAAGCACGTCCCTCACTTCAGGCAGCACTCAGAATTGGGGCAGCACGACGATAGGGACACGCGCCGGTCAGCCGAGGCGCAAAATCCTTCTCGGCCTATGTTTCAACTTTGACAACGCTAGCGGGAACAGTTGGGCTGATGTCGATTTAACCGTCACGCTTGGCGGAGAAACATTCGGGCCAGCAGACACGCCATTTTTGAACGCTGGAAGATCTTACCTTTACACAAGCACGGGCGGTGATAGGGAGGGGATTATATTTGCTGAGTTTGACGCAACTGGTTTTGCCAATAGCGAGGAGCTGTCAATAACGGCAGGCGCTCGAACTATCTATCATTGCCACATTTTCATTATTGAGACACTCAATGCTGATTGGTACAGCTCCGCGGAAGATTCGGATACTTCAACCTCCACCGACAAAGTCGGAACCACCAACACACTGAGCAATCTAGAGACGGATTTCATTGTCGCGTTGTTTTCCAATTTCCACGACAGCGCGTCATTCCCCTCACATTCAGGCACAACGCTTCAATCAAATGTCTCTATTGTAAATAATTCTCCGAGCAATTGGTTGCATTACGCGCTGGGATTTAACGCATCCCCGACCGCTAACCTAACGGTGTCACAGACTCCGTTCAGCGGCTCTAGGTCGGCTCAAATTGTTCTTGTTGGTCGGAGGTCATAAATATCAAACTAAGCATCGGAGCGACCCATGTATATTAAACTAAACAACGGGGTGCCTGAACAGTATTCCATTTGGCAACTGCGAAAGGATAACCCTAACGTCAGTTTCCCCAAAGACCCTCCTGTTGAACTTCTGGAGGGCTGGAACGTGTACCCTTACACTGTAGCTGACAAACCAACTTATAACCACGATACTCAATATATTCTTAATGATACTTGGAAGCAGATTAATGGCTCTTGGGTAAAAGATTGGACAATTTACAACCATGCCCCGGAGGAACTTTCTGAAGAAATTCGAGAACGTCGAAATGTATTGCTTCAAGAAAGCGATTGGGTGGTCACTAAGGCGGTAGAACAAAATGCTGTTGACGGTCTTGGAATTCAAGTTCCAATGGTTTGGGTAAACTATCGCCAAGCCCTTCGAGACTTGCCCGCTCAGAGTGATTTTCCCAATAACGTTATCTGGCCGCAAAAGCCCTAACCAATGCTTAGCTTTATTCTCTTCACTGTGAATCAGTTGAGTTAATTAATATATAAATACTACTAAAATATAGTAGTAGGACAGTATCATGGCAGTAAATTCACGGCAAGGTTTAATTGATTATGCCTTAAGAAAACTTGGTGATCCAGTAATTGAGATCAATGTTGATGATGACCAGGTTTCTGACCGTGTGGATGAAGCTCTTCAAAAATACAGAGAATTTCATTATGATGCAACTGGCCGAGTATTCTTTAAACATCAGATAACTCAGACTGATATTGATAATGGATATATTCCAATATCAAACGACATTATCTTTCTCTCAAAAATGTTTGCAGTAGGATCCTCATTTGCGGGGGGTCGTGATATGTTTAGTATTAAGTATCAATTAATGCTAAATGATATTGCATTCATGCATAGTTATGTTGGTGATCTTGCTTATTACGAACAATTACAGCAATACCTGACAACACTTGATATGGTATTGAATGGCTCGCCTCTCATTACATTTACACGTAGACAGAATCGTCTGTATATTCATGGAGATGATCTCGGTACAGATCTAAATGTTGATGATTATATTTTACTTGAAGGTTATCAGATCATTGATGAAACGACATACACATCGGTGTGGGATGATATGTGGCTCAAGAAATATACTACTGCTTTAATTAAAAGACAATGGGGATCAAATCTGATTAAGTTTGAAGGTATGCAATTACCCGGCGGTGTTACACTCAATGGTAGACAATTATATGAGGACGCAATACAAGAAATTGAAAGACTTGAAGAAGAGTTAAGATCCACATTTGAACTTCCAGTTGACTTCTTTGTAGGATAATCATGGCCACAAATTTATATTTTCAGCAAGACATTCGATCAGAAGCTCAACTATATGAGGATATTATTATTGAAAGTCTTCGTCTATACGGTCAGGATATTTACTATCTTCCAAGAGATATTATAAACGAAGATAAAATCTTTGGTGAAGATGTACCATCACGATTCAATAGCTCATATAAGATTGAAATGTATATTGAAAATATTGAAGGCTTTGATGGAGAAGGAGATCTCTTTACAAGGTTCGGTGTTGAGATTCGAGATGCAGCCACGTTCATTGTTTCAAAAAGAAGATGGAATAATATATTAAGAAGATATGATAATGAAATCACTGCAGTCAGACCAATTGAAGGTGATTTGCTTTATATTCCATTCTCTCGTAAACTCTTTCAGATTATGCACGTTGAACATGAGCAACCATTTTATCAATTACAAAATCTTCCAATTTATAAATTACGCTGTGAGCTCTTTGAATATAATGATGAGGACTTTGATACTGGTACTGAAGCCATTGATAATATAGAATCGAAATATGCCTACACTTATATGTTATCACTTGATTCTTCTGTTGGTGATTTTGTTATTGGTGAAAATGTAACACAGACTATTGCAGATGGTGTGATCATGACGGGTGAAGTTTCAAGTTGGAACGATTCATCTGAAAGACTTGGACTCATTCATATTGGTGCTGATGATGGTCTGTATCATAACTTTATTACAAATACAATTATTACTGGTAGTACATCATCATCAACTGGTATTGTGACACTTGTACAAGAAGAAGATCTAATCAAATCGGATATATCTGAGAAAGAAGATAACACTTATTATGATACCCTTGTTGACTTCCTAGACTTCAGCGAGAGCAATCCATTCGGAGATCCTAGCTAATGCTTAAATTTAAACAATATTTTAAAATAGAAGAAGGCGTAAATGATCCTTCAATCTTTAAAGCAGTATTTCTTGCTGGTGGTCCAGGTTCTGGTAAATCATTTATTGTTGGTAGAACTGCGTTAACAGCACTTGGTTTTAAGATTGTTAATTCAGATGCAGCATTTGAAACTGGTCTTAAGAATGCTGGCATGGAAATGTCACCAGAAAATATTTACTCACCAAAAGGTCAAGAGATTCGTCGTAGAGCAAAAGCCATTACAAAGTCCATGATGCAAAACTATATTAACGGTCGTTTAGGTCTTGTTGTTGATGGTACTGGTAAGGATTATGCCAAGATTGAAAAGCAGGCTAAAATGCTTCGTGAACTTGGTTATGAAGTAGCCATGATCTTTGTAAATACCGATCTTGATACTGCTCTAGAACGTAACCGTATGAGATCACGTACATTGCCCGAAGAACAAGTTGAAGCAATGTGGAAAGATGTACAGAAAAATCTAGGCAAGTTCCAAAACTTCTTTAGACAAAAAATGTTTATTGTTGACAATTCTACCGGTGCTAATTATGAAGGTGCTGTAATATCAACATATAAGAAAATTAGCACTTGGTCTAAAACGAAACCAGCTTCTCGATCCGCTAAAAAGTGGATGGATATGAATCGGTAACATACGTAAAAGTTGAGAGGATAGTAAAATTTTCGGCGGTCATTTTTATCACCAGAGAGTAAGAAAAGCAGTCGCAGCCTTCGGCTCACTGTTTAATCAATTGTATGTGCTCCGTAAGGATGCATCAGGAAACGTAATCAGTCAGGTTCGTGTTCCACTTTCTTATGCACCAAAAGATAAGTACCTTGAAAGAATTCGTACTCAAGGCGATCTTGAAAACGATCAAACAATTGCTCTCAAACTTCCACGGCTTTCATTTGAAATGACAAGTATTCAATATGATGGCACTCGGCAAGTAGCAAAAACAAATAAGTTTTCTCGTGTTGACACTAATACAAATAAAAAAGTATTTTATGCTGGTGTTCCATATAACATCTATTTTACTCTTTCAATCTATGCAAAAACTCAGGATGATGCTCTTCAGATTTATGAACAAATTATACCGTATTTTAATCCTCAGTATAGTTTGACAATGAAGCCTTTTACAGATTATCCGGACATTCAAGAAGATATCCCTTTAACTATACTTGCATCCACCTTCACAGATGACTTCGAGGGACCCGTGGAGTCAAGAAGAACAATCATTTATAGTTTGGACTTTGAAATGAAAGCGATGTTCTACGGGCCCATCGGTGACTCGAGCATCATCCGTGAAATTCAAACTAATTACTATATTTGGGACGGTGTTCAAAATATTGGCACTGATAGTGATGGTTTAACAACAACTATTACTATTACACCAGATCCATTGAATGTAAGTCCAGATTCAGATTATGGATTTACTACAACATGGACTGATTACATAGGATGAAACAATGCATGATTCTGATAAACAAGTAAATGATGATTTTGAATATTCTCGTAAAGTTTATCTCGATCTCATAGAAACAGGACAAGAAGCTCTTCAAAGAATGCTCGATGTTGCAGATGAGACTGCTCATCCAAGATCATATGAAGTCCTTGGTGGTTTAATTAAAAACATTAGTGACGTTAATGATCGACTCATGGCTGGTCATAAAAAGAAAAAAGAAATACTAAAAAAAGACGAAATGAAACAGCTTCCAAATACAACAAATAATTTGTTTGTGGGTTCAACCACTGATCTTCAAAGAATGCTACAAAATACACAAAGTGAAAGTGAGAATATAATTGACATTAGTACTTACAAGAAAGATGAATGACTCAACTTACTTAGGTAATGTTAACGTCAAGCGTGATGGAGTTATTCACAATTTTACTCAGGAAGAGATTCAAGAATACGTAAAGTGTTCTCGAGACCCCGCTTATTTTGCTAAGCGCTATTGTAAAATTATTTCTCTTGATAAGGGTCTTGTTAATTTTGAACTATATCCATATCAAGAAAAAATGTTCAAGCATTTTAATGAGCATCGATTTAATATTGTTCTTGCTTGTCGTCAGTCTGGTAAATCAATTAGTTCAGTTGCATATCTTCTTTGGTTTGCTGTCTTTCATTCAGAAAAAACAATTGCAGTTCTAGCAAATAAGGGCGCAACTGCTCGTGAAATGCTAGCACGAGTAACTCTTATGTTAGAACATTTACCATTCTTTATTCAACCAGGTTGTAAGACACTCAATAAAGGTTCAATTGAGTTTAGTAATAATTCACGAATTGTCGCAGCAGCAACTTCTGGATCGTCTATTCGTGGTATGTCTGTTAACTTACTCTATTTAGATGAGTTTGCGTTTGTTGAAAGAGCAACAGAGTTTTATACATCAACGTATCCTGTGATCTCATCTGGCAAAGATACCAAGGTTATTATTACATCCACAGCAAATGGCCTTGGTAATATCTATGAAAAGCTTTGGACTGGAGCGGTTCAAGGGACGAATCAGTTCAATCCATTTAGAGTTGATTGGTGGGATGTCCCTGGACGTGATAAAAAATGGAAAGAAGAAACAATTGCGAATACATCACAATTACAATTTGATCAAGAATTTGGTAATTGCCTAAAAAATAATTCAGAAATTACTATTTGTATAAATAACTCTATAGCGAAAATTACTATAGGTGATTTATATGAGTGTATTCAAAGAGGATCAACATGTGGTTTATCTATTGACGAGGAAATCAGACTCTCTGCAATACGTTGGTATAACGATAGAGAGACGTATGAAGCAGAGAATGGGTGATCATAAAAGATCTAAACGTTTTCGTGATGATGATTTTACTGTAGAAATATTAGAAAAAAATTCTGATAGAAAGTACATTAATGAACGTGAAGAATATTGGATTCAAAAACTAGATACATTTAAAAATGGTTTAAACGAATCTTGGTCCGGAAAAGGTTATGGTCATAACTCTCCCAATTTTACAACTGAAGGATATATTTACTCAGAAGAATCACGTAAAAAAATGAGCGAATCTGCTAAAAAAAGAGGTGGTGGTTCAGAACAAATGAGACAACTGGCTTTAAATCAATGGAAAGATCCAAAAATAAGACAACATCATTCAGAAATAAGAAAAGGTAAAAGATTACGTAAACCAAAAATTTCTGATGAGATAGTTAATGAAATTAGATTATTTTATGAATCAATAAAAGATCAGCTTGAAGAAGAATGCAAAATTATAAACAAAGAAAGACATGAAAAGAATCCAAGTTGGAGAAAAACAAATCCAGCACAATTATTCGGAAACAAATATTCAGAAAAATACTCTGCATCTAATACTTTATTGAGAGATATTGTCTTATGGAAAACAAGAACAAAAGTTCTGCCTTCAATATAGAAATTTTAACACCATCTGGTTTTCAACCATTTGATGGAGTAAAAAGATATTGGCATGACAAATATTTAAAGTTTGTTTTCGAAGACAATAGTATTGTAGAATGTGCATATGATCATAAATTTATTAAAGATCATAATGTAGTTTATGCAAGATTTTTAAATATTGGTGATAATATTGGAAAATGTATAAAAGAAATAATTCATGTTAATTCTGGAGATTATTTTTATGATCCAATAAACGTTGGTAATGGTAAAATATACAATCATAATAATGGTTTAATTTCACACAACACGTTTTTTGGCACAGGTGATACACTAATTAATGCTGAAACGCTCATGAAGTTAAAGGCTGTTGAACCAAAAGAAAGAAGGCCCGATGGTGTGCTCATATATGAACAACCCATTAAGGGACATGAGTATATTATGCTGGTTGATGTTGCGAAAGGAAGAGGACAGGATTATTCTACTTTTACTACCATCGATGTAACATGTAGACCCTTTAAACAGGTCGCAGTTTATCGAAACAATCTTATCTCTCCGATCCTCTTCCCTGATATTATTTATAAGTATGCGAATTCTTATTACCAAGCACTCGTAATAGTCGAATCAAATGACGCTGGACAGGTTGTCTGCAATGGTCTTTATCATGATCTTGAATATGAAAACATGTTTGTTGAAAGTGCAATTAAGGCAAACGCACTTGGCGTGACAATGACACGTAAAACAAAACGTATCGGTTGTTCAGGTTTTAAAGATTTAATTGAAACCGGAAAATTAGACATTGTTGATCGTGATACGATTATAGAAATTAGTACATTCGTAGCAAAAGGACAATCATACGAAGCAAGTGATGGGAATCATGATGATCTTGTTATGAATCTTGTCTTGTTCGGCCATTTTGTAACAACAAATCAGTTTATAGAACTCACTGATATTAATATTAAGCAAATGTTATTCGAGCAAAACATGAAAGAAATTGAAGCTGATATTTTGCCGTTTGGTTTTATTGATGATGGATCTGATTTTATTGAAGAAAAAGAAGCACAAGATCATATCTGGTCATTAGATGTTGATGATATGACGTATATTCCCTAAAATTACAAAGTTATAAATATTGATAAGTGAAATTCGTATTATGAGAAAAACTTATCATCTTACTCTTTAAGGAGACGTGTCATATGGCTAATTTAGGTCCTATTCCATCAAGATCTCCTGCGGTAAACTTTAGAGAAGTCGACCTGACTGGTGTTATACAACAAACACCGGCAGCTACTGGAGCTATCGTAGGGAATTTTACTTGGGGTCCTGTTGGCGTTCCAACCCTCGTTGATAACGAGGATGAACTTGTTCGCCAATTCGGAACTCCAACGACCTCCACTTCCATTGACTACCATAATGCAGCATATTTCTTAAGATATTCTACAGATTTGGCAGTTATTCGTGAAGTTGACGGAGATTCAGCAAGTGCTACAACAGCAAACAATGCTTTTGCTATTACTAGTCCTTCAACATCAGATCTTCTGATCAAAGATAAATTAAATTTCGACAATGTTGTCGATACACTTGATAATTTCTCGGGTGATTCGGCCAGTGATCCAGCTTTGGTTCGCGGTCATTCAATTATTGCACGTTATCCAGGCACACTGGGTAATAGCATTGAAGTTCAAATTTGTCCCGGCGATTCAGACGGAGATGCAGTCTTTAATGCTTGGGACTATAAGAGCTCATTTCCTTCTGCACCAGGTACATCGAGTTTTGCAAGCGCGCGTGATGGTTCTTTTGACGAACTTCATGTTGTTGTGATTGATAAGAATGGTGCGTTAACAGGTACAAAGGGTACCGTACTTGAAACTTTCCCATATGTTTCTGCTGCATCAAATGCAAGAACACTTGACGGGGATGCCAATTATGTGAAAACTGTTATCAACGAAAATTCAAACTACATTTACTGGGCTTCTGCTGGTTCTTCATTAGCATTTGATTCAGATGAATGGGGTCTTGCAACATATGTTGGAACAGACGCAGTTGTTGGAACAACTAAAAACTTTACATCTGGACTTTCAACTAAAACCTTTACACTTGCTTCTGGTGCAAATTCTGGAACGCTCGGCACGGCTGATTTTATCCGAGGCTTTGACGAAGTTGACGACCCAGAAAAAATTACAGTTGATCTGCTAATTGCACCGGGTATGTCATCTCAAAACGATCAGGTTACTGTAACTAATGATCTTGTCTCTGTTGCAAGAACAGACAGAAAAGATGCAGTCGCTGTTACTTCTACACATAGAAGTGGTATTGTTGGTGTTACGAATAATGCAACAATTACGAATAATATTGTTAATTGTGCTAATCTATTTACAAACTCATCGTATCTTGTTACAGTTGGTAACTATCTGAAAGTCTATGATAGATTCAATGATCAGTACATTACAATCCCGGCAGCTTCTTCTGTTGCTGGTATTATGGCTGCTACTGGAAGAGATCCTGGACCTTGGTATTCACCCGCGGGTTCAAGACGCGGGCAGATTCTAGGTATTAGTTCACTCGCTTATAACCCAAATAAATCGCAAAGAGATGATCTCTATGATGCTGATGTCAATCCAATCGTGAATCTTATACAGCAAGGTACACTTTTGTATGGCGACAAAACAATGTTGGGTAGACCGAGTGCATTTGATCGCATCAATGTTCGTAGATTGTTTAATACAATTGAACGTGATATTTCAAACTTTGCAAAAGATATTCTCTTCGAATTCAATGATGAGTTCACAAGGGCTCAATTCGTTGGTATTGTTGAACCATATCTGAGAGCTATCCAAGCTGCTAGAGGTATTACAGACTTCCGCGTTATCTGTGACGAAACAAACAATCCAGCTTCTGTTGTAGATGCTAATCAGTTTGTTGCGACTATGTTAATCAAGCCTGCTCGTTCAATCAACTTCATCACCCTTAATTTCGTCGCTGTTCGCACTGGTGCGAGCTTTGAAGAAATTAGCGGTGGCATTTAATATAGGAGATAACGAAAATGGTTTTAAACGTAGATCAGTTTAGAAGTCAACTTACGGGTGGCGGGGCAAGAGCTAACCTCTTTGAAGTTAAACTTCGGTCTCCAGATGGAATTGATTTGGATGTAGAAACAACTTCATTTCTTGTCAAAACAGCTGAAATTCCTGGTTCAACAATTACTCCTATTATCATCCCATTTCGTGGAAGACAAGTAAAAATTTCTGGTGACAGAACATTTGATCCTTGGACAGTAACTGTATTGAACGATTCAAAATTCAGAATTCGCAGATCCATGGAAGAATGGATGAATTATATGAATAATCATCAGGATAATGCTGGTAATTCAGATCCTATTTCTTACTCCGCTGACTTGGAAGTTAGACAGCTCAGAAGAGAAGGTGAAGGCACTGGCGCCGGGGGTGGTTCAGGAGGTACTGCTATAGATGAAAATGGCAAACCGCTTCTCTATAAATTTAGAGGTGCATGGCCTTCAGATCTAGGTCCAATTTCAGTATCATTCGATAATGAAAACCAGATTGAAGAGTATCAGATCACATTCCAGTACCAGTACTGGACTTCTGGCACAACTGACGGCGACACCGATTGACGTCAACCTCAAACACCACAAGAGTTAAAAACTCTTATAAATAAAGGTAAGGGCAGAAATGCCCTTACCAACTCCATAAGAATATCAAAGGAATTTTGAATGGCGGAACAGGTTTATCGTCTCTTAGGTTTTGAAATTAAAAGAGCGAAGAAAAAAGAAGAAGATAAGTCTCAGTCGATTGTTCCACCAACCGACGAGGATGGTGCAGGATATATAACCGCGACTGGTGCCGGACATTATGGTCAATATGTAGATATTGACGGTGACAAAGCAAAAGATAATCACCAGCTTATTATGAAATACCGTTCAGCTTCTATGAATCCAGAAGTTGATATGGCGATTGAAGAAATTACCAATGAGTCTATGTCTCTTGGTGAAAGAGAATCCATTGTTGATTTGATTACTGATAAGGTAGAAACATCAGACAAAATCAAGAAACTAATGAAAGAAGAATTCGATAATATCGTTTCATTATTGAACTTTAACGATAATGGCCCAGATATATTTAAAAGATGGTACATTGATGGTAGATTAGTACATCACATCATTGTTGATGAAAACAATCCAAAAGCAGGAATTCAAGAATTAAGATTTATGGATGCTGCTCTTGTTAGAAAAGTACGTGAAGTCAAATATAAAAAAGACCAAGCGACAGGTGTGAAACTTGTTGATAAAGTCAGTGAATATTTTATGTACCAAGAGAAACCGGGAATTCAACAATCAGCAGTTCGTCTGACACCTGATTCAGTTTCATACGTGACATCGGGTCTACTCGATGAATCACGTAAAAAGGTTGTATCATATCTTCATAAAGCATTAAAACCAATTAATCAATTACGTATGATGGAAGACTCGCTTGTCATTTATAGACTTGCTCGAGCACCAGAGCGCAGAATCTTTTATGTTGATATTGGTAACTTACCAAAAGGTAAAGCCGAAGAATACATGAAAAGTATTATGACTAAGTATCGTAACAAACTTGTTTATGATACGAATACAGGTGACATTAAAGACGACCGCAAGCATATGTCAATGCTTGAAGATTTTTGGTTACCACGAAAAGAAGGCGGTAGAGGTACAGAAATCACTACACTTCCTGGCGGTGAGAATCTTGGTCAAATTGATGATATTGTTTACTTCCAAAAAAGACTCTATCGTGCACTCAATGTGCCCGTAAATAGACTTGAACAGGAAGCTCAATTTTCGCTCGGTCGTTCAACAGAAATTAGCAGAGATGAAGTTAAATTCCAAAAGTTTATTGATAAGCTTCGTAAGAAATTTTCAAAACTATTCCTACAACTTTTGAAAAAGCAATTACTCTTAAAGGGTGTAATTACTGAGGAAGATTGGAACAATTGGAAAAATAATATCATCGTGGATTACATTACAGACAGTCATTTTTCCGAACTAAAAGAAAATGAAGTCATTCGTGAAAAAGTTCAGACGCTTGATATGGTATCACAATATGTTGGCGATTATTTTACAAAAGATTGGGTATATCGTAATATTCTTCAATATAATGATGATGATATTAAAGAACTTGAAAAAGCACAAGAAGAAAAAGCACCTGAACCACCTCAACAAGAGGAAGTTCAAGAGAAAGAGCCACAGGGACAAAGGCGATAAAGGTGACAAAGGAATACAAGGTACTACTGGTCCACAGGGCGAACAAGGAGC
>Ga0070754_10002607_pt1 | contig 13174 bp, 8 predicted proteins | sample VirMetDEL_Sep_01_FD_75181 | JGI IMG/M metagenome (GOLD analysis project Ga0070754, IMG submission 75181) | Aqueous microbial communities from the Delaware River and Bay under freshwater to marine salinity gradient to study organic matter... | ecosystem: Environmental > Aquatic > Marine > Coastal... | reverse complement strand
AGAAGGCACGGCCCCAGCAGATAGAGCGATATAACGAAGCCCCAAATCCGCGCGGGCACAGCGCTGCGCAGCCGCCCTGTGACCACCCCGATGAGCGCCGCGAGGGCCAGCCAGAGCGGCATCACACAGGCGATCCACAGCACCTCACGCAGCTTCAAGAGCCACAGCTCCTGCGCCATCCAAAAGCCGCGCTCAGCCGAGAAGAATGCGCGAGAGGCGGCGAGGTCCAGCCAAGGTGCGGCGGTAAAGATCACAGCGGCGAGGAGGATCGCCCAGACCACTGTCGCTTCAAATCTGGCGGATGCACTGATCTCGAAGGTCATTGAGCCTCACGGAGTTATAGCCGAAGCTTATAATATCACCCATGGTCTGCCCGACTCCGATGTCAGGCACGTGACACCCCACGCACTTCCCCAGTTCAAGAACCGCGCTCCGAAACGAAAAGGCCCCGCAGATGCGGGGCCTTTCCAAAGATAGCAATTAAGCGCTCAGGCGCAGATCAATCGCGGCTTTCCGGCGTCTCCACCGGACCGAAATCATCCACCATCACCTCTTCCACCGGAGCTGCGAGTGCCGCTGCGGCCGCTGCTTCTTCGCGGCGAGCCACGATCACCGTCTGGTCGAGATCGGCTGCGATCTTGCGCACGCGGGTGGTTGCCCCGCCCGTGCCCGCAGGGATCAGACGACCCACGATGACGTTCTCTTTGAGGCCAACCAGCTTATCGCGTTTGCCCTGCACCGAAGCCTCGGTGAGAACACGGGTGGTCTCTTGGAACGACGCTGCCGAGATGAACGAACGGGTCTGGAGCGACGCCTTGGTGATGCCGAGCAGAACCGGTTCACCGGTTGCAGGGCGGCCACCACGGGCCAAGACCTTCGCGTTCTCCTCTTCGAATTCGGCCTTATCGACATTCTCGCCTTTGAGAAGGGTCGATTCACCCGAATCCAAGATCTCGATTTTCTGCAGCATCTGGCGAACAATCACCTCGATGTGCTTATCGTTGATCTTAACGCCTTGCAGACGGTAAACGTCCTGCACTTCGTCGATGAGGTAATCAGCCAGCGCCTCGATGCCGAGGATCCGCAGAATGTCATGCGGTGCCGGGTTGCCATCCATGATGTAATCGCCGCGCTGCACGAAGTCGCCTTCTTGCACGGGGATGTGTTTGCCTTTCGGCACCATGTATTCAACCGGCGTTGCGCCTTCATTCGACGGCTCGATCGTGATCCGACGCTTGTTCTTGTAGTCCTTGCCGAAGCGCACGTAGCCGTCCATCTCCGCGATGATCGCGTGATCTTTCGGACGACGTGCTTCGAAGAGTTCAGCAACACGCGGCAGACCACCGGTGATGTCTTTCGTCTTCGCGCCTTCGCGCGGAATACGCGCAACAACGTCACCAGCTTTGACGTCCTGACCGTCTTCGACGGACAGAATCGCATCCACCGACATCGGGTAGGTCACTGGGTTGCCAGCATCATTGCGGACCGGCTCGCCATTGGCGTCGACCACGATGATTTCCGGCTTCAGATCGTTGCCCTTGGGCGCAGAGCGCCAGTCGGTCACGATCTTCTGTGTCATACCCGTCGCGTCATCGGTGACGTCACGCACGGCAATACCCGAAACGAGGTCCACGAATTTCGCGATACCCGGCTTCTCGGCGATGATCGGCAGGGTATAGGGATCCCATTCGAACAGTTTCGCGCCGCGTGCAACAGTGTCGCCATCCTTGACGAAGAGCTTGGAACCGTAGCTGAGCTTGTGGCTCGCGCGTTCCTCGCCATGCTCGTCCATGATCGCAAGCGTCATGTTCCGACCCATAACGATCAGATCGCCCGCATCATTGGTCAGCAGAGTTTCGTTACGGAACTCGACTTTGCCTTCATGCGAGGATTCTTGGAACGACTGCTGGCCACCTTGTGCAATGCCGCCGATGTGGAATGTCCGCATCGTCAGCTGCGTGCCCGGCTCGCCGATCGACTGGGCCGCGATGATGCCGACGGCCTCACCTTGGTTCACCAGCGTACCACGCGCCAAGTCACGACCGTAGCAGAGCGCGCAAACGCCCTCTTCGGCTTCACAGGTCAGCGCCGAGCGGATACGCATTTTCTGCACGCCCGACTTCTCGATCAGATCCGCTTTACGCTCGTCGATCAGCTCGTTCTTGCGCACCAGCACTTCGTCGCTGCCCGGAACCAGCACGTCATCCGCCGAAACACGGCCCAGAACGCGCTCGCCCAGTGGCGAGACGACTTCACCGTCGTTGACCGCAGCCGAAGCCGTGATCGCACGTTCGGTGCCGCAATCATGCGAACGCACGATGCAGTCTTGTGCAACGTCCACGAGACGACGGGTCAGGTAACCCGAGTTCGCGGTTTTCAGTGCGGTATCGGCCAGACCCTTACGGGCACCGTGCGTCGAGTTGAAGTACTCGAGAACGGTCAGACCTTCTTTAAAGTTCGAGATAATCGGCGTTTCGATGATCTCGCCCGACGGCTTGGCCATGAGGCCCCGCATACCGCCCAGCTGTTTCATCTGTGCCGGCGAACCCCGCGCCCCGGAGTGGGACATCATGTAGACCGAGTTCGGCTCCATTTCGGCGCCCGCATCATCCACGCGAACGGCCGAAATCGCCGCCATCATGTCCGCCGCGACCGCATCCGAGCATTTCGACCAAGCGTCGACAACTTTGTTATACTTCTCGCCCTGAGTGATCAGGCCGTCCATATACTGTTGCTCGAACTCTTTAACCTGATCCTGAACAGCGCCAACGATCGTCCATTTCGAGTCCGGAATGACCATGTCATCCTTGCCGAAGGAGATCCCTGCCTTGAACGCCTCGCGGAAGCCCATGCCCATGATCTGATCGCAGAAGATGACCGACTCTTTCTGGCCGCAGTAGCGGTAGACGGTGTCGATGACGTTTTGCACGTCTTTCTTCCGCAAGAGACGGTTGACCAGTTCGAACGGTGCTTTCGCATTGAGCGGCAGCAGCGCACCGAGGCGCACACGGCCCGGCGTGGTGTCGAAGCGTTGGAACACCTCGTTGCCGGTCTCGTCGATCTGTTTCACCCGCGCTTGGATCTTGGTGTGCAAATGCACGACCCCAGCCGTCAGGGCATGCTCGACCTCATCGACCGAGCCGAAGACCATGCCTTCGCCCTTCATGCCTTTGCGTTCCATCGAGGTGTAGTAGAGCCCCAAGATCATATCCTGCGACGGAACGATGATCGGCGCGCCGTTGGCGGGCGAGAGCACGTTGTTCGTGGACATCATCAGAACGCGTGCTTCCAGCTGGGCTTCCAGCGAGAGCGGCACGTGAACAGCCATCTGGTCACCGTCGAAGTCAGCGTTGAACGCCGAGCAAACGAGCGGGTGCAGCTGGATTGCTTTACCTTCAATCAGGATCGGCTCGAACGCTTGGATCCCCAGACGGTGCAGCGTGGGCGCGCGGTTCAACAGAACCGGGTGCTCGCGGATCACCTCGTCGAGGATATCCCAAACTTCGGGACGCTCTTTCTCAACCAGCTTCTTCGCCTGTTTCACGGTCGAGGAAAGGCCTTTGGCCTCCAGACGCGAATAGATGAAGGGCTTGAAGAGTTCCAAAGCCATCTTCTTGGGCAGACCGCACTGGTGCAACTTCAGTTCCGGGCCGGTCACGATGACCGAACGACCGGAGAAGTCGACGCGCTTACCCAAAAGGTTCTGACGGAAGCGACCTTGCTTACCCTTCAGCATGTCGGAGAGCGACTTCAGCGGGCGCTTGTTGGTGCCCGTGATGACGCGGCCACGACGGCCGTTATCGAAGAGTGCGTCGACCGATTCCTGCAGCATCCGCTTTTCGTTGCGCACGATGATATCGGGCGCACGCAGCTCGATCAGGCGCTTGAGGCGGTTGTTCCGGTTGATCACGCGGCGATACAGATCGTTGAGATCCGAGGTCGCGAAACGGCCACCATCGAGCGGCACCAGCGGGCGCAGTTCCGGCGGGATCACCGGAAGAACGGTCAGAACCATCCACTCGGGGCGGTTGCCCGACTCGAGGAAGGATTCAACGATCTTCAAACGCTTGATGATCTTCTTCGGCTTGAGCTCGCCCGTCGCCTCTTTCAGGTCGGCGCGCAATTGCTCGGCGGTGCCTTCGAGATCGATCTGTGCCAGCATTTCGCGGATTGCTTCAGCGCCGATATTGGCGGTGAACGCATCTGCGCCATACTGATCCTGCGCGTCGAGATACTCTTCTTCGCCCATCAACTGGCCGTAGGAGAGATCGGTCAGGCCCGGCTCGATCACAACGTAGTTCTCGAAGTAGAGAATGCGCTCCAGATCGCGCAGCGTCATATCCAGCATGAGGCCGATCCGCGAGGGAAGCGACTTCAAGAACCAGATATGCGCAACCGGCGAGGCCAGCTCGATATGGCCCATCCGCTCGCGGCGGACCTTTTGCAGGGTAACTTCAACACCGCATTTTTCGCAGACAACGCCGCGATATTTCATGCGCTTGTATTTGCCGCACAGGCATTCGTAATCTTTGATCGGGCCAAAGATCCGTGCGCAGAACAGGCCATCACGCTCCGGCTTGAAGGTCCGGTAGTTGATGGTCTCGGGTTTTTTGATCTCCCCGTAGGACCACGACAGGATGCGCTCGGGCGAGGCGAGCGAGACCTTGATCTCGTCGAATTGCTTGGGCGCCGCCAACGGGTTGAACGGGTTTTGGGTGATTTCCTGGTTCATCTGATATTCCTTGAATACGGGCGAAGGGGGGAAGGAAGTGAGGGCCTAAGCCCTCACTCCTCGTCCTCCGCATCCAGGAGTTCCATGTTGAGGCCGAGGCCCCGGACCTCTTTGACAAGAACGTTGAACGATTCCGGCACGCCGGCTTCAAAGTTGTCCTCGCCTTTGACGATCGACTCATAGACCTTGGTCCGGCCAGCGACGTCATCCGACTTCACGGTGAGCATCTCTTGCAGGGTATAGGCGGCGCCGTAGGCTTCGAGCGCCCAGACCTCCATCTCCCCGAGACGCTGACCACCGAACTGCGCCTTACCACCCAGCGGCTGCTGCGTGACAAGCGAGTACGGCCCGGTCGAACGAGCGTGCATCTTGTCGTCGACAAGGTGGTGCAGCTTGAGGAAGTACTTCACGCCGACCGTAACCGGACGGGTGAATTGCTCCCCTGTGCGACCGTCGAAGACAATCGACTGACCCGATTCCGAGAAGCCCGCACGACGCAGAGCGTCATTGACGTCTGCCTCTTTCGCGCCATCGAAGACCGGAGTCGCAATCGGCACACCGGTGCGAACCATTTCAGCGCTCTCGATGAAGGTCTCTTCATCAACAGAACCGAAGGCCTCTTCATAGGTCTCGTCGCCGTAGCCGTGACGCATCGCGTCGCGCACCGGAGTGAGATCGCCCGAACGACGGTATTCCTTGAGGGCTTCGTCAATCTGGATCCCCAGACCGCGCGACGCCCAACCCATATGGGTCTCAAGGATCTGCCCGACGTTCATCCGCGACGGCACGCCGAGCGGGTTCAGAACGAGGTCAACAGGGGTGCCATCCGCGAGGAACGGCATGTCTTCGATCGGGACAACTTTCGACACGACGCCTTTGTTGCCGTGACGACCAGCCATCTTATCGCCCGCTTGAAGCTTACGCTTCACCGCAACGAAGACTTTGACCATCTTCATCACGCCCGGCGGCAGATCGTCGCCCTGACGGACTTTCTCGACCTTGTCCTCGAAACGATGATCGAGAGCCCGCTTTTGCGCATCGAATTGCTCGTTGAGCGCTTCGACTTCTTTCGCATCATTTTCGTTCTCAAGAGCGAGCTGCCACCACTGGCCGCGCGAGAGCGTGCCCAGAAGATCTGTGTTGATCTCCGAACCCGGTTTCACGCCTTTCGGGCCTTTGACAGCCGTCTTGCCCATGATCAGCGTGCGCAGACGCGCGTAGATGTTACGCTCAAGGATCGCGAGTTCGTCGTCGCGGTCGCGTGCAAGACGTTCGACTTCTTCGCGCTCGATCTGGAGCGCGCGTTCGTCTTTATCAACGCCGTGACGGTTGAAGACCCGCACCTCGACGATGGTCCCGAAGGCCCCCGGCGGCAGACGCAAGCTGGTGTCGCGCACGTCGGATGCTTTCTCACCGAAGATAGCGCGCAGAAGTTTCTCTTCCGGCGTCATCGGGCTCTCGCCCTTCGGTGTGATCTTACCCACGAGGATATCGCCCGGCCCACATTCCGCGCCGATGTAAACGATGCCAGCCTCGTCGAGGTTGCGCAGCGCTTCTTCACCGACGTTCGGGATGTCGCGAGTGATCTCTTCCGGCCCGAGCTTCGTATCACGCGCGGCAACTTCGTATTCATCGATGTGAATCGAGGTGAACACGTCGTCGCGGTGGATCCGCTCGGAGATCAGGATGGAGTCTTCGTAGTTGTAGCCATTCCACTGCATGAACGCGACGACCACGTTCCGGCCGATAGCGAGTTCGCCTTGGTCGGTGGACGGGCCATCCGCAATCACCTGACCGGTGTGCACGCGGTCACCCACTTTCACCAACGGACGCTGGTTGATCGTGGAGGATTGGTTGGAACGTTTGAATTTACGCAGACGGTAGATATCCACGCCCGCATCGCCAACGCCGAGATCTTCAATCGCGCGGATAACGATACGTGCGGCATCGACTTGGTCGATGATCCCGCCGCGTTTCGCCATGATCGCCGCACCCGAATCGCGCGCCACAACCGCTTCCATACCGGTGCCCACGAAGGGCGCCTCGGACCGCAGCAAGGGAACCGCCTGACGTTGCATGTTCGAGCCCATGAGAGCGCGGTTAGCATCGTCGTTTTCGAGGAACGGAATCAGCGCCGCAGCGACAGAGACCAGCTGTTTGGGCGACACGTCGATCAGGTCAACAACATCAACCGGGTTGAGCGAGTACTCGCCCGATTGACGGGTGGACACGAGATCATTGACGAAACGACCATCTGCATCGAGTTCCGCGTTCGCCTGAGCGACCGTGTGACGCATCTCCTCGGTGGCCGACATGTAGACGACGTCATCCGTCACCTTGCCATCGACAACTTTGCGATACGGGGTCTCGATGAAGCCGTATTTGTTCACCCGTGCGAAGGTCGCCAGCGAGTTGATCAGACCAATGTTCTGACCTTCCGGCGTTTCAATCGGGCACATCCGGCCATAGTGCGTTGCGTGAACGTCGCGAACTTCAAAGCCTGCGCGTTCGCGGGTCAAACCGCCCGGCCCGAGCGCGGAAAGACGACGCTTGTGCGTGACTTCCGAGAGCGGGTTGGTTTGGTCCATGAACTGGGACAGCTGCGAGGAGCCGAAGAATTCACGCACCGCGGCAGCAGCCGGTTTCGCGTTGATCAGATCTTGCGGCATCACCGTGTCGATCTCGACCGACGACATCCGCTCTTTGATCGCACGTTCCATCCGCAGGAGACCAACGCGATATTGGTTTTCCATCAGCTCGCCGACGGACCGAACACGGCGGTTGCCGAGGTGGTCGATGTCGTCGATCTCGCCTTTGCCGTCCCGCAGTTCCACCAAGCCCTTGATGCAGGAAATGATGTCGTCGTGACGCAGGGTGCGCTGGGTATCCGGCGCGTCGAGTGCGAGGCGCATGTTCATTTTCACGCGGCCAACAGCCGAGAGATCGTAGCGTTCGCTATCGAAGAACAGCGTGTCGAAGAGCTGCGAAGCAGCCTCAACGGTCGGCGGCTCACCCGGACGCATGACGCGGTAGATATCCATGAGCGCGGTATCACGGCCCATGTTTTTATCGGCTGCCATCGTGTTGCGGATGTAGGGACCGACGTTGATATTGTCGATATCCAGCACCGGAATATCCGTGATGCCATTATCGAGCAGAGTCTTGAGCGAACCGCCCGAAATCTCGCCATCACGGTCATACTCGAGCGTCAGCTCATCGCCGGCTTCTGCATAGATGAAGCCAGTTTGCTCATTGATGATATCTTTCGCCACGAAGCGGCCAAGGATTTGCTCGAACGGCACCAGAAGCTCGGTGACCTTGCCTTCGTCGATCAGCTTTTTGACCATACGCGGGGTCATTTTCTCGCCCGCGTTGCAGATCACTTCGCCGGTCGCCGCATCCACGAGATCGAAGGTCGGGCGGGTGCCACGAACCCGCTCGGGGAAGAACTTCGTCACCCAGCCGCGTTTGCCCTCGGCGCGGTAGTCAACGGTGTTGTAATAGGCGTCCATGATGCCTTCTTGGTCGAGACCAAGCGCATAGAGGAGCGTCGTGACCGGCAGCTTACGGCGACGGTCGATGCGCGCGAAGACGAGATCTTTCGCGTCGAATTCGAAGTCCAGCCACGAACCGCGGTAGGGAATGATGCGGCAAGCGAACAGAAGTTTGCCCGAGGAATGCGTCTTGCCACGGTCGTGGTCGAAGAACACGCCCGGCGAGCGGTGCATCTGGGACACGATAACCCGTTCGGTGCCGTTCACGACGAACGTCCCGTTGGAGGTCATCAGGGGCATGTCGCCCATGTAGACGTCTTGTTCTTTGATGTCTTTGACCGAGCGTGCGCCCGTGGTCTCGTCAACATCGAACACGATCAAACGCAGAGTCACCTTCAGGGGTGCTGCATAGGTCATGTCACGCTGCTGACATTCGTCAACGTCGTATTTCGGCTTTTCGAGCTCGTATTTTACGAACTCCAGAATCGCGTTGTCGTTGAAATCCTTGATCGGGAAGACCGACTGGAAAACACCTTGAATGCCTTCACCATCCAACGGCTTGGGTGCATCACCCGACCGCAAGAACAGATCATAGGAAGATTTCTGAACCTCAATCAGGTTCGGCATCTCGAGGACTTCGCGAATTTTGCCGTAGTACCGGCGGATACGCTTTTGACCAACGTAAGCTTGAGCCATGCTCGTCGTCACCTTTCGTCTTTTCGCAGGCGCGCATACCGTCGGGGCCCGGTAGGCGGCGCGTGGCGATTAAGGGGGCGGTTCCATTCATGCCCCCCGTCCCAAAGGGGGGCTCCCGAACCGTAAGACCCGCCTTGGAGAAGGCTTGGCACTTGCTGCTCAGCAAGCCCTCTCCAAGACAGGTTCGGCTGGGCCCGGAAACTCCGGACCCAGCCATTTTTCACAAAGTTGGATGCAACCGCATCCGGCCCAATTACTTGAGCTCGACTTTCGCGCCAGCTGCTTCCAGCTTGGTTTTGATTTCTTCAGCTTCTGCTTTCGCAGCGCCTTCTTTGACTTTGCCGCCAGCTTCGACGAGGTCTTTAGCTTCTTTGAGGCCCAGACCGGTGATCGCGCGAACTTCTTTGATCACGTTGATCTTGTTTGCGCCAGCGTCGGTCAGAACGACGTCGAAGTCGGTTTTCTCTTCAGCAGCTTCGCCAGCTGCTGCCGGGCCAGCCATCATGACGGCGCCACCGGCTGCCGGCTCGATGCCGTACTCGTCTTTCAGGATGGTTTTCAGTTCTTGTGCTTCCAGCAGCGTGAGGTTCACGATTTGCTCAGCAAGGGCTTTAAGATCGGCCATTTTCCGTTCCATTCTCATATAAGGTTGTTATCCGACGTCAGATGTGACGAAGGCAATCAATTGCTTCAGGCGGCTTCCCGCTCCTCAAGAGTCGTGAGGATGCTTGCGATGTTGGAAGCAGGCGCGCCAATGGCACCAGCGATGTTCGAAGCAGGCGCACCGATGCAGCCAACGATCGAAGCAATAAGCTCCTCACGCGACGGCATTTGAGCGACGGCTTTCACACCGGCAAGGTCCAGAGCCGTCTCACCCATTGCACCGCCGAGGATCACGAACTTATCGTTCGCTTTCGCATAGGCGTCCGACACTTTCGCAGCTGCGACAGGGTCTTCCGAATAGGCAAGAACGGTCATGCCCGTGAGGTAGTTAGCGATGCTTGCGCAGGGCTGACCTTCAAGGGCGATCTTGGCGAGCTTGTTCTTGGCAACGCGTACCGACCCACCGACTTCGCGCATTTGCGCGCGGAGGGTCTGCATCTGAGCAACCGTCATGCCTTCGTAGTGGGCAACCACTACGACGCCAGAGCTTGCGAAGATTTGGCCGAGCTCTTCGACCAATTTCTCTTTTTGGGCTCTATCCACGGTTTCACTCCAAGTATGGGGGTTTCCCCCCGGCTCCAATTTCCCTGCTCCGAAGAACAAGGTCGGGTCCGCTCAGGGTCCCGAGGCCAGATCGCCCGAGGTCGCCTTGCAGGCTCGCTCGGAATTGGACTCGTTTCCCATCTCAGGAAGGATATTAAGGCCCACCGTTTCCGGCGTGATGGCCTCCCTCCGTCTCGGACAGGACGGGGCGCTTGTGACGCCCCGCCATTTGTCAGGCCCCGAAGGACCGGACAAAATTCAATCTCAGGCGCCGGTGGCCGAGGCCAGATCGAGCGAAACGCCCGGGCCCATGGTCGACGACAGAGAAACTTTGCGCACATAGGCGCCTTTTGCGCCAGCCGGCTTTGCTTTCGAGACAGCATCCACGAAAGCGCGGACGTTTTCTGCGAGAGCTTCTGCCGAGAAGGACGCTTTGCCGATGCCGCCGTGAATCACGCCAGCTTTTTCGACTTTGAACTGAACTTCGCCGCCTTTAGCCGCTTCAACAGCCGTTTTCACGTCCATCGTCACGGTGCCGACTTTGGGGTTCGGCATCAGGTTGCGCGGGCCGAGGACTTTACCAAGGCGACCGACGAGCGGCATCATGTCCGGCGTTGCGATGCAGCGCTCGAACTCGATTTTGCCCGACTGGATGATTTCCATCAGATCTTCTGCGCCAACGATATCTGCGCCAGCCGCTTTGGCTTCATCAGCCTTGGGGCCACGTGCAAACACAGCAACGCGAACGGTTTTGCCGGTGCCGTTCGGCAACTGGACAACACCACGAACCATTTGGTCAGCGTGACGCGGGTCAACACCGAGGTTCATTGCGATCTCGAGGGTCTCGTCGAATTTCGCATTTGCGTTCGACTTGATCAGGGCAACAGCTTCCTCAACAGTGAGGTTGTCTTTGCCTGCGAAAGCGGCGCGTGCAGCGACCGTACGTTTTCCGAACTTCGCCATGACTTACCCTTTCACCTCGATACCGATCGAACGTGCCGAGCCGAGGATGATTTGCATCGCGGCTTCGATATCGTTCGCGGACAGGTCTTTCATTTTCGCTTCAGCGATCTCGCGCACTTGTGCAACGGTCACGGTGCCAACGGTCGAACGGCCGGGTGCTTCGGAACCGCGCGGGCGGTTACGCTTGCCCTGCGGCTTCAGGCCAGCAGCTTTCTTGAGATAGTAGGACGCCGGAGCGGTCTTCATCTCGAAGGTGAAGGACTTGTCAGCATAGTAGGTGATTACCACGGGAACCGGCGAACCGGCTTCGAGTTCCTGCGTACGGGCGTTGAACGCCTTGCAGAATTCCATGATGTTGATGCCGCGCTGACCCAGCGCCGGACCGACCGGCGGGGACGGGTTTGCAGCACCCGCTTTAATTTGCAGCTTCAGCTGCCCAACGACTTTCTTGGCCATGTGGCCTCTCCTTTATCACTGTCACATCCTGGGATGCGAAGTTTAGTGGTGCGGCAGCGATACCCCGAAACGGGCTATCCTTGCCTCCCACGGCTCACACTCAGGCGACCTTGGTCACTTGAGTGAATTCCAGTTCGACTGGCGTCGGACGACCAAAGATCGACACCGTCACCTTGAGACGGCTCGCCGCCTCATCGACTTCCTCAACCATGCCCGCGAAGCCTTCGAACGGGCCATCGGTCACGGAAACATTCTCTCCGACCTCGAAGCGGATCAGGCTGCGCGGAGCAACCGTCTCGCCAGCGTCGCCACCGCGATTCAGGATCCCGTTGACCTCCGAATCACGCATCGGCATCGGACGGCCTTGCGGCCCCAAGAAGCCTGTCACGCGGTTGATCGAGTTGATCAGGTGATAGGCCTTATCCGTCATCTCCATGCGCACCAGCACATAACCCGGCATGAAACGACGCTCAGACGTCACTTTCTTGCCGCGGCGAATCTCGATCACTTCCTCAGTGGGGACCAGAACCTCTTCGATAAGGTCTTCAACAGCCTGATCAATCACAGCCTGACGGATTTGTTCGGCTACTTTCTTCTCGAAGTTCGAGAGAACGCTCACCGAATACCAACGCTTCGCCATGCCTGATCAGCCTCTTTCCCACCGACGCAAAAGCGCCGAAATTCCAATATTCACGAGGGCTTAGCCTCATATTTACTAGGGTTTAATCCCTATGACCCAGAACAAAAAACAGCGCGCATACCCGAATCGTTGCGCGCCGGTTCTGGAAAAGTCTCGCCCCAATACCCCCTACGCCCCACGATTTCAAGACCTAGCCTTGAAATCCAAAAGGAAATCGGAAGGGAGGCGCGACCGCCTTAGCCGACGATCTGCCCGACGCCGAAGCGGATCACCATATCGACGAGCGAGAAGAACACCGCCATCAGCGCGGCCATAACGAAGACCATCGCCGTCGTCAGCATCACTTCGCGGCGGTTCGGCCAAGCGACTTTCCCGATCTCGGAACGAACTTCTTCAACGAATTTGACCGGATTTGCCATTTTCTCTGCCCTCTTGATCACAACCACTGCGACCGTGGCGAGATACGCCCTCAGCGGCCTGAATTCAAGCGCTTTGGAGCGAGCCCGCAGAAATCACCCACACAAACGCGCGATAGCATCAAAGCGCGCACCAAAATACAGCCCCTCAAAGAGGCTGCAACGCGCGCTAATTTCAAAGTCTGGAAACAGGCTTGGCAGGAGTTGGGGGACTCGAACCCACGACCCTCGGTTTTGGAGACCGATGCTCTACCAACTGAGCTAAACTCCTAAGCCTGCGGGCGGGATATGCCATGGCCGGAGGGAAATCAAGCCCGATCTTGAGATTTTTGCGCGCATACCGCGCTTTCTATGAGGGCCTCAACTTGCCGCGCCACCTGATCGTGCCGCGATGCAAAAAGGGCGCCCTGTTGGGCGCCCTTTCCGTGTCTGAGATCTCTCAGAACCTTCGCTTATGCGATGATCTTCGAAACAACGCCTGCACCAACGGTGCGGCCGCCTTCGCGGATTGCGAAGCGCAGTTTCTCTTCCATCGCGATCGGTGCGATCAGCTCGACTTCGAACTTCAGGT
>Ga0070754_10002606_pt1 | contig 13190 bp, 7 predicted proteins | sample VirMetDEL_Sep_01_FD_75181 | JGI IMG/M metagenome (GOLD analysis project Ga0070754, IMG submission 75181) | Aqueous microbial communities from the Delaware River and Bay under freshwater to marine salinity gradient to study organic matter... | ecosystem: Environmental > Aquatic > Marine > Coastal... | reverse complement strand
CAAGATATACCAAATGCATAAACCCTAACCCTATTTGGTTTGAATATCATTGATCAGGTCAAAATCTAAACTTACAGAATGATATACATAAATATCAAAATGGTGATTTTCCATGGAAGTCATTTTGAATTTTTGTTTGTATTGAGAATCAGTCAATATCCAGTCACCAATGTTGCTTTTAAATACATTGGCAACAACTCACCTCTTTCTGATGCTTGATAACCCCAATTTGGAATTATACCTTTTGAAGGAGCATGAAAAATTTATGCTGGAGTGTGCGTGTGGCTGCTTCTCTTTTTGTAATACCTAAGTCATAGTTATCGGAATATTCAGATTGTGAAATTTCAATAATCGATCCAGACTTGAGAACCCGGTATTTTCGGGGGTCATTGATGTGTTGTTTTTGAGGATGGTGTTATTTTTGTTTCTGTGGATTTTCTTTATGGAATGAGTTTACGTCGTGGACATGTTTGTTTTATTTTACAATAAAATACATGAATACTATTCCAAGTGTTTACAAGAGTATGTTTTGTTTAGGGTTAGGATATGACACGCTCGAAAGACATCAATTTAGAAGAAAAAAATTAATGAAAAGGAACACCATAAAACAACATATACAAAAATGGAAGCCAAAAAAAATCAAGGAAGGGAGTTATAGATCAAACACTGGGTTTGACGGGGAACAATTCAAATCGATAAAATGGTCGCAAACGAGCATTTCTCTCTGGTGTTCTATATATTTGGTTTGGCCCTAGTTGGAATTGCATCAGTATTTTTGGATTAATTTGAAATGATTTCTTTGCATTTTCTTTTGAATATCCATCAGAATATAAGTCATTTGAAATATCTATGGTTGCCCCAAAACGATCTTTGTATTTTTTTGGATCATCTGGAGTTATATTTAGTAATTCTTTTTCAATGTAGCGCAATATATTCCAACCATTATTTTTAACATTCCAGTTGGTGATATCGAATTTTATACGGAACGGACCATTTGTACGTTCGTTTGAATCGACCAAAAAAGCACCGTTATTTTTTTCTTTGTATTTAAAGTTATAAAAAACTTTTATGACAAAGTTATTTGCAAAACCATATTTGTGAAAATTTCTCATGGTAATGTTAATACGTTTATAATTGTTTATATGTGACGGAACAATAACTTTACATTCTAAAGCGACACGAGTAGGAAAATCGTTCATGTTATTTATTTCATATAGATTTTTTTGGCGGTAGTTTAGTATGATCCTAATGTTTACAATTTTCCCTTTGGGGCTTAATTCAGAAAAGCCTTGATCGAAAATAATATTAGGAAAATCAACTTTGACTCTTTTTGATTGTTTATTGCCATCCGGGAATTGTTTGACGATTATTGTGTCAGGGGAAATTTTATATTCGTATAAATTGCTATCCCAGAAATACAATGTTTCGTGTTTGTTTGTTTCTAATCTTTTTATTGTCCATGTGTGGATACCATCTTTTATAAATGACACATATTCCGGTTCTGTTTTATAACGCTTTCCAAATACGCCTGGGTATATTCCCTTTTCCATCATTTCAGCAAGAAGAAGAAGCGGATGCTGTGGAAATTTAAATCGAAATCTTTTGGCCATGGCGTCAAAAACATTAATATCCCCGCGTTTATCCTGTTCTTCCATTTCTGAAAGTTCGTATTTTTTTGCATAGGGATATTCATCTTGTAATTTTTTGAGGGGTTTACCGGGTAGGTCATGTGTATTTCTATGGTATGGTTTTTCATTTGATATTTTTTTGTTTGTCATTTTCCCCTCAATGCCGAGAGAAAACCCGTGAACAAAATTATATGCAATGGCATCCAAGTCAAAATTTGGCGATCGCGCAAAGGGCATTTTTTGTGACGCCATTGTGAGCATAGGAAAGATGAGAGTTTTAGAAACACACTCCAAAAATGTTATAGGGTCAATGATTATTTTGTTAGTAAATACAGATTAATAGTAAAGCGGTGGGTTTTCTCATATTGGTCAAAACATTAATCTAACTCTTTGAATATCTACTAGTGTCTGTTATTATACCATTTGTTTAAAATTGTGTAAGACAGATGTTTTTTGATGTTATAAATGTATTCTGTTTTTGTGCAAGTTTTGTTTGTTTGTTGAGAATAAAATTGTTTCGATTTTGATTGTGTACAAGCATGGGGCGGACATACCCTAAACCAAGAACAAATGGGGGTGGTCCTCGTAATATGAGATGCAATATGTGCTACCAGTGGACGCGCATTCAGCGCGAGCGTGTTTACATTACTGTTTTCATTTTTACCATTTTTATTTCCATGATTTGCAATCTAGTGCTTTTCACTACTGCCAAGTCATATTTAGATTCAGAGTGCTGTGCCAATAACACAATTACTCTTGTAGACCCCAAGGATTCCGATGCAATACCCGAGATATCAACATGTTCAGCTCTACAGAATATGTGCGAAACCTTAAGGGACAAGGGATTTTCACATGATTTGGGGTCATTACAAAAAGCATCCATCAGTGTATTCTTTTTACAAATAGTAGTGGTCACAATGACATGTATTAAATTTTGTGTCTATGACCGCGTTCCGTCAAACAAACATGGCGCTTGTTGTTTCTGGATGCTTTGGGTGATTCACAAAACATTTTACGTGCTAATGATTTTGTTAATGGTATACACGTTTACAATTCCATTGATGGAAACTCTGAAGAGTAATTTAATGGCCTGGAATTGCGACAGTGGAAAAGACGACAGTTCCATAAAAATTGCAAGTGGATTTAATGGGTTGTGTATTTTTATATTCTGTTGTTTGTTGGTTGGCACAAACATCCAGACGTATTTCAACCCTGGTACAGATTACTTCGAACAGCAGTGGATGGGAGGATCAAGAGCAAAGTATATACACATTGGAAATGAGCTTGGAAACCCCAGCTCGGACCAGACAGCGCGGTACCCTTCTAGACCTCAAGGCAATGAAAAAAATGAAAAGAATGTGGCATTTTCAATTGATGGATCGGATAACGATGAACAAGATGATGAAGTTACCATCGTTTCCAATGCATAATGTTAAGAAACGTGTTTTCTTTATTTTTATTTTGTGATACAAATACAATAAAAATTATAATAGTTATATGTCATGTAATTTGAAACGAAAACAACAGAAAAGTTATGCAAGAAAAAATTAATATGAGTCCACAATGAGTTTGTCAATGCCCTCTGATAAATCAGCAAACTGGGCGGGTTGGGCAGTAGCCAGGGCCTTCCAATCTCGGATTTTTCCGTTGATGTCCTCTCGTGTTATGGATTTGGATTTCATGCGGTCTATGACAGCATTCCCATAGCGTGTCACAAGTCCATGCTCAAAAGCAGTTTTAAGGAGTATGCCGTAGTCAGTAACAAGTGGGGAATTCTTGTTTTCAAAAATAGTAGAATAGACAACAAGCAAATCATCCAGGGAAGGTCGGACATGCATGTTGTTGAAAAACAGATGAGCCCGTTTGTGAATGACTTGATCTACAAAAGTGGGCAACGAACTCGCGTCTTGTTCCAAAACATTTTTGTTTGCAATTTCCAGAAAACGCGTTGTCAGTGTCGATGTTTTTGATGTCCATGTTTTCCTTGAGAGTATTTCATGTTGTTTAAGAAGTTGAATGCCAATGGTATACAATTCATTAAATCTTTTTCGCGCGGAGTACACACCGGCTGGTCCAAGACGATTTGGTTGTTCTGTTTGTGTATCATGCAATGGAAATCGAACCTCGGCAAATTCACTCTCATTATCAGTCTCGTCGCCATCCCCATTGTTGTCATTATCAACATCACTGTATTCTTTGGTGTCATTGTTCTCATTTTCAATATCATCTTTAATATTTTGTTGGGAGATATTTTCGATATTATCTTCAGAAATATTTTCAATGCTATTTTCAATGCTATTTTCAATGCTATTTTCAATGTTATCCTCATTTTGGAATTGGGTCACATGCCCAACAGTGTCCATGTTATTTTCCTGTGTTTTGGCAGACGGTCCTGGTGTGGCCACGCATGTTTGAAGAAGGTTGATACAAAGTGGCCACACACAAAAAACATACGGAACGCCTGCGCCTACCATCTGTGCCAGCTCAACCAAGGGACTGACAACATTGTGCTCCGGAGAAAGGACAACAACAGCAGCACTGGCATGAATACGTGCTAAATTGACTGTCGACAAAACCCGAGTTCCTAACATATGCCGTTCGATTTGGGGCATGTAAAATCTCACCCCATTTGTAATACACGGAGGAATAACAAGCATGCGCCGCCATTCAGTATCCTCTTCCACACCGCCAAGAAACAAGTATGGCTTTTCAAAGGAAACACCATTTTTGCTATCATCGCATGATGGATAAGTTCCAATCTGCTCAATAGACTTTAATCTTGTTAATTGCAACCTATTTTTTTCCGTTATAGGCAATGTACTTTTTGAAACACCATGGGGGTTTGTTTCAATCTCTTCATCCATATACCCACCTTCCATCATATTTCCAGATTCCCCATTCTAGTCATTTTCAATATTGTTATTATTGTTGGTAGATTCTGTGGATAAGGAATAAAGTCCACTCAAATATTTGCTCTGCTCAATAGAAGGTACTATAGACCAGAGTAATGAGTACAATGCGACGCCCTGTAATGAGCGAGTGGTGGGTGTGAATAAGGAATAGAGGTCGTTACTCATAGAAGCATTGTTGCCATATTGTTGTCGCTCTTCAATCATTGGAATATAACTGACTGCAGTCATCATAAGCGACTCTTGTTCATACAAGCGAGTTTGCAAAGATCCCATTTCTATACCATACAAATTCTTAAACGAATCTAGTTTTTGTTCAAGGTATTTTATTTTGGCAGACAGTGCGTTTAACGACATACTAGATGTCGGGACAGGAGACACTTCTTTCATTATATCTTTTTGCTTCGAAGAAAACAACAGAGGAGTCTTGTCGGTAGACTCAATCTGCCTCCCAATTACAGGCCGGTTGTTCAAAAGCCCTTCCATGTCGGATGTTGATGTTGCAAAATTTTGTATCGCTTTATTTGATGGTGCACCTGAAGACTGTTTCGGAACAAAGCTGATGATATTTTTTCGTGTTTTTTCAGATGCGGACACCATATGCTTTTGTCGATATCCAGATGCAAGAGACCTTGGCATAGTGATGCCTATCTTCCGTGGTCTACTTTCACTGTACCCATCCCCATCTCCTCGGCTACCCACATCCAATGACATGGTGTTGGCAACGTTATTATACTGTTCCATCACAAATAAAATAATCAATATACCACTTTATTTTATACAATTTCTAGGATATCAATAACGACAACACAGCATTAACAGAAATGAAAATTATATGTTTTATAAAACACTTTGTTGCTTGCCTCACTTGCTTTCCATTTATGCATACCCGCATTAACCAAAAACAGGTGTCATTAAATCTGTCATGCAATCGCATGGAAAAAACAAACACCGACTAAAATTTTGTGTAATTTTTTTAGATTCAGACATTGTCCGAATCTTTTTTTCTCAAATGTGTAATATTGGAATCAATCCAATAACACATCTGCACCAGAAGTAAAAAAATAGACGGCGCTGGCGCAGGTAAGGTCACGTTGTTATTCTTAAGGGGGTATATTGTCTAGTGTACGAGGGTTTGATCAGTTTGTACATGAGTGGAATAGACAACAATGGAAAAATAATATGGCATACAACAATGAGAAAAATGAGATTGTCGATATTACATGCACTAAATGATATGTCTTGAATCGGTTCTAATGGAAGCGGTATTAACATAGAATGATCATGATGCCCTGTTGTTGATATCATGCTAGATGACACATTGTTGGGCGACAAGGTTGACAAAAAAGATCCGACTGAATTGTTTGTGGTTGCAGTGATTGGAAACAAATATGGCAACTGTGGGTTGGGTACTCTAAATGGATTATTAATGTTTTGAGAGCGTGCCTGGGCAGAATGGAGAACTACACCTGAAAGATGAATGGCAACAATGCCAATAACACTTGAAATACCCCGCCCAAAATTCTGGAAACTTGCTAAAAGGGAATACACAGTGGCTTCAATGGATTTGGGGCACAGTTCTGTCGTCAACAACACTGCCGGCATGGTCTCAAACGCCCCAAGCACTGGTCCAATAACATTGAATCCGACCATAAACAATACACGATCATAACCTACCGATCGCGAAATAATTAAAATATCTATGATCGCTCCAAAGGGCTTCAAAAGAATAGAAAATAGAAACATTTTCCGATAACTCCATTGAGTATGCATGCGATAAAAAAGAGCAATTCCCAAAATACCAAATACGCCTTGGGCAATCGAAGAATATGTTGTGTAAAACTTATAATCCAGATGAGGACTGTCTGCAATACAGCCCGAATCCGTGGTATAATAATAGTCAAGCACACCCTCGATACTTGGATATGTCACCGCCAACAAAAACATGAAAAAATTGGATTTCGCAAGGTCAGTATCCATACTCCAAAACGAGATGTTAATAATGATCACAGACACTGTTCCAGCCATAAGAATCATAATGATATCATTTTCAGAAAACAAAAGTGTGATTACGGATAACACCAATACAGAAACCGACATGGCAATAGCCAAAAATACAAGACGATAATGTTGTTTCCATGCACCCACATTAGCGGAAATAATACCACACGATATCTGCCTCCAATGGTTTCCTTTACATACAACCCCACCATGAACATCAAAATGTGTTGTGGACGTTCTATCATAATCTTCTTGTGGTCGACTTATTCGTAATAGCGGATATCCCTTGCTTCCTTTTTTGATATCCCGAATTGTGTCATTTTCAATAGCAGTGTGAATAGTGTCATTTTCAGGTTTCTGTGAGTTATTTTCATTTTCAACAAGTGAGAACATACCATTCTCAACAGGTGTATTAGAAGCATTTTCATACTCATTGTCGTCTCTCCATGCTTCATCACCATTGCAGGAAAATAATTTGGGTCGCACATCAGCATCCCACGCAGCAATTTTATTTTCAGACACAGCAATTTTATTTTCAGACGCATCATTTTCATCATCATTACCATTCCCATCAGACAAAGTTTTAGTGTCAAGAAAATAAGTGGTGGTAATATTCGCAACACTGTCAACACTGGTCTCCATCAATGGCGCATGTTGCTCCGATTGACAAGGATGCTCTGGAATTTTATCTACAGCCGGAACACTATCTTGAACCGAATCTTGTGGTAGCCACCCCAGCCAAAATGGAATCATCACTTGTGCCGCAAATGGAACTACAGTCCATAACAGCGAGTATATATGCCCGCTGTCAGCAAGCACTCCAACCAGAATAGAACCCACCAATCCCCCACCTGTTGCACAGGCCCATACAAACGACACATAAAACCCACGGTGCTTTGGCGTCTCTCGTCCCAACTCCGCATATTTTCCCTCCATCAACAAATCTACCACTGCCACTTCAAAATGCCCTAACATAAAACACCCCACCACTGCTCGCGTGTTTTCCTGTACATCTATAATATTCAAACACACTACACCAACAGTCCCAACCACCGCAGCCAAAATACCCCAGTATCTCTTTCGATACTGACCAAATGCAAGCATGTCACTTGCTACTCCAAACAACCCCTTCATTGCCCATGGAAGCATACTGACTGTAACATAGGCCTGATACACATTGCTGTCAACATCCGAATACTCTTGAAACAACGGCAACTGACTTCCTCTCAACACAGAACACACATACCCTTTCAAGCCTACATACACACTCACCAACATCCACATGAACGCCGGACGGCTCCGCCATAACAATACTAGCATACTGGTTTTTGAATTCGCATTTTTTTGTCGTGGAAGTTTCTCTGACAACAACCCCGCGCCTCGATGCCAAGACTCATCCTCATCTTCGTCGTCCCACGACATCCTTGGCTCCACACTCTGTGCTTGTTTTACCGATCGCACAATGAACGAACTTTTCCACATACTTTTACCCACCCATACGCCTTTTCATCCAAATTATTTTTCATGAAAAAATATCATTTCCATTCCTGTACAAGATATAAATTGCGAACCTTTCTAACACACAAACGTTTTTGCTTGGCCCGTGTTATACCAAATGCGCGAAAAACAAGCTTCAGCACACACTCTTCTATCCACTCTTCTGTTATCCCCAATTTTCTCAAAAAGAATGCACTGATCTCATACACGACACAGACCGCACACCATACCAAACAAATCCCACACACCACACACATGTTGCAGTCATCTATACTATATGCACTCTTGTACAACTAAATCTGCTTGACAAACACCATCATAAGCCGTATGCAATCTAGGGTTAACTCCCTTGCAAGTTTTGGAATTAAACAAATATTTCCTCATGTTTTGTTAACATATATTTTATTATGTTTGCTTTCGGGTCGGAAAGTTACAACAAAACATGACCACTTTTCTGGAAATAAAATCCAACACTAAAATTACTTATACATATACAAAAAAAGAAAAGTACACTTTGTCGTTTCACATATCATACACTTACACATCACTCATGGATACATCCAGCTCATTTATTCAAGCAAAAAGTCGCCTTGCTGCCCAGGCTCAGTGTCGGTTAACGAAATCCCAATGACGTTATGGGAAAGTGAATCATGTAATTCAACTCCAATGTTAGCAGCAACTTTAATCAGTTCCTTATACTTTGACATTGCTGAATCTTCAGTGCTAAGGTCGCCGACTGGACCTCCTTTCTGGCAGTAAGCTGTAATAGTATTGATCATGTTTTCGGCAAGTTCTCTCAATCCAGCGATGTGATAGACTGCGTCAGCCTTTATTCTTCTTCCAGAACCGCCATCTTGTATTTGATTTGCAATGTCAACGGCCTCTTGTTCCAGGAAATCCTCCCATGATTCTGTGGATGCCTCTGTAATAATGGGTGCGATTTTGTAGGGATTGATCCCGCTGACAGGTTTTTGGCATGCACCAGTATGTTGATCGCTCATTTGTTTTATTTCTTTGGCTTCCCCGTCGTATCCTGGTAGCCTCCACATGATAGGACGAAGAGCATAGATGCGTTCGTTACTATTGTTGACCATGGTGGTTGTGCCCCTTACTGCCATAGCCACATCGAAATCACCTGTGTTATCCATGGACAGTGGTTCCATACCAGTCAATCCATGCTGTGCAGGGCGCCATTCTGCCTGTGTGACACCAACAAACTCGAATTCTTGCTCAAATGCACGAATGATTTTTTTTCGCTTGGTTTTATCATTTTCAAAATCCTTCTTTAAAGTTTGTTTGGCTGTTACCAGGTCTTGTGTAGGATAGTAGCTTTTAATAAATTTATCGTCAAAAGTGATTCTGTTGAAATGGGTGAAATACATAAGGCTTGATGTGTCAAAATATCGAATTTGGTCAGCATCACGGCGTCTAAATGCTGGTGTGTACATATCAACATTATAATATACATTTGGGTCTTGGAGAGGCGCATTTTTATACAGCGGAAAAAAGGAGTTGTCATTTTCGCTTGTGTTAAGGCGAGTGTTTATTTCAGTCATGTCAAATTTTGCTGAAACATTGACAATCGCTTGGCGCGAATAGGGATGGGTTATCCCGGGCATGAAGCCACCCGCGTAATCGTTATAAGACATGATGTCGATTTTTATTGTTCTTTTTAGTTCCTTTTTACTATAGAGATAAGACAAAGTATAAAATTGATTGTTGTGGTATTTTATACAACTTCATAGAGTTCATTTATATTAAAATCGTCATAAATGATCATAAATAACCAACAGGGCATTTGGTCATTATAAAAAAGATCAATCTTATAGTAAACCCTGTGTAATCTGAAAAACAACATTACAACAGGTTAATACAAGTTACATAACAAAATAGAAAACAATGTATTTTATTTCCAGTGAAACGAATTTAATTATATAGAAATATTGGAGCACATAAATATACATTGAAACAATGCTTTTAAGATTTATTGTTACTAAACATGCGGAAACTTGATATGATATGAGAGGCATTAATGGTTGAAATGCGTGGATTTCCTTCCTGATCAAACGAGACGTGTTCTCCGCGCTCGTATTCCTGTTCCAATTGATCTATACCGGAGAGAATATCGTCAAGTTCCATGTCAGTTTGATTGTTGTCATTGTTGGTTTCGTCTTCCTCGTGACATGGAGAATCTCTGTTTTGACTTGGAGAAACAGGGTGAGTGGACATAATTTTTTTTCTAGGGTGAATGAAATCATTTGGGTAACTTGCGAGTTCCGAGAGTTTGTCTGTGTCGGGTAATTTAGCGCGGCACTGATCCCATCGTTCCAAAACCTTTTTCCATTGGTATCTGGTATGTAATTGATGATCATTGTTTGTGCCCTGCTGGGTTGATGCACGGCGAGTAGCAATAGCGTGTTGGCGTAATCTCCATGAAAGGATTTCAAAGTTTTCATCCAATGCAATCCACGGGTGTGATTCTGATACATCTGGTTCTGGACGTTCGCTCTGAGACGACAAGGCGTGCATAGCGGATGGTGGCGGACCTCGAATCCCTTTGTTTTCTGCAATTTGTTGGCGCTGTTGTGGGGTTTTATATTCGATATTTTCAAAGCAGAACATCTTGTCGGGAACATGATAAGTTTCAACCACTTGCGGGATAACCAATTTGCGTTTGTTTCTCAGTGGAGTGCACATGATCCATTTTTCTCCAGGTAGTGTAAACTTGTCGAATAATTTTTCTGGGACATTTGCTTGAGCTTTGTCGGCTGTCATTCCGGATAATGACCAAAGATGTGTTGCAATTAAAAACCGCGTCTGTCCCATTTTTTCTCTCATCTGTGCCACGGTCACCATGGTATCGGAAGCGTTGTTTTCGCCGGGGTAATTATTGTTTGATGTATTACCGTTGTTGTTTGAAGAAGGCTGGCTTGAACTATTTGCATGGACTGTTTTACAAACCACCACGCTGAGTTCCTGGCGTTCTGTTTCCACGTCGGTGAACAGAAATTTGTGCTTGTCTGGAATGTCTGGAGGGTTGACACTCATCATGGTCAGCATGGCCAATACTTCGTGAGGTTTTGGTAGAACCGAGTTTACTCGACTGGATGAGGTTATGTGTGTATTATTTTTTTCGAGCATTGGTACTGCATAATGTTCGTGGCCATCTTCTGTGGAAGTGTGTGATGAATTGTGAGGATACTGTTGTTGTTGCTGCTGTTGGTTTTTATTTGTGAGAGGAGGATTGATTTTTCCTTGTGATTTTTCGTGTTGTCGTTGCTGTCTGTTTCTACGTTCTTCGCGTGCTTTGAGCCAGAATGTAATGTATTCATCCATGTCCAAGCACATGACTTTGGGGTCCATGACACTTGGTTTGACGATGCTTCTAATGGCCCGCATTAGATTCTCGTCGCATTCCATCCATGTTGCAAAAGATTCTGCCGGAACAGCACGCATGCTATCAGTTGATGGAGGAATATTGAGCTGTTTGATGATTGTTCGAATGGTGTCTGGAGTCAGAGATTTCCCGACCAAGCGATTTACTTCAGAAGGAAATAGTTTTGAGGCGCGTACGTGGAATGCCTCGTTTTTAAATGTTGCCATAGGAAGTACGTCCCGCTTGATCGCATTCATAACATCCACGGTAGCTGGTTCAAAAAACATGGCTGAAAAATGACCCCATGCAGCAACAATGTCCTCGCGTGTAATATAACACAGCCGATTGACATGTTCCATTTTTTCCTCGAGTGTCAGATCGTTGGGGTCGCCAGTTTCTGTTGCAAAGACGGGGGTATGGAAAACAGTGAACACTGCTCTCACAAGAGTGTAAATTCGCATGAGTTTGATGATATGGTCGATCTGACGAACAGTAATGTGAACAGAACTCGTACGCTTTAGTGTTTGCGTCACGCGACTGATCAAATGGGCAGCCAGGCGAATATCGATGGAACAGTTGAGACCCATGTCCTGAGCAAAGATGCAGAGATGACAGTGGGCCACCATCTGTTGCATGATAAGATGAAGTTGTTCGTCTGGTTTGTGTGTGTCGGCATACGCCTTGAGCATGGTTAGAGGTGCCTTGGCTTCCACTTTTAGGTTACCTGTGTGGATGCTGTAGAAGCGATCCCGAACACTGCCTACCATCCGATCGGTATTGGAAAGATGGAAAGCGGCGACGTTGGCCCGAGTCGTATAAGGAACTGTCTCCATTCGGCTGTTTCCCCGTTCGTCCTGTGATTTTTGTGCTACCATACGCTTGTGATACCCTTTTGACAGAAGTTCCTTCCATATGCGTTTCTGGTGATCGTTTTCAGAATGACAATTATCTCCACTGGCATTACCACCGTTATTATTGCGATGACTCTCTTCCAGACCCTCGATTCCCTCGTCTGCTACAAGAACACGTCTGTCGATAAGATTGCCGTCGATGTAGTCCAGGGAATGGGCCGTCCAGCTGCTTGCATCCAGCAGAGCCCATTCCGGTACAATGTGTTTCACTTGCTCGATGGCATGACTTTTACCCTTGGCGGCTGGGCCCACCAGTGCAATGTTACGTTTTTCAACCTCGTCAGAAACAACATCGACAGCAGTCAGCCACATTTGTAAAATAAGAAAATGGGTATTTCCTACGTACTCGGCATCCATGATCATACAATGAGAAAGAACAAAATGCCCCAGTGGAGAAAGATCAGTGTGTTTTTCTTTAACTACAGCAAGACGCGCGGCAGCGATGGTCTGTGTCATACGCGCACTCTGTACAATAGTGTTGGGAAGGTGATCTCCAGCGTCGTCGCGTAATAGTCTTTGCAAGTGCCACATACCCTCACAATAGTTTTCGCGGTCGCTGCGATTGGGATTGGCAAGGGCCCTGGCAATCATATTCTTGCATCTTATACGGGCCTGCAGCGGAATGCCAAATTCCTCAAGACGACGAGGGTGTGCCACTGCTCGTTGAGCATCTGGAAAATTCTCGAGTTCCTGTTCATACTGGCATTGTAGCATCAAATTGGAGTAGCCGTTTTTTTCGTGTGCATCTTCATACATATCCAATGCACGCGGAAGAAGCATGTTATAGATATTCTGGTGATTCATCTTGGAGACATTCTCAACCTCTGCAATGAATGGGGTCACATTACTAGAAAATCGTAATGTTTTT